>Ga0257106_1000203_pt1 | contig 37408 bp, 31 predicted proteins | sample LP_taG_3_FD_190177 | JGI IMG/M metagenome (GOLD analysis project Ga0257106, IMG submission 190177) | Marine microbial communities from Northeast Subartic Pacific Ocean, Canada - LP_J_2011_P26_10m | ecosystem: Environmental > Aquatic > Marine > Oceanic | place: Canada: Northeast Subartic Pacific...
AAGCTGTCGAAGCGGTACGTGACGAAGCGATCGATTATGTTAACGATGAAAGTCGTCCCATTTCCTTCATCTGTGAACGAATCGATTTGTACGTTGAGAGCAATCAACTGTTCGAGCACGCAAACGTTCGAGCTGACCTCGATTTTCGCCGCCAGGAGAAAGACGACGACGACGAGTCTTTCTCCTCGGGAGGAGGAGGATCCGGTTGAATTTTTGAAAACGACGAAACTATTCTCGAACGCGTGTTTTCGAGGCGATCGAAAACTTTTAAATCCCGGGAAAGCGATCGACGTGACGTTCAAGTTGTCTCGCGGTGATATAAATACGAACGGCGATAGTAATGGTAACGATGATACGGATCTTATCCTCGACGGTGAGGAGGATAAAAGCGAAGAATACAAATCCATCTCGAGAACGCTGTGCGCTCCAACTTCGCGCAAGATGTGCGTCAGCTTGCAATGGAAAACACACACGGCAGGTGTTGGAGATGGAGCTTTCAACGGCTCTTCTCGATGTTTCGCAACCGATATCTGGAAAAATTCAAACGATTCACCAGCGGAGATAGACGAGGATGAAAACGCTGTTGCTACAAATTTCGAGTATTCGCAAACCGGCGTTTCAGCCGCGGCAAAGATCTCGGATGCGAAAACATTTCCAAACGGCGTGGTTTCGCTTCCTTCGCCTCAAAAGACCAAAATTGTCCCGGTAACAATCACGTGTTTCAACGGAAGCCGTGAACGCGTGGACGTGACGTTCGACGCCACCGATGATATCAACAAAGACGAAGAAAACAATTCGGCGAGGAACGCGTGGACGACCGCGACTGATATCGCCTCGTCGTTGACGCGACTCGACATCAACAAAGAACAAGACAGTAATAGTAATAATAGCACCAGTCAGCAGCAGCACCTGAAAAAGGTACTCCTTCGCGAAAAGGGTAGCCTCTCGCCTTTCGTATGGATCCGCGAAACTCGGAAAACCATCGGACGCGTTCCTCCGGGCGCGTCGGTTGCCTTTGACGCCTCGTTATTGGTGTTCAAACCGGGCGCGTTTCGCGTGGACAATTTCAAGGTACACTTTGTGCCTTCATCTTCAAAAACAGACGATGATATCGAGGACGATATCGAGGACGATAGTATCGAGGACAACAAAACGCACGCGAGAAGACTCGCACCGTGCGCTGGCTTCTCCTTATTCGTTGTTGGGTGAATACTAATACTAATACTAATAACAATACAGCGCTACACTATACTACTTCTAAGCTCTCTACAACCCTTCCTCTTCTTTATCTTCTTCTTTCACGACGATTAAATCGCCTATCTGGTCGTCTTCGACGACGTCGAACGTTCCTTTCTTCACACTCTCCTTCTTCTTTCCCTTCACGGAATCGAGGAATCGAAACGCACTTTTACGACCACTACCTTTCTCGAGAGTAGTATAAGAACTCCTCGTTCTCTCCGCGACGAGAATCACGGACGAGAGTGCCATCAAAGCACTCAAGAGGAGCAAAGTGCAGATTATCGTCGCCGCGCGTTTCTTCGTATTCTCCCCTTGCGCAGAAGAATTAGGAGTCATTGAATTCTCCAATTTAGATTTTGATTGATGACAACAAAACGCTGCTTCTGACGCGCACAAAAGAGCACCTCTTCTCGACTCACGCGCTCTCGCTCTTCTGCAAACGTCTCTCTCCTTCTTCTTCCGGCTGCTCTCGGAGCGTTTGAAACCCGATAAAGAAGAGAGACTTTATATCAACTACTCTGTGATGCAAAAAGTGGAGAAATCCAATCCGTGGTGAAAGAAGATATCGTCATTCGTAGTCGTAGTAAACAACACCAGATAAAGACGCATCGCAACAAAAGTCACCAAAATGCCTCCGAATACTAAAGGCGTCGGTTTGGCCAAGTTATGGGGAGGCAAGAATCGACAACGGGAACAACAACAAAGAAGACAACATTCAAAGACGTTTACGATTGATTCCGACGAAGAAGATGAAAATGATTATCGAAGAAGCGAGGACGACGATTCAGACGACGACGACAGAAGAGGAAACGACAACAACAACCAGAAGAGAACAGGACGTCTCTCATCCTCGTCTTCTTCGAAACAAGCAAACGTCGCTCGCGCGTACCAGCATAAGAAGAAGAAGTTTTATTCGTACACAAGTCAGCACGAATTTTCCTTCTGCCGGTTCCTTTTGGTCTTGATAGCGATAGCGTTCGGTGCGATATTCCTCATCGAACACTTCGCACCGAAAGACCTATATATTCACCGAACTATACAAAACGGAAGGAATAAAGCGAAAGTGAAAGTTAAAGACCACGCGAGACGCGCGAGAGAGGCGTTTCGAGCGTACACGAGTTACGATTTTGAAAAGGCGAATACGCGGAAGTACGAGGAAAATTTGAGGGAGGAGTACGCGCTCGCGGCGATGGTGGCGAATAGTCCTTCTGGTGAAGAAGGTTCGCGCTTGTCTGAGAGGAGTGGCGTTATTGGGGAGAATGTGTTTGAAAACGCCAATGAAAAGCCGTTTAATCCGAAGGCGCACTTTGGTGGTGGTGGATTAGAAGAAGAAGATACGAATAGCGAGGATGATAGTAGTGTAGCGGCTTTAAACGAAGAAGGAGGCGACTCGAGTGTAGACGACGACGACGACCAGTTTTTACAGGCGCGATTAACCGCGGCCGAGGCGAGTTTAGTGAGAGAACGATCGAATTACGAGATACCAGATGCGCCTTCGCCACCGCCACCGCCGCCGAGTCAACCGTCGCCGCCGCCGTTGTCGCATCATCTTTCCACGTTGTGCAGGCAAAACTTGTTGAAGGACGCGCAGATTGATTTTTTCAGTAAGAATTACTGCAAATTCGATTCCGCGAGCGTGGAAACGGTGAATCCGTTCGAACGTAAAGTGAAAGGCCAATCGATGAGCATGAGAACGTTACCGGAGGTTTTACTGGCGACGTATTTCCAGGCGTTGAGTAATAGCGAAATCGGCATTCGAGCGCGACGGGCGGCGATTGGTAAGGAAAGGTTACGACGGCCGGGGTTGTTAGAGCCGACGGAAAAGTTGAGGTCGAGAGAGTTAACGGACCCCGTGCAGATGTCCTCTGAAGACGGTGAAATTGAATCCGGCGTGAACGGCGGCGGCGAATTTATAGGAGGAGAATCCTCGTTGAACCGGCGCATGCTCTTATCCAAGAAACACTTGGAAGACGTTAAGAAACAAAAAGAGTCCGACGCGAAGAAGAAATCGTTTAAAGATCGCGAGAAGAAGAGAAAGAAAGAGCACGTGGAAAAAATCAACACATCTCCGCCGCCGCCGCCGCAGCCGCCGTTTATCGAGTTCGAATACCGAGGTCCGAAATCGCCAAACTGGATGAACGAAACGACCGGGCAATCGAAATACGCGCCGTATTTTTCGGCGACGTTTTTAGGCGCGAGTTTAGGTCCATTCGCGCACGTCGCGAAACGTTTAATGAACGCGGCGCATTTATCCGGCGTCGTTCGAGTCTGGGAAGGCAATTCGAACGTATTCACCGCTTTGGAACAAAACTGGGCGCAAAAGGATCAAAATTTACACCTATCGAGAGAAGACAACGTCGTCGCCGCTTTAGTCAACGCGCACGTTTGGGGTGAAAAAGCCGGTAATATTAAATCCGCGAACGACTTATTCGTCAAGCGTCGCTCGGCGTTCGGGAAACACACCATTGAACCGGCGGTCAGTTTACAATACGCGTTGAGCGTGAGCAACTTGTACCACGGCGAAAACGTGGAAATTCCAACCGTCTTTGCGTTTGACGGCGACGTGTTTTTCAAAGATTTGCGACCGAAACTGCGAGACGCCATGAACTCGGCGTTCGTGAAAGCGGTTTCGTTCACCGCGACCTCGTTCGACAAAGCCGCCGCGTTTTCGAGGGAGTTTCCGGAATTTCTGGTCTATGTCGCCGGCGCGGGTAACGGCGGCAGTAACGCGATCAAAGCGAACACCATCGACGAAGAGAAAGTCGACACGGAGTTTAACGCGAACCAAAACGAAGACATTTCGGATTCTCTCGGCGATGGTTTGTTCACCGCGGTCAAACCCTCGTTCTTATTAATCGACGACTACACCTACTCGCCGGCGTTGGAAGAAATTTTTAAGCAAACCAAATCGAAAACGAGAACGTTAGCCATGCTCGCGGTGCGTAAAAACGACCCGTTCCACGAAATGATCAAAGAAAACGGCTTCTTGAGTTGCACGTGCGATGGGCAGTGTAAATCAACTCCCGAAGTCGTCTTTACCAACGATGGCGGCATCTGCGCTCCGGTCGAGGTGAAAAAAGATAAAAAAGGTTGGGTGGCGAAGCTTTTAGGCGGTTCAAAAGCGCCCGAAAAGTTCGGCGACGTCGACGCCGGCGTCGGTACCGTCATAGAAGACTGGGACGATTAAACTTTTTTTGATGAAATCTTGCACACTTTGAACACTACTCTTTGCTCCTTTGTTAGTACTCCTCTACTCTTGAAGTCGTAATAAGCGCAACAAACACTCTCTGAGGCTGAAAAAGCGAAACCCTAAAACACTGGTGAAAAAATTAAAGGAAAAATATTGCCGCCAAAAAGCAAAAATATCTTTATTTTTTGCACTTTTTCAAACGACGCTTTTCGTATCATTGCCCTTGTTATTATTACATGATGATGATGTTAATGCCGCCGCCGACGACGACGAGCATCCGAAAATGCTCTTCTTTGGTGTCGTCGGGTAGTAATACTAATAGCAATAGATGTGTCGTCCGTGGTGGTGGTTTTTCTTCTAAGAAGGAACAACAACAACAAAAGCACAAAAAATCAATCAGCACTTTTCGATCATTTTCATCATCGGACGAGGGTAAATTAATAATGAATTCGACTAATCCAATCGAGCAAGAAGACATGATTGAATACTGCGTCCTCAAATCAGACGAAGACCTCATTCACCTCTCCTTAACGAAAAGAGACGTGTTTCGAGCACTCGTAGGCGTTATGGGTATGGTAGGGATGAGTACAGTCGTGCAAGGATCCGCCCCGCCGTTTGCTCGAGCATCCGGGGAATCCTCTTTCAAGGCGGCTGTCTCTGACTCAGATTTCAAACAGTTGAGAAAAGACGTGAAAGCGCTGATGGAAAAAGACGCAAACTTAGGACCGACTTTGGTACGATTAGCGTGGCATTCATCAGGGACGTACGATAAAATGACACAAACCGGTGGTTCTAGTGGTGGAACTATTCGGTTTAAGGAAGAACTCGCGCACGGCGGCAACGCCGGGTTGGACAAGATGGTTTTGGCGTTGGAACCGATCAAGGAGCGAAATCCAAAAATTTCGTACGCGGATATGTACGCGTACGCGGGGAAAGTCGCCATCGAAGAAATGGGCGGGCCAACCATGGAGTTTAAATACGGAAGAGTGGACGAGATGGACCCGTCGAAAGTGACCCCGGATGGGCGCTTACCGGATGCGGATAAAGGCGATCGCGCCGGACCAAAAACGACGCAAGGTTTGAGAGACGTCTTTTATCGAATGGGATTCGACGACCAGGAGATTGTCGCGTTATCTGGTGCGCACGCCTTGGGAAGGTGTCACGCCGATGCCAGTGGTTACGTCGGCCCATGGTCCTCCACGCCTTTGTTGTTCAATAACTCCTATTACGGCTTATTGAAAGGCCTCAAATGGACCGAGAATACAAAGACGAAAAAATTCCAATACGAAGATCCGAGCGGGCAGCTCATGATGTTACCGTCCGACATCGTCTTATTGGAAGACGAAAACTTTAAAAAATACGTGGACGTGTACGCGAAAGATCAGAAAAAGTTCTTCGCGGATTTCAAAAACGCGTTCGAGAAGTTGGAGTTACTCGGGACGAGCGGATTGAAAACGCTGAAGGAATAATAAAACTTAATAATACTACCGCGAGCGCGGCGCAAACAAACGAACGAACGTATGTTATACTATTCGCATTCATAACGACACCAAACTCTTTCACTCTGTCCATCTATCTCAAGTTCTTCTTCCTCTTTTCCCTCTCCGATACTGCGGCTTTTTTGCCTTTGCTTTCCTCTTTCGCTTCAGCACCGGTGTCGTCACCACCACCACCCATCGACTGTCGCATCATCTCCTCTTGCAACTTTTGCTGCGCGGCGAACCCGCCTTTCAAGGAGTCGCAGATCGGTTCGCAATCTTTCCATCCTCCCGTACCGTAGGCAAAAGCTCTTTCCTTCGAAGAAGCACCCAGAGAGAGGAAAAGAACCCCCACAGCGAACACGTCTCTCCGTCGCTGATTTTTCCCCAACATCACATCCGTTTTCTTTGTTGCGGGAACAGAAGTGGTGGTCGACACACCACCCGGTTTTGATGACGTCGCCTTCGCGCAAAGTCGTTCGCTCCTCCTCTTCGACGAAGAAGAGGGCGAAGAAACGACCGGAGTTCTCGAAAGCATCATCATCCTTTATCGTTATTATCTGAAGCAAAAACACGAGACTTTTGGCTGTTTTTGAGACTCTCGAAATTCAGCTAATTAAATTCTTGCCAGCTCAGCATTTTTTTTTCTTTTCTCCCTTTTTGCTCTTAAATCTCTTCATAGTATTGAATACCATATCAGGAGGAACAACAACACACTTTTACTACGAAAGATAAAATAATGTTTACGACGACGACACATTTTGCAACGAGCATCTCGGCGGTCGCTCACCGTACCAAGCAAAACGGGAGAAGAAGTTTGGTGGTCACGAACGTGACGAAGGTAATTACGAAGAAGAGAGATCTTTTTTTTCCAATTCTTTTCTCCTTTGTTAGATATTTTTTTCTCTCATCTTTAACGAGTATCAAGAAGCGCGGAAGTGCTCCTCTATACTACTCTTACTCTTACTCTTACTCTTAAACTCTGCGCTCTTTTCCTCGTGACTCACCTTTTTTGCGTGTTCTCCTCACATCCTTCTCGTCCTCGACGAATACAACATTCGATAAAATATCACAAATAAAAAGTGGGTGTTGGATGCCCCGGATTGCGAAAAATCACGAACGGGCGACCTGGACCGAGTGTCGTCCGCCCCACGACACTGTCCGATCGAAGCCATCGACGTGAACCGTCTGGTAAAATCGTCCGGAGGTGTCCTTCAAGTGGATAAGAACGCGATCCAGTTCTCTGTTTCCGGGAAGGATGACCGAGAGTTGGAAGTTTCCGCCGTGCACGGCTCGTTTCTGTTGTCCACGAAAGGACAGACGAGGAAAGTGCAACGAAAACAGAAGACGAAGGTACAACCGGGACAGCTGATCATCTTTGAAGACGGCGAGGCGTACGAGGTGTACAGAAACACCGAGGCGCACGCGTGAGCGCGAGAAGAGAAACGTACCACCTTCGGTCGCGAGCGTTTGCTTAAGAATCCGGAATGTTGTACGCTATCATCAAAGAATCCGGGCGGAGCGCGACGCGCGTATCTTAAAATCGAGAACTGTAAAGTACCCCAGAACACGCACAACAAAAACTGTGAAACTAGTGCTACTCATTTAAGAGAGAAGAGACTACTGTAATGGGGCGTAATCAAAATGCAAAAAAAAATGTACACGAATCATCATCCGACTTTGATGCGAGTTTCCTCATCACACAACTTTCTTCCTCACAACAAACAAACATCCAAAATGGCGGGCAAAATCAAACGCCAACCGGTGATTAAACGCGGCAACCGAGGCACGCTCGGTTTACTGGGTAAAGCGCACCGCTCGAAATCGCGAACGCCGACGAAGAGAATCAATCCGCACGACCGGAATATGGATTATAAAAAACGGGAACAATTGAACGCGTCGATCGCGGCTTTGGAAAAAGAAGAGCTCGCGAATTGGACGAACGCGAAGACTCCTTTGGAAGTGAAAGGAAAGAAGAAAGAGCTGAAGCGATTACGAGCGAAGATGAGCTTGAAAATGAACAAGAAGAATTAATTTTGGTGAGAGAGAGACGAAAGAGATGTGCTGCTGCTGCTGCAAAAGAATGTGCCGCCGCCGAAAACGCAGCAAAACACACTTGATGTATTAACACGTATTTATAATAATAGAGCCAGCGGCGGAATAGAATAGAGAAAGAGAGAAACGAGTACCTAGTACATACGTAGTATACAATTATATCTATATTACAATATACGCGCTGGTTTCGGTCATTCTGCTGTGCTATACCCATAATGTTCTCTGCTATCTCGCTACTTTTTATATTCTAAACTCCTTCGCTCTCTCTTATTATAAGAAATACCCGGCGGCTATGTTTCTCGGCGCGGACATGTTTGCATTCTCGCTCGTTTCCGTGAAATATTTCACCGACCTATCCATTTCGCTATCAAAACTTAACATCGAGGCTACGTTGCCGCACCGATAACAGTAGTTCGGGGCAGACCAGACGGTGACTAAACTCCTCTCCGGGAACTGGTATTTCAAGCCTTCTTGGACGAGCTGATGCGCGCGCGCAATCAACTCTAACCCGTTCCCGTGGTTAAACTCCTCTACAACTTTTCGCCCGAACAACCATCCCGCGCCTCTCGGCGAAATCGCCCACCGTTCGATATCCTCGGGGTCAGACCACATCAAATCGCAAAACGCGCCTTCGTGAGGAATTTCGCACACGCGATCCACGGTCCGAATTTGATCAATCGACCGAACATCCGGACTTAACCCCCCGTGGACACACAAAACGCGCCCTTCAATCACCGCCGATAACGTCAAGTAATCAAAAACGTCCGTGCACCACCTCCACGCGTTCGCGTTCCCGTACTTCCTCGTGCACTCGTCGAAAAACCCGTACACCTGCGTAATCTGTCGACTCTCGTGATTCCCCCGCAACAGCGTCACGTGCGCCGGATATTTCACCTTGAGCAACATCAACAGCGTGAACACTTCTAAACTGTTATACCCTCGATCGACGAAGTCCCCCATGAAGACGTAGTTCGTCTCGGGCACTTCCCCTCCGGTTTGGAACAGCTTCAACAGGTCGTGAAATTGCCCGTGGATGTCCCCGCAGACCGTCACCGGGGAGGACACCGGTTGCACGTTCGACTCTTCCACTAACACGTCTTTGCATTTTAAACAGAGCTGTTCGAGTTCCGGTTCGGTCAGAGATTCGCACCGTTTAATCTGTTTTATGTTTGTCATAGCGTTTCATTCACAGAAGAGAGAGAGAGAGAGAGAGAGAGAGAGAGAGGTTCGTGAGTACAAGACGACGGCGAGACCTAAAGAAGAGAAATGGATGAAACGGAAATAATACTACGCGCAAAGAGAGAGAGAGAGAGAGAGAGTAAAGAGTTTCACAACGAGGAAACATACCCGCTCTATGCACGAGTCCAAGTCCAGGCCCATCGTGCCAAACACAACACCCCCCACGACTAATAAAACGTAATGCTTTGCAAAAGATGGATTCTTTTTTTTGTGGAGTTGTTTCTTCGACCTTTTAACGAGTACTCGTACACGTATAAACAGCAACACTTTCGCAAAACAAATACAAAATTTCTATCATCAATCACTATTATATGGTTTTATGTAACGGCAAAAGAAATGTACTTCAGAGGAACACGCAACTACACACTCATTACTACATCACGCGCACGGCTAAAACGCTCAAATATTCACCCTCTGGGAACATGGGGTCGATCGGTTGATCGGCGCCGCATCCGCCGTCGCGGACTTTCGCGATCCTTCGGTTCGCCGCTTGGGAAGCTTCAAAGACGATGGATGGTAACAGTTTTCGCTGTGTGACTGCTCCGGAGCAACTGCAGGATATTAAAATACCGCCTGGTTTGACACATCGCATGGCGCGAGCGTTTAATCCGATGTATTTTAAGAGGGATTTGGATAAAGATTTGACGGTAGGCGCGAACTTGGGAGGATCGAGCACGAGAACGTCGTATTGGCGGTTGTTGGCGATGCAGTCGTCGAGGTAGTCGAAGGCGTCGGAGGGAACAAAGTTTATTTGATTCTGGACGTTGTTCAGTTCGGCGTTCCTTGCGGCGATGGAGAGGACTATTTTGGAAGAGTCGACGGCGGTGACGTTTTTGCATCCCGCCACGGCGGCGTTGATGGCGAAGCCGCCGGTGTACGTGCAGCAATCCAAGACGCTGAAATCACTGTTATCGTTACTCGTTTTACTCAACTCGCCGATGAACGCTCGATTGTTGCGTTGGTCGACGTAAAACCCCGTTTTGTGCCCTTCGGTCAGATTGACCAAATATTTCACCCCGTTCTCCGTGATTTCAATCTCGCTCGGCAACGAAGCCGACGCGTCGTCGCCGTTCTTATCGTACACGGATACCTTTTCGGTCACCCCGACACCTTCTAAAGCGTACATGTCTACGTCTCTTCTCCACACAACCGTCATGTTTTCGTTTTCTTTCAACATCACCTCTCTCAATGCCTCGATGATATCGCCTCTTTGCGCTTCCACCCAACCGGCTGACGAAGAAACGACGAAATGGTTGTCGTTCCCGTACTTATCGATAATTATCCCTGAAAGCCGATCGCCTTCGCTATTCACCAACCTATACGCATTCGTTTTTCCATTTTTAAGATCTAAAACTTTATCTCTCAACATCTTCGCTTCCTCGATCCTCTTCTTCACCACCCGCTTAATCAAAATCGGCGACTCCGTCTCCTTCGCCAACTCCATCATCCGCACGCGAAACATGCTGCTCGAATTAAACGTTCCCCACCCGATCGGTCGTTGATTATGATCGAACACTCCGACAACTTGTCCATCTTTCGGATCGTTCTCGATACGATCAATCGCACCTCCGTACACGATTGGATTCCCGTCCATGAAAATGTTCGCCTTCCCGCTCGCCAATTGCACCGCTGGCATGCCAGATTCGTACGCTTTTTTTAACAACGCCGAGCGCGCGTACATCTCGGAAACTTGCTCGTCCGTGTCGAACCTTTTTGAATTTTTGCGTATAGAACGTAAGGTTATCTTGTAATCCTCTTCAGAAGATCGTCGTCGGTCTCCCCGGCCGCCACCTCGGCCGCCTCCAGATGAAGAAGAGGAGCCGCCACCTCGACGTTGTTGAATTTCCCCGCTTTCCCCGAGGACAACGACGACGGGTGCGCGATGACTACCACCACGGATGATGCTCCTAATAGGGGAATGAATGTGTTTTGTCATGAGCGGCGACAGACCTCGCGAGTAGGAGTTCAAGCAGCCGGTCATGTTTCTTTTGTTTATGAGGACGTTTTTTTCTTGTAACGACTTGTTCTTCAAAGCATTTGGTTGCCTTTTTGACTACAACAACTCGTATGTGCGTTCTCGATGGGATTGGGAGGAGGAAGTATTCAGTACGTATAGTAGTTATAATAGTAATTTTAATACAACTGCTCTATATATATTTATATATTTAATGTGTTGTTTTCGATATTGATTCGTTCTCTGATGTATTGTACAACTGTAGTATCTCTTCTTTCTTTCCCGCGGTTCGCTTTTCTCTTCTCTCCTCGCTTTATTTCTTTTTCCTCAAATCTCTTCTTGGTCTTCTTCTTCTTCTTCTCCATTTACACGCACACGTTATAAAATATATTTAAGCCGTCTTCTCGGCTTCAGCTTTCTCGATTTCCGGCAGAATTTCGTCCAACTTTTCTTCCAAGATGCTAATCGTTCGGTCTTTGTTGACAACCTTGTCCAAACCGAACAAACCGATGCGGAAGGTGAAGTTACCGGCGGGCTCGTTGATCATGAACGGCACGCCCGCGGCGATTTGCATCCCTTTACCCTTGAAGATGTTAAACATGTTCGGTTCCGGGGTGTAAGAGACGACCACACCGGGCGCTTGGAAACCAGGCGCGGCGACGGATTTCAAGCCTTTCGATTCCATCATCTTTCTCGTGCCCATGCCTAAATCCCACGCCATTTGTTTGACTTTCTCAAAACCAATCTTCTTCGTTTCGTTCGCGGCTCCGTTAAACAAGGACAACGCGTCCGTCGGCATGGTCGTGTAGTACGCAAACCCGCCGTTGACGTAAGAATCCATGACTTCCAACCACTTTCTCATGTTGATGACCATCGACGTGCTCGTCGTGTTTCTCGTCGCGTGCGTGCCTCTTTCCCCGAGCATAATCACACTCGAACACGCCGGCCCAGTCCAACCTTTTTGCGGGGCGGACAAAATAGCGTCCACGCCAGTTTCTTTCATGTCAACCCACACGTGACCACTCGCGATGCAATCCAAAACAAACAAACCCCCGTGCGCCTGCACCGCGCTCGCGACTTGCTTGATGTAGTCGTCCGGCAAGATGATACCGGTTGACGTCTCCACGTGCGGCGCAAAAACCACCGCCGGTTTCTCCGCCATGATCGTCTTCACGACCTCTTCAATCGGCGCCGGCGCAAAGTGCGGCTGCGCGTTCTCCGGATCCACCGGTTGTCCTCTCATCACGATAGTTTCGCTCGGGATGTTCGTTTGCTCGAAGATATCGGTCCACCTGTACGAGAAATACCCGTTGCGCAAAACCAACGCCTTCTTCCCGGTGCACCACTGTCTCGCCACCGCTTCCATCCCGTACGTCCCAGACCCTGGCATGATGATTACTGACGCCGCGTTGTACGCCTCTTTCAAACTTTCGTTCAAATTTTTCATGATGTCGCAAAACGGCTTCGACATGTGGTTCATCGACCGGTCCGTGTACACCACGGAGTACTCCAAAAGCCCACCAGCCGCGTCCAAGGGTAACGGACTCGCGTGGAACGGTTTCGTCCAATCGTGTTGGCATCTCGGGTCTCTCGATTTCGCCTCCTCGTGTTTCGATCTTCTCGCGTTCGCTGAAGGTTGCGCAACGGGGAGCTGTTGCTCGACGACGTTTGCAGAAATCATCGGCGTCATCGACGTGGCCTTCGTCCCGGACAAAGAGGAGTGACGCAAAGCGCGTTTGCTGGCGTGACGTAACATTTTGTTACTAAAAAACGTTTAAAGGTACGATGTTCGTAAAAAGAGAGATGTAACTTTCGTTCGAGAACAAAGGTTATCGTCTGTGCGCGTATATGTGTGTACACTAAGCGCTGATATCAATGACGATTACGTCAACAGAAAATGGGCCTCGTTTCTGGTCAGAAACGGTCCGAAACGACCCCTCGAGAGAAATCTAAAAGAGATGCAAACGCGAGGTCACAAGAGGCCACGTGGTCCTGTTTATTTATTTTTACAAAACTGAAGAAATTTTTTAAACCCTAAAGTTTTTTTTTACTTTTTTCTGTCTTTTTTCTCGTGTCTTTTTCACATGTCTCATCTCTTCTTTTCGAACCTCTCCCATTTGCACCCCTGCGCTTTTCTAATGCTTCTCTTCTGATTGTCTTTGACCATTTTCTTCCGGTGCGATTGTCGCCCTCATCGGGAGCAGCCTTTGCTGATGGCCCGGGTGGTGCTGCCCCCGTCCCCGGCGGCGGGTTTCCTCCTGGACGGTCTTCTTCTTCTTCTTCCTCTGTTTCTTCTATTTCTTCTTCTTCTTCTTCTTCTTCTTCTTCTTCCTCCTCCTCCTCCTCTTCCTCCTCTACTTCGTCGTCCGGACGATTTTTTAACCCGAGGTTGTTTTTCGATCGTTTTCCTCGGCCGAGGCTTGTTGTTGTTGGACTTCTGCGCGTTCTCGCGTTCTTGCGTTACTTATATTTTGAACACTACAAGAAATGGCGCATGTCCCATGTCTTTTCAACTGATCAAAGAGAAAACGTTTTTCCTCATATTTTTATATCGCGCAAAAACACGACGGGCGCGCGCGTTGTAAACCACGGGCGTAAACGCGTTGTAAACAAAACACTTTTTTCGCGATGACGCGCAAAACAGGCGAAGAAGTCATCATCGTCGGCATGAAAAGTGGCGAGGCGTACAACGGTCGCAAGGCTCTTTGGCTCAACTACGACAGAGAGAGAAACAGACATCGAATTAAAGTTTTCGTGAACAACGGCTTGGACGACGAGATCTTACTCGTCAAAGGAGAAAACATCACGAGCGATAAGAAGTTCCTCAAAGTGCACCCGGAATACGACACGCCGCATAAACGTAAGCGATTGCAGACGCTGGACGAAGTTTTGAAAGAGAACGAGGAGAAGAAGAAGAAGGAAAAAGCGCAGAAGAAACTTTTTATCGAAAATCCATTCGTAAAGAAGGACGGGAAAATCGTGGAGAAGCCGAAAGCGAAACCTCGCGCGACCGTGAAAAAAAGAGAATGGACACCCGGCTCGTACGCGAGAGCCAGAGCACAAATGGCAGCACGTGGAAGAGAAGGAGGGCGTTTCGCTCGCCGCGACGAGAAAGAAGACGAGCACAAAGAAGAAGATTTTTTTTACGACGAGCGCGCCGCGGATCGAAAAGTTTCGGTCATGCGACAGAAACTTCTCGCCATGAATATGCAACTGAACGCGCGGTTCAGCTCGGATAACCTCAAAGATGCGCTCGTGAAAACGCGCGCCAACGTCGACGGTGCAATCGACGCGCTCCTCGAATCCAAACGAGGTACCGTCGAAGAAAAGGACGAACGGGAAAGAAGGAAGAAGAGAGAGAGGACGACGACGGACGCGGGGAACGAAGTCATCGTTTTGAATTGAGAGAGAAGAGAGAGAGAGAGTGAAAGATAGAAACAGAGAGAAAAGAGGAGGAGAGAAACGCGCGATTGTGATACTAAGAAGTAGAAAAAATTGAAAGAGTTTTTACCTCGCATATATCTCGTTCTTAAAAAGTTACGCGGCGAGGACAGCGTCGAAGAAAATATCGCCGTCTCGATCTCGCTCGGGGAAGACGCCGAGACCGCGACAGGCGTCGCAAATACTTTTTTCCCGGAACGAACCACCGGTTCGAGGAATGCGCACGGTTTTCATGATATGACCAAAACCTGCGCACGCGCAACACGTTCTGTGCAGTTCACAACAGTACGGTAAATTCTTCGGTCGATTTTCCTCTCTTCGGTCGATTTTCCTCTCTCATGCATTTTCGATAGTACGGGACGCCCAAACGAATCGGTTGGAGGAGTATTCTTTGAGAATACAACTCGTTGTTGTCGTATAAGTGCACTTCCGGACACCCATTCTGCACACAGAAATTCAAAATATCTCCGTGACCTCCCTGTTTGCACCAAAACAAGCACCACGGCGACCACGGCGACACCATTGGTGCTCTTCGCCTTACCGTTTCCACGACCAATCTCAACGTCTTTTCATATCCAAACTTGCAACAATACATCGCCGCTCTTTTCACCATTCTTTGGTTCGTTTCCAGAAAACGCCTCGACACGTGTTCTAAATAATATTGGACGATAGCAGTGTCTTCATCGCTCGCCATTCTTGTAACCGTCATCGGAAATGTCTCCGGATGGAACGGACATTTATTCGCTTCGTGGATAAATCGAAGCGTTTCCACGTCGAGATCTTGTTCGCCGATTAGAATTCGATGCAAAGCGAAAAGACACTCTTTGTCGTCTTTATCAGAAGAAGAAGAACCCCCAACGACTCTGAGGCGGTGCGCTCGCCAGAGCGTTTCTAAACGAGCGCGTTCGAATACCATTATTCGTAGTATTCTTTTACTAAAGTTCTTCGGAAGAAGAAGACAAAGAAGCGCGTTAAAGTGAAGAGACAGGAGTAAAAAATACACGAAGGAAAGAGAAAAAGAAGTAGAAAATGTACTAAAAGAGTGAGATCATTATTAGTAGTATTACTGTAGTATTCACGACGATGCTTTGATCATTTACTTCCCTGCTGCTGCCTGTCTGTTTGCGGCACCGCTTGTGCTGTTGATGTTCAATTTTGAGAGCACGTCTTCTCGCCTCAGGTGCGATTGAAACTTGCGCACTCGAGCGGAGAGCTGATCGAGCTCTTTGCGTTGTCTCTCGAGCGAGTTGGCCAAGGCGAAGACGTATTCGTCGACCGCTGAACCGGGTTCGTCGACGACGCGGAGGAGTTCGGCGGCGTCCGAGGCGCGAGTGACGGATTGCTCCACGTGCGAGCGGTGCGCGTCGATCAAGTCGAATTCTTCTTTTAAGATGGTTTCGATGAGCTTTTCGTGTTGGCGTTGGAGTTGCGGCGGGGAAAGGGAGGTGGCGTATTTTTCAAAGAGAAGGTGAGATGTTTCTGAATCGTCGTCGTCGTCGACGACATCGACGACATTTTTGTTGTTGTTCTCAGCATCGGCTTCGAGCGGGTTTAGTGATGATTGTTCTTTCTCGTTCGTTTCATCCTTCTTTTTCTCTGGCCGCTGATGTCGATCGAGCGTTTTCTCAGCGGATGTTGGACTCGAAGAAGAAGAAGAAGAATTTGAAGAAGAAGGCAGAGCAGGATTGTTTTCTACTGCTCGTTCACTTTCGGGCGAGCAAAACGAGAGATCAAAAGCCGGTCTTCGCTTTGCAGGAATAGTAGCAACCGATGATGATGTTTGAAGCGACGCCTTTCTGGCGGGAGCATCGCTGATTGCAGAAGATGACGACGACGACGGTAGAGATCCAACAACGTTACTCCGCAATTCTTTCACTCTGTCTGCGTAACGAAGCGTATTCAACGTGTGTTCGCAACTTCCCGCGGCTGGAGAAACGCACGCAATCATCACCGTTCGACTATCGCCTAAAAACGAGTCTCGCAAAACTTCGGTTAACTTCGATCCGCGAAATGGGACGTGCGTCGCGCCACCATCCAACGCGCGAATGCATTCTTTCAACGCTAATAAAGATTTGTTAATTTCTGCGCCTTCTGCTCGCGTCTGGCGGTCCGTATCGGTGGTATCCGCGCCGCGCTCGGAACCGGCGAGATCGATGAAAGAAAATTTTCCGAGCGGCTTTCGATGGTATCTCTTATTTTGAAGCTGTGGATGACGATGCGAATTCATCATCAAGTCGTGTTGTTGCTGGCGCTGATATATACTTTTCTGTCGACCATTTCGAGTTTTTGTTGGGAGTAACCGCTCTTTTATCCATAATTGAATCACCGCGTGCGACCGCGAGCTTTCCGCATTGGCGCCCGTTTGCCCGACGCACCTCTCTAAAGCCGACCGTTCAATCAACGTTTCCACTTCGCTCACGTTTTCGCAGAGAAACTCGGATAAGCCGACGATTTGCATTTGATTCTTCGCGTCTTCTAAAACTCGAAGTTTCTCTCGAGAGGCTAACAGATCGTACACTTTACCTCCGTATATTTCGTAGGCGGAAACCCAAAGCTCAATTTTTTGGCCGCCGTCTTCTTCGTTGTTTGGAGTTGGAGCCGCATCGTTCAATCCGTTCTCAGGGCACTCATTCTTCTTCTTTTCTTCCTCGAACACTTTGTTAAACTCGGCAAATCCACTCAACAACTCCTTCGCTGCTCGCGTAGGCAAAGGCGCCATCGTATACGTCTTGCCGCTACCGGTTTGACCGTAGGCGAAACACGTCGCGTTACCGCCACATAAAACCGAACGAACCAAAGGACCGACAGTTTTATCGTACACGCGATCGTCCGAGCAGTATCCGCCGAATACGTCGTCGAAGACAAACTCGCTCGTTTCCGTGAACTTTGTCAAATCAACTTTCACTTTTGGTTCAAAGACGGTCAAAGTCTTCGAGTCCGGGTCGGCGTCGCAGACGTTGCGTTCATTCTTTGCAATCTCGCGGGGTGCTAACGGACGCGCGCGAACGACAACGCGAATGCGAGGGTCTTCGTCTTCGTCGTTAGCATTATTATTATAGTAACCGTCTGCGTTATTGTTCCTACTTCTTTGCACGTTGACTAAATTGTTCTTTTGCCACACGGAGACGACAGCGTTCGAGTTGGTGCTATTATTACCGCTGCTGCTAGTATTCGCCTTCGAATCGAGAGGCTCGGTGGTACTCGTACTCGATACCAGAGACGAAGATGGTGAAGAAATTACCGTCGATGGTGAGCGCTTTCTCTGATTCACTTGCTTACTCTTCTCTTGTTGGTGTTGCTGTTGCTGATGCGACTGAACGCTCGAACTCGTTTTACTTCTCGGCGTTTTCGCCGCGCCTCCAACATTCGTCGCATTCGTCGTCGTATTTCTCGGTGACGACGAGGAAGACGACGACGAACTCGAGGACACGATCGAACTCCCACCCTCGCTTCTCCTCGGCGACGACGACGTGTCAAGAACAAACCCCGTCGAGGTTTGCGAAGAAAATTTCGCTCTTTCCTTCCTCAAGCACGAAATCGCTTTTTGCAACTTTTGCTTATCCGCGGTGTCGAATATCTCGTGCTTGGCGAAATCCGGGTGTAACTTCAGCTCTAAGAACTGTTCGTTCGTTAATTTTCGCAAGGTTTCGGAATACTTTTGAAGTCCAAATCGATGGAGCCATCTAAAGAGAAAGAGAGAGAGAGAGAAAAGTTACTTATTACTTCTTCCTCCCGAAATGCAACATGCGGGGAAACATTTGCGCATACAAAAAAAACAAAAGAAGAAGAAAAAAGTAGAGAACAACAACGCACTGTCGCACGCGAGGTTGGTGGTCCATCATCATCTCGTTGTTGTTGTTCGCCGTCTCCGTCATCTCTCAGGTGATGCTGTGCGTTTTATTATAAGAGAGAGAGAGAGAGAACGAGAGAAGTAAATATATAGTACATGTACCGGTATAAATAAGGGGCTTTTCTCTTGTGTGTTCGTACACACAAAAAAAAAGCGTTGACCAAAAAAACAAACAAACAAACGGACTTGACTTTTTCATGCATCATTTAAAAGAATGATGTGGCGGTTCCTCGTCGACGCGCACGAACACGCGGTGAGAGCTGCCGCCGGTGTGAACGCCGCCGCCGCTGCTGCTGAGAGTCGTGGTCAAGGTGGTGGTGCTTTAAACAATAATACTAATAATAGTAACGGCGGGGAGGAGGAGAGGGAGGAGGACGACGGAAACGACGACAACGGAGAGAACGTCATCGTCATCGCGGAGGACGATGATGAAGATATCGCGGAAGAAGAAGAAAACGAAGAAAACGACGACATGAACGCGGAAGAAGTGACCATCCGCTCGGATCTTCAGAGAGTGTTTCGAAAAATGAAACCGATAATGCCGTACATTGCGCTCTTCTCGTTAGTTTTCTTAAGCTTCCACTGGAAAATTCTATTTGTGATTTTCGCCTTGTTCGCCTGGCACTTGAAAACGAGCGAAAGTTTAGTCCAAGAAATCGCAAAGAAGGAAGCGTTCATTCGCAAAAACGTGGTGAGAGATTTCGTGCACTGTGTGTGTGTCTCTTACGCGTTTTTGTTCTTAGTGCCGACAAAGTTGGACGACACGGACGAGTCGCCGAAAATGTGGCGACGCGTCCTGGCGAAGACGCCGACGAGGAACGAGTTCACCGCGTGGGAAGGTTTGTTCGAAATTGTGGCGATAAATTTGAACGCGCGGTTTATGTTTGACGCGTTGAAATGTCTGTGCGTTTTGACGACGTCGACGGCGACGCAAACGTCGAGTAGTGGGGGTATTTTAGGAAACGTAGAGCGCGTCGCGAAGATGGTTTCAGAGTTGGACGCGAGGAGCGCGAAGGATTTCGTGATGGGTTTTGGAGGCTTGCGCCGGTTTCGGAAGAAGGAGAAGGACGACGAGGACGAATGCACGAATAGCGAGCTTGGTGTCGGCGATGAGCAGCAGCATCAACAACAACAACAACGTCGACAAAGCGTGGTTGACGTCGAAAGCGGAGGAGGAACGACGATGGTGATGCTCGAAAGCGACGACCAACAACCGTTAGGCGGGAAAGACGCGCGAAGACCGTACCGCGCTCGAGGATTAACAATAAGTGCCATCGAGTATGCGGCCATCTCGTACAAAATTGTCCTCCCGATCCCGATCTGGTTCGCGTACTTCCAAAACGCCAGCCTGTTCGGCCTCTTCCTCTCGTCCGCGCTCGCCGGCTCTTATCTCGCTTGCGCTCTGTTCAAAACGTCGAAATCGGTACACGAGTTTACGCGCGCTTTCTCGCGTCGTTACGATTTCGGGTCCAAAGCGTTCAGTTGCGCTCACGGCACGCCGGCGACAAAAGCGGACGTCGAAAAGCTCGGTTTGGAGTTTGAATGCGCCATTTGTCAACAGAAGGAAATCATAGCGCCTTTGAAATTGGAATGTAATCACGTATTTTGCGAAGAGTGCGTGGAACCGTGGTTCGAGAAGGATAACACGACCTGTCCTTTGTGCAGAGCAGTCGTCGTGGAAAAGAAGAAGGACGAGTTAAAGAGTTTGTCCGGTGGGGAGACGCACTTCCTACCGGTTGTATTTTAAGTAGTAGAGCTTCATAGTTTTAAAAGTAGATGTTTTGGTTTTTAGCGGCCGGCGGCGCGATATATATACGCTTACTGTTTGTTATATGTATATCTTGTAAAAGTAAATTTCTTCTTCACGATAATGATGCTACGGTTTGATTATATTCAGGTATTGATGTTGGCAGCAATCCCTTTGGCTGCCTACGTTAAACACTTAAACTTTTTCTCTGTTCATCACACCCGCTCTCGTTCTACTAATTTGTTGTTGTTGTTGTTGTTGTAAATGTTGGTTCTTCCTCAAATCAAAACTCACCGATTAAAAGTCGTCGTTTACTTGGCCAACTCCTCTTCGCCGTCCTTCTTTCTCAAAGCGCCCAATTCCGTCGGGGCCATGGTACCACAGATGGTGGATTTTCCCAAGGCGGCGACGTCGGTGCCGGCTTTCTTGTCTTCTTCAATCTTTTCGCTGATCCATTCAAAGGTCACCTTCAAGCCGTCGGCCAACTTGACGGACGGCGCCCACCCGAGCTTTTCCATGCACAACTCGTTGTTTGAGTTTCTGCCTCTCACGCCTTCCGGACCGGGAATGTGCTTGATCGGCATGTCCGGTTTACCCGCGAATTCGAGAGTCATCTTTTGCATCTCGTTCATGGAAACCATCTCGTCCGAGCCGAGGTTCAACGGTTCGCCAAAGTCAGACTTGGTCAATCTCAAGATACCTTCGACGCAATCGTCGATGTACGTGAACGAACGGGTTTGCTTACCGTCTCCCCACATTTCAATTTCACCTTCAGCCAAGGCGGCTTTACGGCAAAACGCCGCCGGCGCCTTCTCTCTGCCGCCCTTCCACGTCCCGTACGGGCCGTAGATGTTGTGGAATCGACCAATTCTGCATTGCATGCCAAAGTCAGCTTGGTAGTGCTTGTACACTTCCTCCGAGGCCAACTTTTCCAAACCGTACGCGTCTTGCGGTTGCGCCGGCCACGCCGCGGCTTCCTTCAAACCCGCGGACAAGTCCGTCACCAACTGCGCGCTCTCCGGGTAGATGCACGCCGAAGACGCGTAGAAAAATCTCTTCACGCCTTTCACTCTCCCAGCTTCAACCATGTTGAACGAAATCATCATGTTGTTGTAAAAGATAACCGAGTGATTGGATTGAATAAAGCCCATCCCGCCCATATCCGCGGCCAAGTTAAAGCAATGGTCGCATCCTTCCAACACCTTGGCGCAGTTCTCGAACAAACGCAAATCGGAGAGGATAAATTCGTCGCAAAACATTTCTTCCGGCATGTGCTCGTTGCGCTTCCAATCCGCGCCGACCACGTAGTGGCCTTCCTCTTTGAGACGTTTTGCCAGGTGGGAGGCTGTTTAAAGAGGAAAAGATGAGAAAAACGCGCGTCAGTGTTTGTTTTCAAAGATGAATCTGAGGCGCAACGACAGCCGCTGAATTTCCCCAACAGTGGGATAATTTTGTGGATCGCTTTTTCTTTGTCTTCTTCTTCCGGAGCGTGCGTTTACGCGCACGTGCGCGCCGAGTGCTTTCGAAAGACGAAGGAAAGAACCCACACTCGCCCCACGCAAAACGATTTCAAAACCGAGACGACTTTACGAAAAGAGAGAGAGAAGAAAAGAGACGAGAAAAAGAACGCGCGAGAGATCGAATCATCCGATTAAATCTCATCTCATTCTTACACGATGCTAAACATATTTGAACGACGCACCGATAAACCCGCCGGCTCCCGTGACGCAAATCTTCAGCTTCTCCTGCGGCCAGTACGGCTCGGAGCCGTAGATCCCTCGCAAGGCGTACTTCTCGCCCGCGGCGTTCGATCTTTTCGAATCAGTCATTATTTGTGTATAATTGTTTGGTGTCGTAGGATGTATTTGTGGGGAGGAGAAAGAGGATAAAAATTAGTGTTCAGAATGGAACAATTTTACGACCGACAGCAACAGAGGACAAAAGCGGCAGAAAAAGCACCTCTTTTTCCTTTATTTTGCTTTTTCGAGAACTTTGAACAGAGCCAGAGAGAGCCGAAGGTTTTTTTGGGTTGCTTCTTTTTCGAGCGCTTTCCTCTCGCTCTGGTCACCCAGAGAAGAGTTTTTTTGTGTGTCTGTCTCTCCTTTTTGGCGGCGGCTCAAAGCTCCAATCATCATCAATCTTTCCTCATCATAAAGTAATAAACAACACACACGCGTTTTGCTCGTACCTCATAAAAAACGTACACAACAAAAACAGACGCGATATACACAGAACAAAGCAGAAAGCGAGAAACCAACCTTTGAAGAAATGGTCGCGACGAGATCTTCTCTCGGGCGTTCTCCCTCGCCTGCTGCGGGGAACGATGATGCGACCCCGGGGACTTTGACGAGCAAAAAGAAGAATTCGATCACGAGTACTACTAAGGATGATGATAACGATGAACAACCGACGTTGGCGGATGTCCTTCCGTTAATTCAAGAGTACTTGAAATCGACCGGTTTGTTCTCGCGAACGGTTGCCGCGCTGAACGCGGAAACGCAACTGAAAAAAGTGAAAACTGCGTTAGAGGAGTGCAAAGAAAGCAGAGTATTAGGAGGAGAAGGCGAGACGCTGATGGAGGTGTGCAAAGCGTTCGTGGAGAGTAAACGAAGTAAAAGAAGTAGAGATGATGATGAGGGCGACGACGAAGGAGCAGCGGCTGCTAAAAAGAAGGCGAAAATTTTAGGAGGCGAAAGTTCGTCGTCCTCGTCCTCGAGCAGCAGCGGCAGTTCTTCTTCTTCGTCTGACTCGGAATCCGCCGAAAAGAAAGAAGAGGCGAAGAAGAAGGAAAGCAGCTCGTCTTCGTCTTCGTCTTCTTCTTCTTCTTCTTCCAAGTCTGAGGAGGAAAAGAAAAAAGAGCCGTCACCCAAGTCGTCTTCATCATCTTCGAGCTCGTCGTCGTCTTCCTCGTCTTCCGAGAAGAAAGAAGAAGAAGAAGAAAAGAAGAAAGATTCGTCTTCGAGCGGTTCCAGTTCATCATCTTCGTCCTCCTCGTCTTCGGAGGATGAGAAAAAGGAAGAAGAGAATAAGAAGAAAGATTCATCTTCGTCGTCGTCATCGAGCAGCAGCAGCAGTTCTTCTTCGTCTGACTCGGATAAGCCGGCGGCGACTCCGGCGGCACCGGCGAAGAAAGATTCGTCCTCGTCCTCGGAATCCTCGAGCAGCAGCTCTTCTTCGTCTGACTCGGATAAGCCGGCGGCGACTCCAGCAGCACCGGCGAAGAAAGATTCTTCGTCGTCGTCCTCGAGCTCGTCCTCGAGCTCTTCGGAATCCGCGGAAAAGAAGAAGGAGGAAAAATCCGAGTCCAAGTCCTCCAAGTCGTCGAGCAGCAGCAGCAGCAGTTCTTCTTCGTCCTCGGAATCCGAAAAGAAAGAAGAGGCGAAGAAGAAGGAAAGCAGCTCATCATCTTCTTCATCATCATCATCTTCATCATCATCTTCAAAGTCTGAGGAGGAAAAGAAAAAAGAGCCGTCCAAGTCGTCTTCATCATCTTCGAGCTCGTCGTCGTCTTCCGAGAAGAAAGAAGAAGAAGAAAAGAAGAAAGATTCGTCGTCGAGCTCCTCATCATCATCATCGTCGTCGTCTGAATCTGAATCCGAGAAGGCGAAAGAACTGACGCCTGTGAAGAAAGACTCCTCCTCGAGCAGTTCGTCGTCCAGCTCTTCCTCGTCTTCTGAATCCGAGAAGAAGGAAGAAGAGAAGAAAGAGTCGTCGTCTTCGAGTAGTAGCAGTTCGTCGTCCTCGGAGTCCGAGAAGAAAGAGGAAGAGGAGGAGAAGAAGGACTCGTCATCGTCTTCGTCCTCGTCTTCGTCCAGCAGTAGCAGTAGTAAGAAAGAAGAAGGAGAGAAGAAGAAGGAGAAAGATTCCAGTAGTAGCAGCAGTTCCTCATCATCATCCTCGTAAGTGTTGTCGCGTTGGTCGAAAAGTCGTAAAACTTTACTGATGGTTTCTCTCTCTCTCCTATCAAATCATAAACAGCAGCAGCAGCGACGACGACGATGAACCTGCCAAGAAGAAGGCGAAAGCCTCGACGCCAGAACCGGCGAAAGTGTCCGAGAAGGTGCCAGACTTCGCGAAGAAAGCGAAATCGGTCCCCGCGAAGAAAGGTCCGAACCAACCGTTTCAACGCGTGAAGAACGAAGAGTGGTTGGGACAGAAAGGCAGTTGGGACATGACGTACGAAGCGGCGTTCGGGGAGAAAGGCGTCGGGTGGAAAGCGCAGGAGGTTTTGGGGAAAGTTAAAGGCGCGAGGTTTACGCACGAGAAGAATAAGCGGAAACGATCGACGTACAGAGGCGGCTTGATTGACGACACGGCGGTGAATTCGATCAAGTATCCGAGCGATTCGGATTAATTATATATAGCAATTTAATATTTAACTCTCACATATTACGACGGTATTGATTTCAAATAAGCATAATCTATATTAATAGTAGTAGCATTAGTAAAAGTACACATTTCAACACGCGCGTGCGCCGGGCTAAGTATTATGATTCAAAATTCTCTCCAAGTATCTCGCTAAATTCAGTTTTCGTTCGACGATTCCGCCTGCTGCGCCGCCGCAAACTTTTTCAACTTTTTCTTCTTCTCTTGCAACTCCGTGCTCATTTGTTCGAGCTCAAAATCTAACTTCCGGTTCATCGCTTTCAAGTATTTAATCTCTTTTTCGTATTCGTACAACTGATTTCTCGCCGCTTCGAGTTCGACTTTACTTCGGTCTAATTCCCAATCCGACGGTTGAGGTCGATAATATCCTCCTCCTCCTCCTCCCATCAGACTCGTACTATCACCACCACCACCGTTTAAAATCACCGTGTTATCATTCACAAAGTCCGTTTTGGTTAAATCAACAGCTCCTGTGACGGAGGATACAGTACCTGTACTTGGCTTGACACCGTTCGTAGTAACCAGGGACGGCTTTTGTTGCTGTATTTGTTGCTGCTGCTGCGCGTTTGACGCGTTTGTCGCGACGCTTGAAATCATTCCTAAACTTGGCGCGATGTTCCCACCGCCGCTCATACCAGCAACGGAAGCATTGTTCGACGATCTCGCAGAAGCAATCGCGGCTAATTGAATCGGTACCACCACCAGCGCGGTCAAAATCGAAATCACCGTCACCACTCTTCCTTCCGCGGTGACCGCTTCAAACGGCTGGCCGATGCCGGTTAACGTCAAAAACGACCAATAAATGGCATCCCCGACGTCGCTAATCTTATCGTTTGACTCGTATTCAATGTCAAAAAACAATTCCGCGCTGATTAAAAACACGCACAAAAATTCCACCAACACCGCCACAATCTTTTCCGTGATTTCTCTGTCCGCCGCTTTTTGTTGTTCCAGCTCGATTTCCCTCGCCGTCTTGCGTCTTCGTCTCCGTCCTCTTCTTCTATTCTTTTCCTCCTCGCCTTCTTTATCTAACAATCTTAACAAACGAAACAATCTAAAAATTCTCAAAGGTCTGTACTGATTGGTCCCAGTCGCAACCATCGCCGCGCCTCCACCAATCCCTAACGTCGAATCGAAAATAAACCCAAACGTCGGCAACAAGGCCAAGAAATCAATCAGCGCCAGCGGTTTCCTCAAATATTGCAAGCTAAAATCCTCCGTCCATAACCGCAAGAAGAACTCAAATAAGAAAATCCCTTGTAAGACGATTTCCCCGTCTGCAATTCTCGAATACGTAAACAAAGGCGCCAACGAATCCGGAAACTGCACCGGCAACACGTCGAACAATTGCAAGCTTTGCTTAATCGCTTGCTCTTCGCACGACTCTAAATACGCCACAATGCCAACGCCGACGGTGCTAAATATGATCCAAAACCCACTATCGTCCGCATCTTTGAGTAAATCTTTGAACCGTAAGTTCAGAGGTTTCGAGTGCCACTCGATGTGTTCGAAATCCTCTCTGTTCGGGAACTCGTTCCAGTTTTGTTGTTGCGAGTAATTTTCGTCGAACGAGCCCGAGTTGAAAGCTCCTTGGGATTGCGAAGAGGAGGACCCTCCTCCAGACGTACCCCCGAACGACGGGCCGTCGCCGCTGCCGGAACCGGACCAGTACGACGCGATAACTTGGTCTCGTCTCTTCTTTTTAAAAGAAGAACGCGAAGAAGAAGAAGAATTTGAGGCGTTGTTTTTGGCGCACATAAAGTCTCGTCGTCGTTGTCGCTTTTTCCAACAATTCTTCTTCGATTTTTGGGGATGCGAATGGTTTTCACTCGCGTTCGTGTTCCTCTTAATTCTTCTCATCATTCTTCTCACCGGTGGTAAAAAAGAGGACGACGACGACGATGAAAAAGAGCCACACCGCAGAAAGAGCACCATCTCTCGTCTCTTCTTTTCTGAAGAACAGAAGAAGGCGTTTATTAATGGGTGGTTTAATTCTGTTTCGTACAAAACGTGCGTGAACTTTTGGCGAATGTTGTTGTACGTCTCGAAAGAGATGGATGCAGAGAATAAAAAAGTGCCAACGAAACTAGTTTGCCCTGCTCGAAAAAGAAAGAAACCCTAAAACCATAAAGCAGTCTTTTCTCTTCTCTCTCTCTTTTCATCTCTCTCTCTCTTTCTCTCGATCTTTTTTTGTTTCAAAAGAGCCCGAAAAAAACGAGAGGAAGAGAACTTTTCTCTCAATTTTTTTTAACTCCTAAAAAGAATAAGTCCTCACAGAACAGAACGCAGATATCATTTCAGCGGAGAAGACGAGTAAAAGAGAAAGCGAGAAACCGTAGCGGTAGTACTGAGAGTACTATTTTTCTGAGATTTTAGTGGTATCGTAATGGCGAGTAGTACTACTCACGAGGAGGAGAATAATGAATTGCGAATGCTCTTAGACGAGCAAAATCTCCATCCGTTTCTGGAGTTGATTTCAAATCTCACCTCCTCGGAGAACGAAAAACGAACCAGATGCGAGAAGATCTTCGAAGCGTGCAAGACGAAACAGTTAGGTTTAACGATTAAGCAACTTTTACGCGCTTTGAGGAATCCAACAAAAATAGGGGATGAAAAAGCGAGACAAAGTGCGGAAATGAGCGCGGTTTTATTGAGGCGATCGATCGCGAACAGAGAGGGCGAGTTTACCTTGACGGAAGCGAACGGCGTGACGAGTGAAGTGGTTTCGATGGTGAAAACGGAGTTATTAAACGCGTTACGAGAAGATTCGATGAGAACGGACGCGGCGAGCAAATCAATCACGAATAAAACGAGAGACGTGGTGATTGAAGTCGCCGCGCATTCCATCGACGACGAACGGGACGAGTGGCCGGAATTGTTACCGTTTATGTTTGGCGCGATTAGCGGGAACGATGCGTCGGATAAGTTGAAAGAAACGGTTCTGTTTATTTTTGGCGCGCTGTCGAACGTGTTAGGGGAAAGGTTGAAACCGCACTTGGCGACGTTGCATTCGATTTTGCAAGCGAGTTTGCAACACGCGAATAACGACGTGAGATTGGCGTCGTTATCCGCGGCGTGTTCGTTCGTAGAGGGATTGAGTTCCACGGAGGAAAGAAACGCGTTTCAGGATTTGTTGCCGCTGATGTTGCAAACGTTAGGGGCAAGTTTACAGAGCGGGGCGGAAGACGACGCGCAAGAAGCGTTGGCGATATTTATCGAGTTGGCGGAAACCGATCCGAGGTTTGTGAGGAAACATTTGGTGGACATCGTGGAGGCGTTTTTAAGCATCATGGAAAACGAGGAGTACGAAGACGGGACGCGGTCGTTGTCGTGCGAGTTTTTGGTGACGTTGACGGAGGCGAGAGATCGCGCGCCGGGGATGATGCGAAAATTGCCGAATTTCGTCCCGAGATTGTTGAAAGCGTTGTTGGTGTTTTGCTTCGACGTGGAAGACGAACCGGAGTGGCACCAGTGCGGCGACGAGGAGAACGACGACGCCGGGAACGGTGATAGGTTTGACGTCGGGAGCGAGTGCTTGGATCGCGTGGCGATCGCGTTAGGACCGAACGCGGTGTTAGGTCACGCGGCGCAGATGGTCCAAGCGCTTTTGAGCGACCCGGATTGGAGAAAGAGACACGCGGCGTTGCACTGCGTCTCGCAAATCGCCGAGGGGTGTCAAAAAGGTATGATGAAAGACGTCATCGGGTCCGCGACGCCGGCGTTACATTTGGCGAACTCGGATCCGCACCCGAGAGTCAGATGGGCCGCGGTAAACTGTTTAGGTCAGCTGTGTACCGATCTCGGACCGAGATTGCAAAAGAAAGGGCACAAGATGGTGTTGCCGGCGTTGATGGGATGCATGGACGACGCCGCAAATCCTCGCGTGCAAGCGCACGCGTGCGCGGCGACGGTCAATTTCACCGAGAATTGCCCACCCGAGTGTATGGAACCGTACATGGACGATTTGATGACGAAGCTGTTGAGTTTGTTGAGAGCCGGGAACAAAGTCGTCCAAGAATCGGCGCTGACGGCGTTGGCGAGTACGGCGGATACGGCGCAAGAGACGTTTTCGAAATATTACGACCACGTCGTGCCGTTGTTGAAAGAAATTATTGTCAGCGCGAACACGCCAGATTACCGGATGTTGCGGGCGAAAGCGATCGAGTGCGTGACGTTAGTTGGTATGGCGGTTGGGAAGCAACGATTTAGCGGCGACGCGATTGAGGTGATGAACATCATGCAACAATTGCAAGCGAACGGTTTCGACGCGGACGACCAAACGACCAGTTACATGTTGCAAGCGTGGACGAGAGTGTGTAAATGCTTGGGTTCCGATTTTATCCCGTATTTATCGACGGTTATGCCGCCGTTGTTACAATCGGCGCAGTTGAAACCAGACGTGACGGTGGTCAACATCGACGACGCCGACGACCAAAACGAGGACGACGACGAAGACGACGATTTGGAACATTTAGAGTTTGGCGATAAAAGAGTGTCCATTCGAACGAGTATTCTGGAAGAAAAATCGACGGCGTGTTCTATGTTGTGCTGCTACTTGGACGAGTTGAAGGAAGGTTTCTTGCCGTACATTCAGCCGGTGTGCGAAATTATGGTCCCGTTGCTCGAGTTTTATTTCCACGAAGACGTGAGAAGAGCGGCGGTGGCGTCTTTGGCAGATATCATCCGAGCCGCGAAAAGGTGCGTGGAAAAGAGATCTGGGCCGGAATGCACTCTCGATTGGTTGAAGCAAATTATCAACTACGTCGTCCCGCCGTTAATTTCCGCGTTAGGGAAAGAACCCGAGGTGGAGATTCAAGCCGTAATGTTGGAAGCTTTGGCCGAGTGCGCCGGGGAATCAGGCGAACTCGTGAGAGAGTTCATCCCAAAAATGCTCGAAACGTTTGAAGAAATTTTGACGGAGTCGTTAGAGCGACGCGCGGAAAGAAACAAACGCGCGAGTACGGAAGATTTCGACGAAGAAGAGATGGAAGCGTTGGAGGATGAACAAGCCGCCGAAGACGAGGTGTTTGACCAGTTTGCCGAATGCATCGGTACTTTGCTGAAGAGTTTTAAGTCGAACATTTTAGCCGACATCGAACCGTTGTTGCAATCGAAGATTGCGCCGATGTTTGCGCCAGAAAGGTCCGCCGAGGAACGACGCATCGCGATTTGCATCTTCGACGACGTGTTCGAACACGCTAGCGAAGGCGGCGCGACGATGAAATATTTACCAGGGTTTGCAGACGCGTGCGTCAGAGGGAGCGCGGATGCGGATTCGGACGTGCGTCAAGCCAGCGTGTATGGGTAAGTTTTTTTTCTGTATAATGAGAGATTCGTCTCTTTTTATATATTTGTTCTGTTTGTCTTTCGTTTCCTTTTTTGTTTCCACACATCGGGCGCGCGCGTATACGTATACGAGAAAAAAAACAAGCTTCAAAATGCGAGTGACGATACCTATGGATTCCCCTTCTTGATTCACGGGGATGGCCTGCGCTATTCGTACGCGCGATGGATACTCGTGCTGACGATAAATCCGCTTTAACGCCCTGACGCATATTAGTACTGAATCTCTGTTTTTTCGTATTATACGTATTTTGTGTTTGCTTTTTTTCGCGGAAGAATCGACGACTCTTTTTACGCGACTGACCCACAACGTTTTTCCTTTCAAAACAGGCTCGGATTGATGGGTCAAACTATGGGCAAAAACTTCACTCCGTACGTTCCGGGTGCGTTACAAGCGCTCGCTGCGGTCATTCAAGATCCAGCCGCGCGGGAGGACGAAAACATCACGGCGACGGAGAACGCCGTCTCCGCTTTAGGTAAACTCTGCGAACACCAAACGCAAAGCATCGACGCGAAATCAATTTTTCCGTCCTTCTTAGCGTGCTTGCCACTCACCGAAGATGCGATCGAAGCGAGAGCCGTTCACGCGCAGCTCGCGAGATTGTTACAAAACGACACGTATAAATCTTACTTGTTGGGAGAAAACAATGAGAACTTAGCGAGAGCGATTTTGATTTTTGCCGAAGTTATGCCCACGGCATCCAGTAGCGATAAAGTTCGATTGTGCGATCAAGAAACGGCGATGGCAATGAAGAATACTTTAGTACAAATGCAAAGCACGATGCCTGGAGATGCGTTAGCGGCGGCTTTTTCCGCGTTAGATCCGCAAAAACAGGCGGCGTTGCAAGCGTGCTTGGCTTAATAACAACCTTTTCATTATATATACTATGAGTATATCAATTTTAATAATAATAATAACAATAATAAAGGAATGAATTAATAATAAATAAGTATATCATCTGTGCTCTCTGTGCTCTTACTACGCGCGGTTGTAAGACTTCTTCGATCGCACCAACCATTCGGGCTTACTCTTCTGTTGCCAATCGAACGAATCGTCCAGCATTTCGGGCTTAAAATCTGGGAGCTCGTGTACCGCTTTCCCGACCGAATTTCGATTCTTATAATCCAACATGTCCGGGTTATCGCAACTCACGCTCACCCCACACGTGCCGACTTTGATATCTCGATTTCTCGTATCAAACGCAGTCAAGCCGTAATCCATGTTCAAACGAAGTTTCAGATTTTTATACGGCACGTCGGTCAAGATCGCGATTTGTTTCTTCACTTCCGAGGGCGAATCGTGTTCGCGCAAATCCAAGTCGAGGTGGTTGATTTTCCCGGCAGTACCGTTCGGAGTGTCGAAGTAACACTCGACTCGAGTCAGAACCATATTGGTAAGTGAAGGGTGTTCGTATTTCAAACGCGGATGCAAGCCAAACTAAGGCGTAAAGTGTGCGTGTCGTTGTATCGCAAACCAGGGAGATTTTTAAGAGTTTTTTTTTGTCTGTTTTTGGAAAAAAATGCGTTACGAATATATTAAGAAACGTACTCGAGATGTGATCGAGGCTTTAATAAAAGACATCTCTCCTGTATTTATCTACAACACGTTTCATCATCCTCTCATCGCTATCAATATCAACGCCATCGCGGCGTTTTCCCTTGCCTCGTCTACCACGATCGGGGTATCTCTTTCTTCTTCTTCTTCTTCTTCTCCTCGTATCTTGCTCTTCTCCTCTTCTTTCGCGACCGCCTTCGCGACGAGCGCTTTTGAGGAATTCGCTCGCTCCATCGCCGCGTCTACGATGCAGCACGTGCTCGTGCTCGAGCTGCTTGCCGTTGTCGTTTGCATCATCATGGTTTTCTTTTCCTTCTTCTTCTTCTTCTTTGCTTCTTCTTCTTCTCCTTCTTCTTCTTTTTCTTTTCTTCTTTTATATTTCTTGGTTTCCCCTCTTCGTAATCTCCTTAAGCCTTCGCGGCAGTAATCTAACTTTCTGATTTCTTCGGCTGTTTTTCCCAACCGAGCGGTCATCGATCGCTTCGACATTCCAGCCTTCGCTAAAACTGGGTCGCAGTTTTGACTGAGGAGAAAAGAGAGGAATGATGAAAACGCGGTCAGACTTTTGCTTTTTAATTGGAAAAACTTCAGATCCCGAATGTCACTTCAATGAACCAATTAGAAAAAAACGAATACGAGCGAAATGTTATAGTATTTACCATCCGTGGCCGCCGTGTTTCTTACACTCGGAACATCCAACCGCGTTGTTGTTCTGTGCGAACTTTTTGATCGCGCGTTGCACGATTTGCTCGGTCGTCATCTGAGAAAGGAGATTGCGTTTTTTCTTCATTTTGTGTTTCATATAAGTGGAGAAAAAAAAGACGTTTTATTGATGAACAGAAGAAAGAGACACTTCACAGAAAGGAGAGAAAAGTACGGTAGTAAATTTTCGTTATACATATGTTAAAGATCATTACGAGCGCCAACGCCAGCCGCGCTTTCGGCGACTGCACGTTTTTTCTCGAGCGCGGAGACCAAGTCTCTCAGCGTCGCGCAGTTGGCGACGTCGGCGACGGTTACGGAGGCGGATTTATCTTCAGAGTTGATCGAGCCGACCAGAATAGGTAAACCGACGGAAACTAAACCAATTTCATCGAACGAATCGTCCAAAGAGATGTCGCTTTCGACACCCGTGAGCGCTTTGACTGCGTTTCGGACTATACTCTCTGGAGTCGCGCTCTCTATCGCGACGGAGCCGGAGACCGATCGGCTCGGCCAGAATATGTTTTGGAAAAAGTTCATCGTTTTCACCCAGAGGAGAGTAATAACCTCTACATCGTAAATGAGCGCAGGCGCGAACATCATCGCCGCCACGCGACACCAAATTTCCTCGAACAACATTAACGACAAGATGAAAAAGAAAATTAAACTCGTATTACTCCCCGGCATGGGATGCGTTCCGGTGAAAGAATCCAATTTCTACGGGTGGTTGGAGACAAAAATACGAACAGATGCAAACTTGCGCGAGAAGTTTACGCTGGATTTAAGAGACTTCCCTGATCCACACTTATGGTATTACATACGACTTACTAGTATTCTCTTCTTTTTTGATTGATGACGCGTTAAAAGTGATTCGAGAGAGTGTCTGTGTTGCCTGCATTTGCTGACCTTTTGTTCCCAATTTCTCATCAGTCGACAGTCCATCTGGCTCCCGTTCGTTCGAGACGAACTCGCAGCGGACGAACATTCCATCCTCATCGGCCACAGCTCCGGCGCAGTCGCGTGCGCGCGATACGCAGAGAAATACAAAGTCAAAGGCATATGCGTGTGCGCTGGGTACGACGACGACCTTGGCGATGCGACAGAAAGAGCATCCGGCTATTTCGATACCCCGTGGGACTACGGAAAGATACAGGAGAATACAAAGTTCCGCGTGTGTTTCGCCGGCGTAAAAGATCACCTGGTGCCGATTGATGTGCAGAGAAGGTTCGCGAAAAACTTGGACGCGAAATGTGTGGAGTTTCCGGAAGGTGGGCATTTCTTTGCACCGACGTTCGAGGAGTTGATGAGGGAGATTGAGAAGGCTTTAGATGAAACCGAGGACGAGACCTGACCTTCGAGTTGTTTGTGGCACCTCAAAGCTTTGTCCAATCCCTCATTAAAATAAGAAGAAGAAGCGCAAACGCACAGTAGATAGAAAACAAAATGACCACGATTTGCAAACCTAGCAGTACTTACTAAACACGCACGCGTAATAATGGACGTCTTTGATCTCTCGAATACATTGAAAATCTCTAAAATCGCGCTCGATAGCGCGACCATTCTCGTCGCCGATTCCCCTAACGGAGGAGATCAAACTTTTCCCCAAGAAGACGATAAAGATGCGAACGCGAACATCGCTTCTCAACAAAAGCAACGACAAAGAAGAGGGAACGTCAATTTATGGAAAGATCTCGGTTTCTCGTCCCCTCAGGAGTGGCATCGGGAAATGAAAGGCGATCTGTTTCGGTATAATCGGAAGCGGCAACTGGAGGGAAAACGAGAGCTTTCGGAACTCGAATTTAAGGAAAAATTTGACCTGCGAGCGCGTGAGAAAAGCGACGGAGAAGAGTCCATCAGTGGAAGCGGAGAGGATGATTTGAGCAGCAGCAGTAATAGCAGTGATGATGAGGATGATGATGTTTCGAGCAGCGACGGTGAGGGTGAAAATGAAGGTGAGTTCATGCACGACGCGGTTCGAGCGAAAGAGAAGCGGATGATGAAAAGAAAGGAGAAGAAAGAGTACGAAGTCGCGGCGACGGAGAAGACATCCGAGAGTGGCGCGAAGATTGTGTTTCAAGAAGAAGGGGAGGAGAAGAAGTGTTTCGCGATGTACAGAGCGATTTTGCTCCCGGATGATGTGGACTTTAAAGGGAACGCGGCATCGGCGGAGGCCAATCAGACGGTGGCCGAGGCGATGCAAAATTTACGGCGAGATCGAGAAAAGCCGTGGGTAGTTATTTTAGCGAGAGGAGGACACTTTGCCGCGGCGGCGTTTGACGCGAGGAAAGTGTTTCACGGACAGAGTGCGAACGCGACGATCGCTTCGACCGAGTCTGTTTTGAAATCGAAAACGTTTCATCGGTACGTCGTTCGCGCGAAAGCCGGAGGGAGGCAAAGCGTGAAGGATCAAGGCGGGAAGACGATTAAGAGCGCGGGGAGTTCCATGCGACGCCAAAACGAGATGTCTTTGGTGAGAGACGTGACAAACGCGATGGAGAATTGGAAAGAGGAGTATTTGAACGTACGTTTTTTCTTCGATTTTGTTTTCTTTCTCGTCGTTTGCGAAGAGTACTTTTTCTTCCGGGTGATGGATAAAACTACACCGGAGAGCGCGCGTTTTAAACGTAACGCGCGCTTTTTTTAAGGCGAAACATTTCGCGGCGATTAAGCTCGCTTTCCGAACGCCTTTCGCGATGATGGAAGTATAATTATGAGTTCTGACGGAAGAAAATACTACTCTTATCTTTGTTTATCTTCTATCGTATTATTCGATTGTATCGTTTGAGAAAAAAACTGACGACTTACTGTATGTATTCTCTCGCGGTATCGCGCTCTTACGTACACATAAATACGAACAGGAAGCCGCGAGGATATTCATCTCTGTTTCAAAAACAGACGCGCGAACGTTATTCGATAATAATATTTTGAGTAAAAAGGACCCGCGCGTGAGGAAAACGCCGTTTATGACCGCTCGACCGACGTTGAACGAAACGAAACGAACCATCGCGAAGTTGCTCTCGGTGACCACGACCGGGATTGAAATCGTCGAAAAGAAGAAGAAAGAAGTGAAAAAAACGAGGAAAACGACGACGGAGAGTAAAAGTAAAGTAGATTTAGAAATGCAAAAGCAATTAGAATACGAGCAACAGCAAGCCGCGAAAGCGAAGAAAATCGTTGAGACTCCGGAACCAGAACTCCACAAGGCTTCGCGAACTGGCGACGTCGATGCGCTGACGCAAATGCTTGAATCCGCGTGTTTTAATCCTCAAACTGGCGATGATGGTGCTGTTGTTGATCCTTCCGTTCCGTGGCGTGGTAAAACCGCGTATCTCGTCGCAAAAGACGGCGAAACGAGAGACGCGTTTCGGAGAGTGTATTTCAAGTACCCGGACGCGTTTAATTGGGAATCGCGGTGCGACGTTCCTTCTATGCTCACGCCAGAAATGGAACTAAAACGAGAAGAGAAGGAGAAAGACTTCGAGGAGAAGAAGAAGAAGAAAGAAGCGGAAAGAAAGAAGGCGTTAAAGACGAAGAAGAAAGCGTCCGCGTCGGCGTTGTTAGCGGCGGAGGAAGAGAACATGAAATCTGCCACCGGCGATAAGAAATCGCCGTCGTCGATCGCCACGAGCGCAAAAGACCTTCTTGCGAGCGAAAAGAATGCCGCGGATGAACGTCGAACAACAATGGTGCGTCGCTTATTTCTTTCTCCGATCATCTTCGCTCAAAATATTTTATCGTACAGGCGCAGGCAGCGGAGAGACGCGCAGCAGCAGCAGCAGCAGCGGCGGCGGCAACGGCCCGCCACCAGCAACCGCCACCAACGAAAGGCGTCTTCGAAAGCGATAGTCGCGGAACGATCGGAGGAGGAACAAAAGGCGTTTAAAGAAGTCGCTTTCAAACTAGGATTCGCAGCATTTGCGTTGGTCGCGCTTTCCAAGAGCGTTCGCGAAGGAGCGAAGAAGAAGCGGGAGTGGGAATAGAAATAGATAGATTTTTATACAAATTGTACCCAACATTTTATAAAGTAACAACTAACTCGCATTTAGAAAACTCCGGTGCGTATCTAAGCTATTGTCCTCTTCCAGTTCCTCTTCCTCCCAATCCGAGAGTTTGGCTACCCTTCTCGCCGCGATGTTCGATTGCAAAGGCGGAAATCTAAAGACGCACACGTCGTCGCTATAATACAACACCGGAAACGCACCCAACTGTTCGATGAATCCAACCGTTCCCAACTTCTGAACCATCTTATCAAACGTGTCCGCTTCTCCCGTCTCGTTTGGAGACGTCGTCGGCAACTCTGCCCCTAACGACACCCAAAAGTCCGTAAACTTTAACGACACCTCCTCCTTCTCGCTGGCGGACTCCTTCAAACTCCCGCTCGCGCACCACCAACTTTGCGTCTCGAACGGTTTGTTCGTCGTCAGCGAAACATCGCTCACAATTCTATTCTTCTCTATCGTGTATCTCAGAGGTTTCGCTTTCACTCCCACAGGTCTGCTCAATCGTTCGATGTGCGGCGCGTAAAACACCTCCCACACACCATCCGCTTTGCCGTTTGACAAACTCATTTTCTTCCCGTTTCTTTTCAACTTGACTAAAGTCTCCACGGCGTCGTCGACTTGTTTCGACCGCTCGTACAAGTCGCACCCTTTCGTGTTTCGAGGTAGGCTCAAATCTAAGGAGTCGTCTGTGCTGGTGAGGATGATTTGTAAAGCTCGTTTTTCTTTCTCGTCGTCTGAATCGTCGTCGTCGTTATCCAAAGCGTCAGCGCGCAAAGATGCGCGCAGAAACGCCGCCGAACTCCCAAAAAGCAACGCTCTTCGGCGAGAAAAGGAAGAAGACGACGAGGAGGAGATTTTAGTTACTCTTCGCGACGAGGACGAGGACGTCGTCGTCGTCATCGAGCGCATAGTTCTTGTCGTCATTTTTAGTGACGTTTTGCGGGAAATACTACTATTACATAAAAACTTCATCATCGTCGATGTACTACATTAAACACTCTCGATAGCTTTAACGCACTCGGCGACTGATTTACCCTCTTTCAAGGCTTGACACAACCTCTCGTACGATTTCTCGTTATCGGTGATGATTCTCGCGGCTTTGTACACCGCCCATCGCGTGACGGATTGTTCTTTTTGAGCGCCGAGTTTAGGTTCCGTTTTGTTCATCGCTTTTTGCAACAAGAACAAGTCCGCCTCTTGCCCGGCGACTTTTTCGAAATATTTCGCC
>Ga0257106_1000204_pt1 | contig 37348 bp, 30 predicted proteins | sample LP_taG_3_FD_190177 | JGI IMG/M metagenome (GOLD analysis project Ga0257106, IMG submission 190177) | Marine microbial communities from Northeast Subartic Pacific Ocean, Canada - LP_J_2011_P26_10m | ecosystem: Environmental > Aquatic > Marine > Oceanic | place: Canada: Northeast Subartic Pacific...
TCCAGAAATGAGTGGCAATTTAAGAAATGAGTGGCAATAAAAAAGGGGACCACCTTATGGCAGCACATTACTCTCCTTATTGGAAACCTTGTCTATCTACTATCTACTATCTACTCTTCATCACTATCACTATCATCATCAGCCCAAGACTTACCTTTAAGATAACTTGTGTCAAAAGTGAATGCTTTAGTCATCATCTTTACATTCTCCACTTGAGGAACTGAATCATCTACTAATACGCTGGCATATGAACGCACATAGTGGGTCGCGATTGGCACCTTCTCATTGAGGTCTAATTCGTCTTCAGATTCGTCTTCAGATTCGCTGTCAAACGCGGTGGCAAATGAAGACCCCAATTTCTTCGTAGCACAACCCAATTCATCTTCCCATTCTGAATTCTTTTTGGCGAAATATTCTTCGCGTCTCTTGTTTTTCTCGTTCAACTTGAGTGCTTGACAGAACTTCACTGTGTGTCCTGTTTGCTTACAATATTTACACGCTTGATTAAGCAATGTCGGGCACGTAGTCTTACCTGTTTTGTCCTTAACATAGTGACTGGTGTATTCTGTCTCGGTCTTGTCAGCATCTTTACACACTTTACAGAACATTTTGATTTGTGTTTTCGTTAGTTGTTACAACTTAAATAATTGCGTGTCATTTGATTTCTAAATTGTTTTCATTTTTTTAATTTAAATACTTATTTTATATAACAAATTGATTTTACTAATTTTTATAAACTATTTTATTGTTTCAAATGTGTTTTCGATTTTGTTTTATAATTTCAATAAAAATAAAAGTAAAAATAAATAACACCAAAATATTCCATTTTACAAACTATTTTCGTTTTTACTTTCTTTCAAATGTGTTTTCGATTTTGTTTTATAATTTCAATAAAAATAAAATAAATAAATAACACCAAAATATTCCATTTTACAAACTATTTTCGTTTTTACTTTCTTTCAAATGTGTTTCTGATTTTGTTTTATAATATTGTTTCAAATTGGCTTCAAATTGGCAATCCAGAAATGAGTCGCAATTTAAGAAATGAGTGGCAATTTAAAACTCTTAAATTACTTCTTCTCGATTTAGATCAAAAAAATAATAAGGTTTAATTTGATTAGTTATTTAAAGGATTATATAGAAGACAACAAACTAATAAGAATCTAATACATCTAAATGTCTGACTAACATATTTTAACTACAAACTTACCTTACATCACTTCATCCAATTCGTAAGGTTCATATCCCATTTCCAAATACTTCATAATTCGTTTCGGATGATAAGCATATTTTACAAGTTCTTCAGTTAAATGCTCTTTCACAAACCTTTCGTGTTTTAATTGATTCATACTTCTTACATCCCAATCCCATGTGATATTTGGATTTGGAGCTAGGTTAATCCAAAACGACTTTCCAGATAAACACTCTTTCCTATATCTCTTAAATGATTCTAAAAAGTTGTTATCATTTATAAGACTGTCAATCACATCTTCACAAATAGGAGTCCACATTTCGTTGCAAATTTGGCTCATTTTGGATTTAATTGATTTTTGGTTCAATGTTTAGTTTTATGTTATTTAATGAGAGTTGTAAAAAGCATTTCATTTTTTTATATAATATCATCAAATCCCCAATCATACCATTTATCCATATTAGATGGATGGAACCGGTTCATCATTAACTCTTCTACAAACCCATTTTCATTGTATAGTGCGTTTTTAATTTCTTTATAATCATATTTAAAAATATTTGGATTCATTGACAACCATTTCCAATTTATTTTATCCAAGTTTTTTTCAAGAATATGTATCGCATTAGGATTATTTGACAACCAAAACCAACTTACTTTATCCAAGTTTTTTTCAAGAATGTGTATCGCCTTAGGATTATCTGACAACCCAATCCAATCTACTTTATCCAAGTTTTTCTCAATCATATGTATCGCATTAGGATTTCTTGACAACCAAAACCAACTTACTTTATCCAAGTTTTTCTCAATCATATGTATAGCATTTGGATTACTTGACAACCAACACCAATCTATTTTATCCAAGTTTTTCTCAAGAATATGTATCGCATTTGGATTACTTGACAACCAAAACCAATTTACTTTGTTCAAGGTTTTTTCAAGCATATGTATGGCATTTGGATTTTTTGACAACCCATGCCAATATACTTTATCCAAGTTATTCTCAAGAATATGTATGGCATTAGGATTTTTTGACAACCCATGCCAATATACTTTATCCAAGTTTTTCTCAAGAATATGTATAGCATTAGGATTACTTGACAATGCATACCAATCTACTTTATCCAAGTTTTTTTCAAGAATATGTATAGCATTAGGATTTTTTGACATCTCATACCAATCTACTTTATCCAAGTTTTTTTCAAGAATGTGTATGGCATTTGGATTCATTGACAAACCATACCAATTTACTTTGTCTATTGGTATCATTTTTCTTAATTTTAAGTATTTTGGATTATAGTTTACACTTGATAGCATTGTAATTACTTACTTATGTAATTGTATAGATTATTAAAATATCGATTATAATTTCAATTGTTTCATTTTTTTAAAATAAGAAATGTATTAATTATACTGATTAGTAATTTATTATTGTTCAATACCCATAATATCATCAAACCCCCATCCATACCATTTATCCATATTAGATGGATGAAACCGGTTCATCATTAACTCTTCTACAAATCCATTATCATTGTATAATGTATTTTTAATTTCTTTATAATCATATTCAAAAATATTAGGATTTCTTGACAACCATTCCCAATTGACTTTATCCAAGTTTTTCTCAAGAATATGTATAGCATTAGGATTTTTTGACAACCAACCCCAATCTACTTTATCCAAGTTTTTCTCAATCATATGTATGGCATTAGGATTATCTGACAACCCAATCCAATCTACTTTATCCAAGTTTTTCTCAAGAATATGTATGGCATTTGGATTACTTGACATCTCATACCAATCTACTTTATCCAAGTTTTTCTCAAGAATATGTATGGCATTAGGATTTTTTGACAACCAATACCAACTTACTTTATCCAAGTTTTTTTCAATCATATGTATAGCATTTGGATTTCTTGACAACCAACGCCAATCTACTTTATCCAAGTTTTTCTCAATCATATGTATAGCATTTGGATTACTTGACAACCAATGCCAACTTACTTTATCCAAGTTTTTTTCAAGAATATGTATAGCATTAGGATTTCTTGACAACCAATACCAACTTACTTTATCCAAGTTTTTCTCAAGAATATGTATGGCATTGGGATTCCTTGACAACCAATGCCAATTTACTTTATCCAAGTTTTTTTCAAGAATATGTATGGCATTTGGATTCGTTGACAACGCACACCAACTTACTTTGTCTATTGGTATCCATTTTCTTAATTTTAAGAATTTTGGATTATAGTTTACACTTGATAGCATTGTAATTGTATGGATTGTTAAATTATCGTTTATAATTTCAATTGTTTCATTTTTTTAAAAAATATAAATGTATTAGTTATAGTTATAGATTGATTATATTGATTAGTAATTTATTATTGTTCAATACCCATAATATCATCAAATCCCCAACCATACCATTTACTCATATTAGATGGATGAAATCGGTTCATCATTAACTCTTCTACAAACCCATTTTCATTGTATAGTGCGTTTTTAATTTCTTTATAATCATATTTAAAAATATTTAGATTCATTGACAACCATTTCCAATTTATTTTATCCAAGTTTTTTTCAAGAATGTGTATGGCATTTGGATTATCTGACAACCATGACCAATTTACTTTATCCAAGTTTTTCTCAAGAATATGTATGGCATTGGGATTACTTGACAACCATTTCCAATCTACTTTGTCTATTGATATCCGTTTCCGTAATTTTAAAAACCTAGGATAAATATTTATATTAGAATCATCTGACATAATAATACATTTATAGTGTGATTATATCTAAATTGTTTTTAATTTACTGTAATGTATAAGTTATACATAATTACCCGACGTATCGCTGTTATTATTCATGTTATTATTATTAAATAATTGCGTAAGCATATTATCTATTTGATTAGTTAATTCTTCTTCTGTATTTACTCTTAAATTAGTTCTATTAGTATTAGTATTAGTGGATTCATTTGTAGTATTTTCTGTTATTGTAATAAATATAATTAGGATAAGGTGTTCTAGGAAACGGCGTTCGCCTATTATTAAATCTTCTATGATTTTGATTATTTACTGATCTTTCATATTCATTTACAATATGATTTCTTAACATTAAATTATCGTTTCTTAACTCATTAATCAAGCGATAATTGTCATTATAAATAGTGTAAAGAATTGAAATATATTGTCTTGAATTAATATTGTCATTAATATTATTTGTATCATTTATATTACTAGAATGATTATTAGTGTGAGTGCTAAAATTATTAAAAAATCGTGAGTTATTATTCATAATATTAGATTTATAATATATAATCAAACATTATATTTATTTTGTTTTATAAATATTATTAATTATTAATAAAACAAAACAATTAAAGATTAATTAACAATTAATATTAATGGCTACATTAACAAATTTGGGAAACACATGTTACATAAATTCGTGTATTCAAGTATTAAGTTATACAGAAGAATTGAACCATTTGCTTAATGATGAAAAAACAATTAAAAGAATAAAAAATAATAATGTAGATGGATTATTGTTGTCCGAATGGAATTCATTACGCCGAATGATGCAATCTATAGATACAATTATATCGCCAAAGCGATTTTTACAGGTTATTCAGATTGTAGCTAAAAATAAGAATGCTGAATTGTTTACAGGATATATGCAAAATGATATCAATGAATTTTTCTTTTTCTTAATTGAATCATTTCATAATGCTTTAAGTCGAAATATAAATACTACTATTTCAGGGTCAATAGAAAATAAAACAGATAAACTTGCATTAGAATGTTATAAATCAATACAAAATAATTATAAAAATGGTTATTCAGAAATTTACGACATATTTAACGGAATGAGTGTATCTATTATTAGCGATTTTACAACAAATGAACAATTGAATTATAAATGTGAAACATATTCTACTTTAGAATTGCCTATTCCTTCACATAAAATGCCTACATTGGAAGATTGTTTTGATTTATACACAGAAGAAGAAGAAATTGTAGGAGAAAACGCATGGTTTGATGAAAACCAAAATAAAAAAATAGACATAAAAAAGAGAATTTTGTTTTGGTCTTTTCCAAAAGTATTAGTTATAACTTTAAAAAGATTTACAAGTGTTGATAAAAAAAATCAAAAAAAGGTCCATTTTCCGATAGATAATTTAGATTTATCAAAATATGTAGTGGGTTATAACAAGAATATATATAAATATAAATTATTTGGTATATGTAATCATCATGGTAGAGTACCATTTGGAGGTCACTATACCTCATTAGTAAAACTAGATAAATATCCTGAATGGTTTGAATATAATGATGAAAACTTTATTACGCATAAAAATGATGATAAAATAGTAACACAAAAGGCGTATTGTTTATTTTACAAACGAGTATAAAAATATAAAAATATAAAAATATAAAAATAATACGAAAAAGATTATGAAAAAAGAAAATATTAAATAATTATATATTATAAACAATGACTGAAAATAATACAGAAAAAATGATAAAACGAGCTACTGAACTTTTATCACGACCTATTATTATAGCAATAATTTGTATTATTTTAATACTTAATATATATTTAGGTGGAGGAGGCATAATTAGTAATATTATGATTGTAATTTTAGCACTTTATATAATATTTTTATTTGTTGAATATGTTTTGAAGGTAAATATCACAACCAATATATCCGATTTATTTTCAAATGACCCTAAATTAAATATTAAAATGGAGAAAGTAAATGAACTTGATAAAGACAAAGATAGAGGAATTAATGTGGTTAACAAATTAAACAAAGAGGTTTTTAATATTCCGGGAAACTATTACTCATACGATGATGCAAGATTAATGTGTAAAGCAATGAAATCTGAATTAGCTACATACGATCAAGTAGAATCTGCATACAATAGAGGTGCCGAATGGTGTAATTATGGTTGGTCTGAAGGTCAAATGGCGTTATTTCCTATTCAAAAGAAGACATATGATAAGCTTCAACAAGTAGAAGGACACGAACATGATTGTGGAAGACCTGGAATAAATGGAGGTTATTTTGATGATTCAAATATAAAATTTGGTGTCAATTGTTATGGAGTTAAACCTGAAATAAATGATCCATCTGAAAAATTAATGGATAATATGACCTTTTTCCCTCAAAGCGAAAAGGATTTAGAAATGAAAGAAAAATTAGACTTTTTAAAGACCAAAATGGATGAATTAATAATATCACCTTTTAATGTAAAAAAATGGCGCCAAGTTTAAATTTGATACCAAATTTAAGTTTTACATTTATTTCTTTCTAGTTTTTTTATGTTTTTTCTTTTGATTCTTATTTTGATTTTTCACATCAATATTTTTTTGTAATTTATGTTTTGTTTTATTATGTTTTTTGCGTTTTCCAGCAGTCATATTATTGCTATCATTATTAGTATTAAAAAATGGGTCTTTATAAATAGCCAAATCCATTAACTTATCATATAAATTATCATCTACAATTTCAAAACTAGAATTGTCGTCTAATTTGGAGTCTATTTTTGCATTATGTGGTTCATAATGTAAAGCCCAATTAGGAACAACTAAATTATTAAATAATGAAGAAATAGTAGAATTATTATCTTTATTTTTTTCTTTATTATCACATTTTTCATTTAAAGTCATAATTGGTGAAATACCCGAATTAAATAGAAGTGAATTTACATTATAACCGCAACTATTAATACCAGTTTTGTTGTCATTTACGTAAATAAGTTCATCGTCTTTTATGATTTCCATATAAAATAACAATATAAAATAAGTAATAATTATAATCTTATATTGTTATTTGATTTTCAAATTTATAACAAATATTTGTTTTGCTATATTTTATTTTATTTTGTTTTGCTATATTTTATTTTATTTTGTTTTTGTTTCGTTTGTTTTGTTTTGTTTTGTTTGTTTTTGTTTTGTTTCGTTTCGTTTTTGTTTTGTTTATTTATTAACTTGTTTTACAGAATGATTATATTTCACTTCTCTATTATCTTTCAAGTATTCCATTGTTTTTTGTAATTGATCCTCGCTCTTAATGATATTACAGAGATTTCTTTCTAAATATTTAAAAGTAATCGGTTCAGTAGTTTTAGTTACACTAAATTTAATTTTATTGTTGTTTACTTTAACAGTAGAATTTTCCATATCATTTTCTTTTGCGTAATTAGTTAAGGCAGTTTCAAGAATATTTTTATCATGACGAAGTTGTTTCAATTCAGCACTTAACTCTTGAATTTTGTTGTCAATTTTAATCCATTTAGCAACAGTATCATTAACACTCATAATCAATTATACATTAATATAGTCGAGAAGTATTTATTTTGTTTTCTGTATAAAATAATAATTAATACAATATTTATGATATTAATAAGAAAAATTACAACTACAATTGTAATAATAATATACATATAAGGATTTAGTTTAGTCAAAATAAAATCCATAATTAATTTAGAAAATCCATTTAGTTCTTCTTTTATTTCATCTGTTTTCACAATAGAAATAATATCTTTTACAAAATTGTGTTTCATTTTATTTTTATAATAATAAAATAATATTAATTCAAAATTTATGCGTGTTGATATTATTCTTTTTTTCTAATTATCAAGTAATGACTAATATAATTATACCAAATATAAACACATTTGATTTTCAACAATTGCGATTATTGCCTGCAACAGGAATCCAAGGTGGTGCTTATTTTACTAAATTTGAATATAATAATAATCCTTTATATATCCAAACTTGTAAAACATATACAAAGCAAGGTTTAGTTAAAACTGGAAAACGTTATTATTGTGATTTAATGTTTGACACAACAAATGAGGATATTATAACATGGTTTGAAGAATTTGAAAATAAATGTTATGATTTAATGTATGAGAAAAAAGATAGATGGTTTCAAGGTAGTATCTCAAAAGAGGATATTGAAAATACATTTACACCTACATTACGTGTATATAAATCAGGAAAATTTTATTTAGTAAGAGGAAATGTCAAGACAAATTCATCAAATGAGTTAGAATTTAAAATATATGATGAACAACAAAATCATTTAGGAAAAGAATCATTTACAAGTCAAAGCAAAATAATATCTATTTTAGAAATAAGTGGAATCAAATTTACACAGCAAAAATTCCAAATTGAAATAGTATTGAAGCAATGTATGATTATAAATGATGAGATTATGTTTGAAGGGTGTTTAATAAATACAAATAACAGACCTTTGGAAAATAAGGATAATTTAGTCAAAATAAAAACAAATGAAGATGAAAACACAAATGATTCAATTGATTTAGTAAAAATGGAAAAATATGAAAAAGAAAATGAAGAAAATGAAGAAAATGAAAAAATGGAAGAAATAAAAGATGCACATTCAAATGATGAGGAAAATAATACCGAATTTGATGAAAACGATTTAGAAGATTTAAGTAATTCAATTAACATTGTTGATAAAGTAAATGATGACTATGAAACCGCTCAAGAAAAACTACAAGTTATAAACGAAAAAAATAACATTATTGGTAAAAAAGAAAGCGCCATATATGAAATTGTAGATGACAACGATTCTTTAACAGAAATAGACCCGTTTGATGATGTTGAAAATTTACCAAATGATGAAAAAATGCCAATGAAAATTAAACAACCAAATGAAATATATTATGAAATGTATAAAAATGCCAGAATACAAGCAAAAGAAGCCAAAAAGAAGGCACAAGAAGCATATCTAGAAGCAAAACAAATAAAAGATTTACATCTATTAGATATTAGTGATAGTGATAGTGACAGCGACACTGATATAAATGAATTATACAAATAGAATAATAATTTTAGAAAAATGTTTATAAAAATCGGTGAAAAATTATGAAAAGATTTAGAATTTTTGTATTTATTTAGTTTTTGTATTTATTTAGTAATTGTATTTAGTATAAATTAAATAGAATATTATTTAATAAACTTTGAAAATTATTTTATCACTAATTTTATATAATGAATACAACTTTAAAAAAAGTATGGGATAACTATGGATTAGGTGCTTTGTTGCTACTTTTGGTTGTTGCTTATGCCGCCAATATGTTTTTGAATTATTTAAATAATAAGGGTTCATTTGGTTTTGAAGCCAATAGTGGTATGCAAGACCAACACAAGAACGCAGAATCTTCTGCTTCAGTAAAACCTTCTAATCCCGATGGAAATGAAGAATACGCAACTGTTAGTGGTATTACTACAACACAACCTCCTGTTAGTGGAAATTGCAATGCCAACCAAAATCCTTCTGAATTATTGCCCCATGATAGCAACAGTCAATGGTCTGAATTGAACCCTTCTGGTAAGGGAGAATTAAGTAATATTAATCTTCTTCAATCTGGACATCATATTGGAACTGTTTCTCAATCATTAAGAAACGCCAATCTTCAAATTCGTTCTGAACCTGCCAATCCTCAAATGAGTGTTGGTCCTTGGAATAACACCACAATGGAACCTGATTCTCATAAACACGGATTAGAAATGCATTAAATATTAAAAGATAAAACATGAAACATGAAAAATAAATAAAATAATATAACCAATTTATGAATATATTATTTTCAATATATATGAAGAATAGCACATCATTATATTTAAAATATTTAGCGTTTTTCATTGGGTCAATATTAGTATACCAATTATATCAAAAATCTAACAATTATGACTTAAAATGTATTATAGCCCAAGAAGATGGAAAAACATATTGTGTTCGAGATAGAAACAAATTGCAACAATCGGCAGAATTAATGGCGAAAGTAACCAATAATATGTCAAATATGGTTGAATATATGCGTCAAAATCATCCTGACGATGAAAGAACACAACGATTGGTTGATGGGTTCAATCCTGACTCTATTTCCGAAACACTTCCAACAAGCAAATTGACTGCTTATAGTGAAAACAAAGGTGAAAAAATTGCTCTATGTTTAAACAAAAATAAGAAAAAAGGAGAAGATGACCTCATTGATATAAACACATTGACATTTGTTGCGTTACACGAGTTATCACACATTATGACGAAAAGTATAGGTCATAAACAAGAGTTTTGGGAGAATTTTAAATTTTTATTAGGAAACGCAAAAACCGCTCAAATTTACAAACCAGTTGACTACAATAAGAATCCAAGTGAATATTGTGGAATGACATTAAGTGATAATCCTTATTTTGATTTGGTTTAGAAATAAAAAATAAAAGAAACAAAATAAAAGGTTACATATAAATATAAATAAACATTATATATTATAGATATATTATATATTATATAATGGATGAAATCAATGTAAAAGATGTAATATATAAAGTAAAACAAATAAAAAACGATGAAATCAAGCGTATTTTAGTATTTTCAAGGAATGAAAAAAATAATGATGTTTTTACTCAAACCGAACAAACTATGATAAAAAACCAAAATATTGATGTTGTTTTTTGTGATAATATTATTTTTCAAGACGATGATGTTATTACTGTAAAAATTAAAATTTTATATGAAATGCGAAAAATAGGAATAGATGTAACATTTGATGAATTATACTTATTTTGTATTGGCAAGGATAAATTGCACATAAACGACATTTATAAATCATTAACAACACAATCAAGTATAATCAACCCTAATATATTAAATTACATTTTAAGCAATATTTTAGGATTTGATTCAATTCATTACCAATATAAAGAAGAATATGAAATGAATGATTTACAACTATTGAATTTAGAAAAATACACGGATTTTTTTAAACCATTAGGAGAAAAAAGTATATTACGTAATAAAGATTATCCAATTATATCAAATCCATTTAAAATTGTAAAATTTGATTCCTTCGTTGAAAGTATATCAAGAACACCAATTACACAAACAAATTTATTGATGAATAGCGATATTCAAGATACTATATATGTTTCAGAAGCAAGTGATGTTATTGAATACGCCACAGAAAACTCTATTTCATTAGTTCATATTATAAAGACATATTATCCTGCTTTATTTAAAAAGGATATTTTAAGTTTGGATATTTTAAAAAGTTCAGTAAAACGTGAATTATTAATGAAAACAACTAACGATTTATTAGAAGAAAATAAGATGAAATTTTTTGAAAATATAGATTTATTTCATAAAATTAATTTTGATAATAAAACTTCTTTAAAATATTTAGAAAATGGTCTAGGATATATAAATTTTACACTTATGCCTGAAACAAAAGGTAAAATTCCGTTGGAAAATATTTTCAAAATACTTAATTCATCTCCAACTATTCCTTTAATTAAATATAATCCATCATCTAAACAAGAAAAAACATATCGTCTTTATTGTGAAGCAATGACAAAAGATGGTCGTAAAATACCAGTCCTTAAAAAAGGAACAATATTTAAATTGATAAAAAATATAATTAATAGTAAAACAGTTACCGCTTATATCGAATACGAAAATGAAAAAATATTTTGCGAATTTGACGAAAATGGAAATGTAAATGTGAAGTGTGATTTGCTTCGTCCGTTACACGTTAAAGATATCAATATTTTAATGAAAGAAGCTATTGGACCAGTTATTGAAAACATACAGGAAGTGTTTGAAGAATCGGGTTATAATTTTAGTGAATTTACTGATTTACATTCTGATAATATTTTTATTAATAACATATCTTATGTTACTTCAATAAAAGGTAAAAAAAAGATAAATATTGACGCTATTGAAAAATGTATTTCTCAAGTTTTTTTAAATGAAACTTCTGCTACTAGTGATTCTATTATGTTGCGATTTAAACGTGTTGCCAATTTCAATACATACAATAGCAAGCAAATTTTTATTATAAACAAAATAAATGAAAAAATACCGTTTGATGAAATTGTAACCAGACTACACGAAAATTATAAGAATGAAACAACATTAGATGAATGCCTTGAATTAGTTCGTTCTCTTGTTAATGAACAAAATTTAAAAAATGTTTCCAAAGGTATTCGTAAATTTAAAAATAATCCTGGTTTTGAAATTGTTATTAGCGTTGATAGTAAACAAGGTCATATTATAGTCGAGGCAAATAATTTGGATGACCTAAAATATCTTAATACTTTACCTATATATATTGATGCATTGGTAAAAATAAGTCAACACTATGACAAAGATTCTTCTATAACTGATTTTATAAATAAATTATGTAAAAAAAATAGTGATGACCTAAATGATAATATGAAAGATGCTATTGTTGAAATAGAAGAAATACAACAAATAACTGCTTCCGAAAAAACGAATAAATTAGAAGAAGAAGAAGAAAGCAATATATTCGACGACGACGACGAATTTGATGACGATGACTTTGAAGGAAGTAGCGATGAAGAAAGTGATGAAGATATGCTTGGGGGAAATGACTATTTTGGAGGAAATGACTATTTTGGAGGAAATGACTATTTTGGAGGAAATGATTCCGACACAGATGATGATGCTATTGAACTAAATGAAGAAAAACTTATTGATAATCCTAATTTAGTCAATGAAAACGAATTACAAGATGTTTCCGAAATTCAAGAAAATCTGGATAAAAATGTTATTGCGGATACTGATTATTCGGAAAGCGATGAAGAAAATGAGAACATTGATTATGATAATATAAAATTAAACAAACCTTATTATTTTCAATCTTTAATTGAAGAAAAAGACCCTACCCTTATTTTAAAAGACGCACAAAAAGGATTCAATACTTATTCACGAACATGTAGTTCCAGTAATCGTCGACAACCTGTTATATTAACGGACAAACAATTAGAAAAAATCAAAACCAACTATGGGTCTATGCTTGATTCACAAGGAAACAAAATTTTTGATGAATCTACTGATGTGATTAAATATGGTAGTGACCCTAAAAACAAATATAATTATATTTGTCCTCGTTATTGGTGTCTAAAAAATAATACAATGATTCATGAATCTGAATTAACAGAAGTTACTAATGAAAAAGGAGAAACTGAACTAGAACATCCTACTTGCGGAAAAGTTTTACCTTATGATGCTATAAAAACTAAACCTGGTTATTATATTTATGAATTTGTTGACAAAACAGGTAAATATCAAAAGAATTATCCAGTATTTCAAACTGGTAAGCATCCAGACGGTTATTGTCTTCCTTGTTGCTTTACAAAGGCGAATACTACCGCTAAAATAAAAGCTAAAAAGGAATGTTATGCTGCAAACAAAATAAAAGAAAATACTCCAAGTTCTGAAGAAAAACAATCTGAACCGGTTTTGGAATCTATATTGGAACCTGAATTAGAACCTATATTGGAACCTATATCGGAACCTATATCGGAACCTATATTGGAACCCGAAAAAAATGCAAATGAAAATTATGTAAAATCTTCTGATAAATTTCCTATTGAAAAAAATAGATGGGGATATTTACCTTTACAAATACAATTCTTTTTAAAAGAAAATAATTCAACTTGCCAAATAAGCAAATCAAATACACAACTTAAACTAAATCACACCTGTTTATTGCGACATGGAGTGGAGGTTAATTCAAAACAATCGTTCATTTCTTGTATTTCAGATGCATTATATTTTGCGGAAAAAGAACATGTATTGAGTATTAGAGAATTTAAAAATTATCTTATAAGTATTTTAACAATAGATGAGTTTGTTAATTATAACAATGGCAATTTAATAAGATATTTTTACGACCTCGAAGACGAAATAGATATTGACGAATATAAAAATACAAAAACATATAAAACACTAAAAATAAATAACGAAGAAGACAATATTTACTACAAAAAGATTATAAGTGCCTACAATAATTTTATTGAATATTTAAGAGACGATGAATTATTTATAGATTATACTTATTTATGGGATATAATATGCACACCAAATCCAAAATTATTCACAAAAGGATTAAATTTGATTATAATGGAAATAAGTGACGATGATATTACAAATAATATAGGTATAGTTTGCCCTACTAATTATTATACAAATAATATTTATAACGCACGTAAACCGTGTCTATTTTTAATTAAAAAAGATGACTATTATGAACCTATATATTCTCGTTATGAAGGACAAAGTATTAAAATAATAAAATATTTTAGTGAATATAAAACAACTTCATCAAACAAAGAAATAAAAAATGTTCTTCAAAAAATTATTAAGCCTTACTTCAACAAATTATGCTTACCAAAACCTAGTTTGCCAAACGTATATAAACTTAAAAGACCATATGATATTGATAAAATGATATCTCTTTTGGAATTATATAAATATTACATACAAACATTAATAAAAAATTTTAATAATAAGATTATTGGATTAATCGCATTGGAAAATGTGCATAAAGGAAATAAAAAATCCATATTTGTCCCATGTTTCCCATCTTACATCACCAATAAACTGATGGATAATTATGATTTCGTTTATATGAATAATCCAAATATTTGGACCAAGTATTCAACTACATTTGATTTTCTAACAAAATTGTCTGAAAAGGGGAAAAATAGAACAAGCGAACAAAAAATATTTTGCTCACCAAAAATAAATGTATTTGAAGGAGAATATATTACAGGGATAATAACAGAAACAAATCAATTCGTTCAAGTAAATCCACCAGTTAAAGAAGAAGAATTACAAGAAAAATATATTCTTCCTACAATAAAAAATCAAAATAATATGTCCAATATAACCAATGTTGACGTCATTAGTTCTACATCATCTAAAAAAGATAAAGAACGAATCAATAAAATAAAATTGATTCAAATGGAAACTAAATTTTATAATATATTTAGAAACACTGTCAAAATTTTATTGAATGATTTTGCAAATAATAGGTTAAAAATGAATGTAATGAATATACTTGATAATATAAATAAAACGAATAATGTTAAAATATCCGAAATAAATATTGAAGTTGAAAAACTAATTGACGGTAAAATTGAATTTACAGGTGATGAATATTTTTATAAAGAAGTTGAAAAAATTGTAAGCTGTTATAATAGTTCCATTGATAAATGTGATGAAAATAAATTATGTGTATTCACAGATGATAATGTTTGTAGTTTAATATTACCAAAAAATAATTTGCTAACGAAGAAAACCAATAAAGATATATATTTACAACGCATTTCTGATGAACTTGTTAGGTATACTAGAATTAAACATTTTCTTTTTGATCCCAATTCATATTTATCATTAGGGAAAATAAATTATAATTTAAATGAAAATGAGTTGCTTATTATACAATCATTAATAACTCAAGATTTCTTTGATAATTTAGATGTTTACCCGAAAAACAAATATGTTTCATATAACAGTTTCTTTAACGCAATTCCACAAAAAAGTCAAAAATATGATAATACAATCGATTATAATATTGTTATGGAAACTAACGAAAATGATTTAGATGTAGAATTAGAAGAAAAGAATGACAATATAAATGAAGACATTTGCGAAATTAAAGAACAAAACATTAGTTCTCTACATTTAAAATCATATTTCCCTAAAACATATTCAGAAATTGTATATTCTAATAGCGCAAACTGCACCTTTAAATTAATAATGGATTTAATTAATACACCAAAAACTATTTTAGAATTAAAACGAGAACTGTTAATTGAATATAGAAAATATAACAATTATAATAAAAAAGTAATTGATATTTTAATTAATGAAGGAAAAGAACAACAAGGAAAAATGATTCTAAATAAAGAGTTGAAATTTGAAGATTATTTAATGTCTGAAAATTATTATTTAACTGTTTTTGACTTATGGTTGCTTATTAAAAAGTATAATTTAAATGTTATTTTTATTTCACATTCAAAATTGCTAACTAAAATGCACTATACTCAATTAAAAGATAACAAATTCATTGCCAATGGAAACCGAGAAGACAAATTTATTCATATTGTTGTTCCTACTTTTATTAAAAACAAAATTCCATCTTATAGTGTTATTATTGATAATGAAAAAATAAATAAAATTCCATTAATCCCTGATATGTATTATTTACTTAATGATAACATCAAAAAAGACGTTATTGAATATTTACAAAATTATATCAAATATACAATTAAAAAAATACATAAAAAAACTTCAATTGTTCTATAAACTAAGAAACTGAAAAATTAATATTCACTATTATATCGCCATACATATTAGTGCTCGCTATCATATTCGTCGTCATTGTGTTCGTCGTCGTCATTGTGTTCGTCGTCGTCATTGTGTTCGTCGTCGTCATTGTGTTCGTCGTCGTGCTCGCTATCATATTCGCTATCATATTCGTCGTCATTGTGTTCGTCGTCGTCATTGTGTTCGCGATTTCTTTCTATATTTTTATAATAATTTAAATAACTTCTTACAAAACATCTACGTAAACTAATATACTTGTAATGACCGTCAAATTTCATATTTAAATAACACATAAAATTAATATGTTCGTCATCAAATGTTTTTATTGTTTTAATTATAATTCGTTTTCGCTTGAAACAATAATTTCTTATAATTTTGTATTTTAATCTTCCAAATTGAGGATTATATTTTTGAAAATAAAATAAACGATGATTTAGTTCTTTTGTAAAAGCATCAGATTCATATTCTACATAAGAATACCAAGAATTTATATATAAATATAAGTATTTTTTCATTATATTATATAATTTGTCCATTGGAAACTCTTCGTGAATTAAAATACGATACCTTTTATCGATTCTATTATTGTAATTATTAATCATATTCATAATTTCAATACGTAAATAATTATTTTCATTATTGTTATATACATAATTTTTTATACTACATTCACGAAGATAATTAAAATTATGATGTAAAAACATTTTAGTATCAAAGTTGCTTTTAAAAAACCTATAAAATATATCATTAAATTGAATACAATTGAACTTCATAAAAAAATATATGTTACATAAATTATGGTATTCAAATTTTATATTATTGTACGGATTTTTTATTTCCAATGGTTCTGAAAAAAATAATGATGAATTGCTTAATGAATTATAAATAATTTTTAATAATTCAAAAATGTAAAATAAATATTTCTTTTTGTTTTGAATAATACATAAAACATTTTTACTACTAGAATCAATAGTATTTAATAATAAATCAGTTTCAATAACTGTTTCATATTTACTTTTTTTATACAAAGAAACAAATAATCTTAAGGCATTATATGTTTTTAATATTTTTATATAAATATCAATTAATGTTTCTCTATCTACCTTGAGGGACATAAGCAAATACGAATTAAAAATATTCTTATCATTACACATAATACTTTCCATAAAAAAATGCATATATGTTTTATTACTTTTCTTAATATGAAATAAAAATCGTCTAAAAAATATACTCAAATTTGTTTTATTAGAAATATTTTTGTATTTATTTAAAACATTATCAATTAAATCGAAATTTTGCATTATTATATAATTACGATAAGTATTTAAGTTATTATGTTGTATTTAAACTAAATTTATTCATTTTATAAAGTATTTAATAATATTTTATATATACTATATAAATTCATGGACTTAAATATTAAAAATTATAGTAACGAAGAACTGATTAGTGTTGTAAAATTAAATCTAGAGTTTTCGAAAGATGAATTGAATAATGCCATTTCCAATTATCAAAATATTATCAAAGAAAATAAAGATTATTCTCTTGTTTATAAACAACAATTACACGAATTTTTCAATAAAGTGAAACGCAAATTATCGGTTCTTACTAACACATTCCATAATTCAAATAATTTTTACGATTACAAAAATGATAAACCTAATTCAAACGATAACCTGAATACACCTTTTAAATCTTTTTCGGTGTCAAATAACACAGATATGTTAAACGATTATGACTCAAACTATACGGAACAAGAACATTCATTAAATAAACAAGATGTTGGAAAAATTATTGCTCCTTTAACAAATATTAACAATAATCCTTTGCAATATCAACGAATACCAAAGGATAATATAAATGGTTATAATCAGAATAAAATAGTATCCAGTTATGTATTTAACTCACAATTTCGGAAAAATTTTTTAAATACTACACCAGAAGATTGTGTATTTCAATTACCAAATTCAATCAATAATGTAATATCTGTTGCACTATCAGGACTTCAAATTAAGAATACAATGTTTGCGTTTTCTAGTTATAAATATACAAACCAAATATATATTGAAGAAGATACAAGCGGTGGTACTATTGGAGGAATAGTTAGTATTCCTGATGGGAATTATGATGAAAATAGTTTTCCTAGTGTATTAGAGTATTGTATTAACAGTCAAATTATTGGTGATATTGAATCGGAGTATCGTTTTAAAGTAATAATTGACCCAAACACACTTTTTTTAACAATATCTAATAACGAAAATAATTTTACAATAAAAACAATTGTTGACCAAAATATGAATTACCGATTAAATGACATTGACGCAAAAAATCAAATTTCAACTAGCAATATTGTGAATACAATGGGATACCAAATTGGCTTCCGAAATATAGAATATACAAACGAAAAAAGTTATTCTACTGAATCTAATTTTAATAGTCAAGCATATAAATATATTTATTTCTCATTAGATGACTTTAATAATTCCAATTTAGATCGCACTTATGGTATTCTACCTAGTGAAAATATATTGGATGACAATATTTTGGCTATTATTCCTTTATCTTCTGAAACATTTGACAAAAATTTTATTGATAGTGGAAACTATATTAATAACAAAAGAGAATATTCAGTTCCTATTAACATTAGCAAAATAAGAATAAAACTATTAGATTATTTGGGCGATTTAATTAATAATAATTATAATGATTTTTCATTCACTTTGGAAATAACAAAAATAAGAGACAACCAAAAATTTTAATTTTAATCTTAGTCATGTAAAATAAAAAACATTATTGTATTTTTTATTTTATAAGATACATATTACTCATTATACATTCATTATTTTATTATATATTACATATTACTCATTATACATTCATTATTTAAAATCCAGGGTCATATGTATTTCCCTTTTCATCATCTTCTGAATTTATATTAATAACATTATTTTGTATTGTCAAATTATTCATAGAACATATAAGGTCATCATCATCTTCCTTTACTTCTTTGAAGAAATCGTCCAATACTTTATCTTCATTTACAGGTTTATATTCACTTGCTTCTTGTTGATTCATCATTTCTTTAATATTTAACAATACTTGGAATGAACTTGTGCCATAATATCCTTCTTGTCCACACATCACATTAGCAGAAACACCACGCATATTATCAATCTCACCATGTCTTGCTGCTCTTAAGAACATTTCTGGTGTCTCTTCAAAAGAAGCCTTTGCTAATGGTCCAATATTATCATTGTTAATACCATGACGAAAGATTGAAATCAATTTATGCGAATATGTCATACGGTCAATAAGAACACTGAAATTGTGATAATTAATATAAGTTCCATCAAACTCAATAACATCTACCAATTCATTATAAATCATTTGACGTGCTGCTTCAATCCCTAATACCTTATACACTTCAACAATATCATTGCTAAATGTTCTCTCATTATCAATGTAATCTAAACTCAAAACACCCATCAAATTGGTCCCGATTGTATCTAAAACCCAAATATCTTTTTTTACATATTGTCCGTTTTCTTCTGTATAATTATTTCTAATCGTGCGAAGATTAACTTTATTTATACTCTTAATACCACGAATAACTATATTATTCAACATTTGGTCTTGGAAATTCTTCAACATATAAATCTTATCCGATTGGTCTAGTGTCAATTTCGCCGCATTCTTTGAACTACTCTTTAATGACTCATTTAGACGAATACGGAATATCAATTTGTCACTATTATAGTCCGAATATATACAACTAATTTGCGCATCATATACATTTACCAATGTGAAATTAATATCATCCATTGTAATGTTCTTCTCTAACATCGCTTCATGATCCAATTCAAGACGAATAATCCATTTTGACTTTTCTACTTCATCAACACTCGTAATATTGTCATTACAATCTTCAAACAATTGATTGAACTCCATATATTTTTCTATCATTTCTTTATCTTCTATAATCAATGTATTCAAATCATCCGGGTCAAAACATAATTGAACGTTTTTGACAAGCTCTTGTAATTTTGTATGCTCCAACATATACATAATTGTTCTTGCTCTTTCCTTATTTGTCTCATCTTCTTTATTCAAATAAATACTTAATGATGGATTTTTGATATCACTAGACAAAGATAATATTTCTTCAATTCTCGGCACACCACGAGTCACATTGGATTTAGAGGCGACGCCAGCAAAATGAAAAGTGTTCAAAGTCATCTGTGTAGAAACCTCACCAATACTTTGGCCCGCAATAACACCAACCATTTCACCAGGTGACACAATCGCCCTCTTATATGAAACAATAATCGTATCCAATAATAGGAACAATGCTGCCTTATTAAATCGCTTCACAATTAGCAACTGTTTCGGCGACAAATGGAAGAAGTATAGTGTTTTAAATAGGTCATTGGGAGCAAAGTAATGATAAGAAGATAATTTATCATAATACGCCTCAATAATTTGATATGCTTCCAATAAGGTAATATCTACAAGCGATGTGGAAGTTATATGCATTTGTTCTTTGATATTGTCAATAATATATTTAAATGACACAGGCAAACTAACCATATTGTCGTCTTTGTTATTAAACACATTCTTAATAATACGGTCTTTCATAGTAATCATCATTTTTACATAGTTGTTGGCTTTTTCTATAAAAACAGGCATATCATTTTTTACTTTGGTATTTACACTCTTCAAGAATATATTTGACAATGTTTTAATCGGTTTGCTGTCACTTGGCAACAAATAGTGGTCGTAAATGTCTTGAATATTCATTTCCACCAGTGCCAAACCTTGATTTTCAGTTTTTACACAGTCGAAACTATCTTCTCCATAACTGAACTGAACTATTTTATTTTTATTGTTGCGAATAGTCATATCATAATTCACCATCAAGTCTTCCAAACCCTTAATCAATCTTCTTTGAATGTAACCAGTAGTAGAAGTCTTTACAGCAGTATCAATAAGACCTACACGACCACCCATTGCGTGGAAGAATAATTCTTGAGGCGATAATCCGTTAATATATGAACTTTCTACGAATCCTCTTGCGCTAGGACTATCGTCATATTTATTGTAATGTGGTAGTGTTCTTTGATCGAACCCATAAGGAATACGCTTTCCATCCACATTTTGTTGACCTAAACAAGAAATCATAAAGGAAATATTCAATTCGGAACCTTTAGACCCTGCTTTCACCATATTTACAAAACGATTATTCTTATCCAAACTATTGAGACCAATTTTGCCCGATTCATTCGTTGCTTGATTCAATATATTATTCACTTGGTATTCAAATTCGTCCAAATTGGACTTTCCTGTGTTATTCTCAAATATTCCTAATTGAACCTGTTCTATAACATTTTTGACTTCTTCTTTCTTTCCAGTAATGACCCCAATAATCTCATCATTTGTCTTCTGATTGGATATTAAATCACTAATACCTACACTAAATGATGATGAAATCATATACTTGGTTACAATATTTTGCAAATCATCTATAAAATTAGATGCCGTCATGTTTCCAAAATCATTATTTATACGCTGAATAAGACCCTTGGTTCCTCCACCTAACACTTTTTTATCCATTTGACCTCTAATAAACTTTCCATTTTTTATTTCAATAATCTTATTGGATGTTGCATAATTTTCTTTACTTTTTTTGAATGCCTCTGTCTCATATTTGATTGACAAAGGTGGCAATATTTGACTTAATATGTCAAAACTATTTATCTTATCATTATTTTCTTTGAATATTTTTTGTATTTCTTTTTCATCTACATTTTTTATTTCCATTAGCAAATTCATCGCTTCTCTTGGCGTAAAATTCAAATTCGCTCTTGAGAACTGATACGCACCTAACATTGAATCCTGAAAGATACCAATAATTGACGAATTATTTGCTGGACTTATTAGGTGATTATTTACAGCAGCTAGGTTTCGTAATTCCATTTCTGCTTCTATATCTTGTGGCATATGTAAATTCATTTCATCTCCCGACGAATCCCAAAAGTTTCCCAGTGGGTCGGACTGTATCTTAAGCAAACTCAGGATTGATTGTCCTTCATTGTTCACCAACACCCGTGCAGTCTCTGAACGCCTATCATATCCTTTCATAACGGAGTTAGACAGTAACGCTGCGGATTGTCCAATTCTTAAACATTATTACCATTGGGTACGGCTATTAACCGTGTTCCCTCAAATTGTTTCCAGTAAGAGGTGGTAGTTTAAGACTCTAAGGAGTTTCCCGCATCAAGGTGTTTCGCTATTAAATTCTCTTTTAATTCATATATAAATTTTTTTGCATTATTGTAACTATCGTTTAAATCAATGTGAACCCCACCAAAATCAGTTTTACATTTTTCAATTCTTACATACCAACCATATTGTTCTCCTTTTCTGTTTAAAGGTCTAATATATTGTTCTATATTATCTTCAATATGACTAATGGTTACAAATCGTTCCATTTTCTTATTTTTGAAATAATTTATTACACCATTAGAAACTCTTTTTTTACTTTCTGATGTATGTTTAAATGTATTTCCACCATTTTTTAAATTGTAACCATTGGGATATAAACTATTATATTTTTCAATATAATATATTTCTCTTTCACAAGCCATTTCTGAATCGCAATATTCAATTAGTTCTACATCAAAACTTCCAACTCCATATTTTCTGATGGAATTATTCAAGTAATGACATTGATTTTTCTTTGTTGAAAATGCTTCTGAAATATGGCATCTAAATCTTCCTTCACGACCATATGGGCGATACTTTTTATGATTTAGAATATGTGATACTGCTTGACCAATGTATATTTTATCAGTTACAATATTTTTTATTTTATAAATTTCACAATAACGATTGGTTGGGTCACATAGAATTTCATTTGATAGTTTAATTTTGTTTGACAGTTCCATTATTATATTGAAACATTTTGTCTTTATATTATTTTGAGAATTTAATAACTAGGGAGTTTCACGCTTTTAACGCTCCCTGTTTTTGACAGAGCATAAATGGTAAGCATTTATTGTTTATCAAAATCTGCATTGTAAGGCTTAGTGTCCGCAACATTCATACGGAAGGTATCACCTTGCTTCATAATTTTAGCCAAATGGCACATCATACTCATTCTATGAAGAGTAGGTTGTCTGTTAAATAGGACAGCATCACCATCCATCATATGACGATGAACTGTGTCGCCATTTTCAATCACAATGGAATTCCTATCTGTAAAATGGCGAAGACTAATAGATTCACCATTTTGTTTTTCAAGGATTTTAGCACCAGGCCACAGTTCAGGACCATTATGAATAAGTTTCATAAGAAATTTTTTATTGAGGTCATTAACGACGACTGGTTTTGTAATATTTTTAGCGATTTTCATCGGAATACCGAGTTCTCTAATTGAAATATTAGGGTCAGCAGTAATTACAGAACGAGCACTAAAATCAACACGTTTTGCCATCAAATTTCCTCTCATGCGACCACTTTTGCCATTCAATCGGTCTTTAATAGATTTATAAGGTCTACCAGAGCGTTGGGCAACAGATGCAACACCAGGAATTTTGTTATCCACTTGTGTGGCAATATAGTATTGTAAAACAAGTTCAGTCATATTATCAATAACACCATCAGGTGCTTTATTTTGTATTTTTTCTTTTAAGAAATTATTGGTTTTTATAATATTCACCAAAATGTGTGTCAAATCGTCATCCGACCTTTGTTGCGCGTCATGTTTTACAGAAGGTCTAACAGTAGGTGGTGGAACTGCTAATACCTGACAAATCATCCAATCAGGTCTTGAAAATACTGGACTAAATCCCATAAAATTAACATCCTCATCAGAAATACGTTTGAATATCTTGAGAACCATTTCAGCTGTCAATTTTATAATAATCGGCTCACCAGCTTCTTTATCTTTCCATTCAGCAAATACAGAAACAATACCACTCTCTTTTTTAATTTTTGGTTTTACACACCCGCAACCATTTTCAGTATCATCACCACAAGCCTTTATATCTTTGGCAATGTCAAATACATACTTCCATCTGGCTTCATTATTGAGGTCTAAAGCCTGTTTATATTTTTCCTTGCTAATTAATAACTTACTACATTTAAAGCATACACATTTCAAAATTTTCAAAATAGTTGGCATATATTGAATGTAAAATACAGGTCTCGCTAATTCAATATGACCCGCATAACCAGGACTTTCCATATAACTCAATCCATCTGTAGGACATAACATACCAGGTTCTAAAACACCCATACGTGGATCAAATAACCCACCAATACAAGGTTTATTATTTATATAAGTATCTTTTGATGTAATTTCAGCAACAGATGCTCTCCTAATTTCATCTGGTGATAAAATACTAAACTGGATACCAATAATTTTGGAATTAGTGTAAGACATTTTCATTGACATCTTTTATAATATATTACTATAGATTTATATTCTTTTAATCAATCATTTTTTTAATAATATATTTAAATTGTTTTCAAAATAAATTTATTATTCATAAATATAATTTCATAAATGACTTAAAATTATTACAATATTATAATATAATTTCGTGATAATATGGGAAAAAATAATAAGAACAATGATGATGATTTTGATGTCGTTGAATACAGAAAATTTCTGACAAATATGTTTCCTTCCAAACATATGAAGGAAAAGGTAAAAGCCGACAAAAAAAATCAAAAAAATAAGGAACTTGTAGATAAAATTAAATCAAAAAAGGACAAGGCAAAAAAAATTAAAAATAAATACGAAAAAGAAAAGGAACAGTCTTCTAGTTCGGAATCTGAATCGGAAACTGAATACGAGACTGAATCGGAATCTGAATATGAGACTGAATCGGAATCGGAATCGGAAACTGAGTCGGAAAGCGAATGTAAAAAACGAAAAAATAAGAAAAATAAAGATGTAAATATTATTTTTACATTATCAGAAAAAGATATACAAGAAATTGAAAGACGTGAATTAAAAGATTTAAAAAAAAATAAACACAGATATGATTCTGAAGATGATTCAGATTCAGATTATGAAGACGATGATTCAGATTCAGATTATGAGGATGAATCTGAATCTGAATCTGAATCTGACAGTGGAGAGGAAGAGTCGGACGAAGAAGATTCAGATTCTGAAGACGATGACGAAGAAGAAAAAGAAACAAAACAAAAGCATAAAACTAGTAAAGGAAAAAAACAAAATGATACTAATGACGCTGATGATGACAGTATAGATGAATTAGTGCGTGTTTCAAAATATCTACGTGATAATAAAAAGAAAAACTCAACTATTAAAGAATGTAAGAAAATATGTGATGAAAAAATAAAGAAAAAGGAAAAGATTCAAAATAAAAAGAATAAAAAAGAAAGCAATAAAAATCTAAAAGATTTCAAAAAAAAAGTTAAAGACAAAAATTTGAAAGACATTGGATATTATAAAAAATTATCATTAACAGAACAAAAACATGCAAATAAAAAAATGGACGATATTAATGAGTTAATTCAAGTAAAGAAACCATATCGCTTTATGGTTTTAGATGCTGATATTCCTGCATCATTTAAGGCAGCAGCAATGAATAAAATCAATTCTATTCGCTATATGGATCCAGGAAATAGTGAATATTATAAAATCAAAAACTGGATTGATATGTTTATGAGAATTCCATTTAATAAATATAACGAATTGGACGTTTCCATTGATGACGGTGTTGAAAAATGTCACGAGTTTATGAAGAAAGCACAACAAACCCTAAATGAAGCCGTTTACGGACTAAATGACGCAAAATTACAAATTATTCAAATGTTAGGTCAATTTATTACAAATCCGAAAGCAGTTGGAACTTCTATTGCTATTCATGGCCCCCCTGGAACTGGTAAAACTAGTCTTGTGAAAGAAGGTATTAGTAAAATTTTAAACAGACCCTTTTCTTTTATTGCTCTTGGTGGAGCGACAGATAGTAGTGTTCTTGAAGGGCATTCTTATACATATGAAGGCAGTATTTGGGGCAAAATCGTTCAAATATTGGTTGATAGTAAATGTATGAATCCTATTATTTATTTTGATGAACTTGATAAGGTTTCTGATACTCCAAAGGGAGAAGAAATCATTGGTATTTTGACCCATCTTACCGATACAACACAAAACGCTCAATTTCACGACAAATATTTCTCCGAATTGGATTTAGATTTGAGTAAATGTTTATTTATTTTTAGTTATAATGATGAAAGCAAAATTAATCCTATTTTGAAGGACAGAATGTATAGAATTCAGACCAAGGGTTATAATAATAAAGAAAAATCCGTTATTGTAAATGATTATTTATTGCCGAAAATTAGAGACCAAGTAAAGTTCAGTGAAGAAGATATTGTAATCCCTAAAGAAACTATTACTCATTTAATGGAGCATCATATTGTGTGTAATCAAGAAAAAGGTGTGCGAAATTTGAAAAGATGTTTGGAAATTATTTACACCAAATTGAACTTGTTTAGATTAATGGAAACAGATAACAATTTGTTTGAAAAGGATATGGCAATTAAAGTAGAATTTCCAATGACAATTACTCGTGATGTGGTAGATAAACTTATCAAAAACGACAAAGAAAATATATCGGCACTTTACAGTATGTATATGTAAATAAATAAAATAAAATAAAATAAAATAAAATAAAGAAATTAAAGAAATTAAAGAAATTATAATATAATTATTTATAGTATAATTATTTATTAATGAATAGAACTGATACAACGTATAAAAAAATAAAATATATCGGGAAAAAATTAAATACTAATAACAAAAATAGTAAAATTCCAGAATATAAAGTCAAATCCTTATTAGAGCAAAAGCAAAAGAAACAAAATATGATAACACAAATTGAAACAACAATAAATAATTTAGAAGAATTAAAATTAAACGAAAAAACACGAGATAAAATTTATCATATAAATGAAAAAATTATTTACTATAAAGAGTTAATTATATTTTATAAAAAAGAAATAAAAAATATTTGCAATGTGTTAAAATCAAAATGCAATCATATACTAGTTAATGATTCAATTGATATTTCACCCGATGAAAGTCAAACTATTATTTACTGTGAATTATGTGAGTCTACTTTTTAAATATATTACCATATTGTATTCGTATTATTCCACCACATTTGGTCTCCCTTTTTGATGTTAAATAGTGCTCTGAATATTTGCGACCTAGATAATGGAATATTTGTTCTATATTTATCAAGCGCGTGTGGATTTGTTTTTAATTGTGCTGCTAAAGCATTTGTCGCCAACTGTTGCTTCATTTGGAACGCATAATATGTATAAAGTGCCTCATATGATAAGGACCTGATTGCGGGCAATGTATTATTTTTTTCTTGAAAGTCACGCAAATATTCATCTACAATCGCCATCGCAGAAATATCAGCAACATTTTCACCAATACCAATGGCAGCGTCATATATAATTTTATCTCTTTTGGCGAATTCGGTATATTGCGATGTTACTTCATTTTGCATTTTTTTGAATATTTTTTTGTCTTTTGGTGTCCACCAATCATATAAATTACCTTTGTCATCGTATTTGCTTCCCCAATCATCTAATGCATGCGATAATTCGTGTCCGATTGTAAATCCAATATTAGCCAAATTGTATTCAATTCCGCGCTCATCCATATCTATAAATGGTTTTTGAATATAACCCAAATTAATAAAAATACTGTTTTTTGCTGGTGTATAAGATGCATTTACAACATATGCTTGATTACCTGCCATTTTAACTGGATATGATGACCAATCCATCAATGGTATATCTATAGTAGGGTTTCCATCTAATTCTATGAATTTTTTATGTCGCCAATTATGAATTTTTTTCATATTATCGTATAAATTAGTTGTATAACCTAATAAAGGGTCTTCGCGTAATTTTGCCATATGACCAATGACAAATTCTATGTTTTTCAATTTTAGTAATGCGTATTTCTTCGTTTTTGGTGATAACCATTTATTTCGCTTAATAATTCTCATAAAAACAATTTTCAAATCTTCGCATAATGTTTTTACATATAAAAGTGCTTTTGGATTTTTATGATTCTTTAAATATTGATTCGTCAAAAATGTATTAAATGGAACAGACATATACAATGAAGCACTAACTGAATCACTATAATTTATCTTTTCTTGACCTCTTTGGAATTCACCGTGAAACTTATACGTTATCTCTTCCCAATCTCTTGTTACACGAGCAATTTGTCGTAAAAATATCCAAACCCAATATGTTTTCCATTTTTCACTTTTCCATTTTTCTTTCATTAATGCTGTCCCACATTTTAAGTATTCTAAACTACTTGTAACAAAAAAGGATGGTGCTTTTTTATACCCAAGTGCCTTTGTTAATTCTTCCCAATTAAATCCATATTTTTCCATTGCTTCATTTTTGGTAACCTTATTATAATTTCCTTTTGTTGCCATTACACCTTTACAATCATATGTATTAATCAACTCTGTTTCCACATCTAATACATCATTTGGATTAAAATTATGATTACCTTTTCCTAATAATGTATCAAATAATTTCTTACAATGCTTCCTAAATTCACTTTTATAATTATTGGCATATGAACTTTTATCAAAATACACATTTATATCTAATATTGAAAAACTATGAGGATAAATATAAGAACAATAATTCGCCGATTGTTTTTCATTAGGAGCAATTGACCACACAAATGGAGCAGATGACGCAATCATTTCATCACTATTAATATGACCCAATAATTGCCATAATTTGTTTTCATCATTTGAACCGCACATTTTATTTACATAATCTACATGTTTTAATGCTAATTTTCTACTATCCTCTTTTGTATTCATATTAACGACTGATGTGCGGAAATTTTTCAACTCTGTTGATAAACGATTTTTATTTGATTTTATATAATCTATTATATGTTGGTCGAGTTCTTGATATACACGGTCCTGAACTAAACGAAAATCATCAATTTGGACTATATACTTTTGTTTATCACTAACTTCTAAATTCTTTAACCACGTATAATTAATATAATTATAAAAATCATTTTTAGGGTTCAATCTGGTAGGGGCAAATTGTTGCAACAATTGTTTCGCTATTTTCTTTTTAAATGATTGATTAGATTTTACTAAACTTTTTGAAAATTTCTTCTCAAATTTCGCCTGAAATGGTTTTAATGATACACATTTTGGATCAATTGATGAATCTTCTCTTTTAATGAGTCCTTGAGTTATCTTGAATTTTTTCCTTGTTTTATTTTTGATTATCTTTTTTGATTTTGTTTTAGCCATTAAATTATATAATAATTGTATATAATTTAATAATTTATTATACAATATGTATTTGCTTAATAAATTGATTATTTACAAATAGTTTAGTTTAATAAACTATACGCATTATTGTCAGCATCATATGACCCGGGTTCTAATTCATATGCGTTTTTGCTATTAAGTGGATGTGTAATATTATCATGTATGCATTTATTTTGACTAAACTTTTTGCATTTGTCTTCTCCTTTTTTACAAGGAGATTTTTTAAATATATTAGCAAACCCTTCTTTCTCTTCTTCCTCTTCTTCAATTTCTTCTTTTTTCTTAATTATGTCTTTTAGAAACGAAAAAGATATTATACTTTTTATATCAGCAACTGTTATAGTTCCACATAAAGCTACAGAAATAGTAAATATATATAAAAATGTCATTGCTGCTAAATTGAAAAGACTTATTGAATTACCAAATAGTATAAGTTCCATTATATTATACATTTTATAAACATTTTTTATTTAATTTAAAATTATTTCCTAAATACATCAAACCATTTTATCAATATATTTCAATATTATCTGTTTGGGATAATAAATTATTTTTACAAATGGTTCTAAAATATATTGTAATGCCAAACTATATAACATCAATTCTGATTTCAAAATCGTCATATATTTGTTTTCACTTGTGCTTAATATATTAGAATTATAATTGGTTGGATAATATTGTAAATCCGATTTTATATATGCTTTCGGAAATTTGGCACTCACTTTATCATTAAAATACTTCACTAAAAAAATACACATTAAAAACAAGAACAAATACAAATATACATATGTATCCATATTATGATTTATAATATAAAACTATATTTTTATACAATTTCATATTTATTATGTTAAAAATAAAATACTTAAATCGTTTTCTATATTATATTTATAATGGACGACAATCAACGATTACAATTACAAAGTATGATTAACGAAAATAATGTGATTGATAAAACAGATATGATTCGGAAAATAAAACACAGTAGTATTTTACGAATTGAAGTAAATGAAATGATACAATTGAAAAATGTTTATAAAAATAATTTGTCTTCTCCTGATTTTAGAACCGAAACAATGAATAAATGTCAATTCTTGTTTCAATATTACACTGATATATTCAATAAATTGAGAAAAGATGAATTAAATGTAAATATGTTATTTGAGTTTTTAGATATTTTAGAAAAAATAGAAAAAGGGGAATTAGGACAACACGAAGCGTCATTTAAAGTTGGTTCTATTTTGAAAAGTATGTATATTGATAGTGCTGTTAAACACGCAGAAAATATGGAAGCAAAAGATAATGAAAATAATTCTGAACCAAAACCAAAACCAAAACCAGAATCTAAAGATATTTCTTGGAAGCACTTTAAAAAGATTAAAAAAAATAAACTAAATAAGTAATTTATTTATAATACAAAATTATAATTCAATATAATTATAAATATTTATCATTTTTGACATTTATTATTATAAACATTTATCATAATAAACATTTATAATTTTTACATTAATTATCATCACTTAAAATCATACTTAATATGAAACCGCAAACTCTCCACCACAACTGTGTCAATGCTTTCAATCCATTCTCCCATCTGGGTTGCTTTCTCATTGATATCCACATTGCCATCAATTTCAAACACATTGCTAAATATTTTCACCATTTTTTCGTGGTAATTATGACAATTTTGTAAATAATCCAATGGAATAACGCTTTCACCTGTTCGTGACCTCTTACCTACTCGCTCATAGCAGTTGGTCGGTTCAGTATTTACATAGATAAACTTGTCAATAGGATAGTCGCACGCAAATGTTTCAAACCATTTCTTGTAAATTTGATAATTAATGTCCTCAATTTTGCCATCATCATAAAGCATTTGGGCGAAAACGTGTTTATCGGTTAACAAACTGCGCTCACAAATAATGACACAATCATCATTCTTTTCATACGCTTCTTTTAAAAGTGCCAATCGAGAAATATACGCCATCATTTGAAATGGGAATGAATACTTTTCTTGGTCTTTATAAAACTTTTGAATCATATTTTCACCGTCACTAGGGTCAACAATAGTTTCCCATTCAGATACTGGTTCGTCAACAAATACGATATCTGGATGACCCTTATAATGCTCTTTCAAATTTGACAACAATGTTGATTTACCAGAACCAATATTTCCCTCAATTGAAATAATCTTGTTATTCTTTGCCATTTCTCTATTATAATTACTGAAAAATAATGTTTATGTCTTTTAATGAAATGTTATTTTTTCTTTCAATTTTTTTAAAAATATTTTCATTTCATAAATAAAAAAAAATGAATAGAATAATCTATTTGAAACTACAAATATATTTTATAAAACTATTCAATTATTATTTACAATGTTTGAAACTTTAGATGATATTTCGGTTGTTTGTGAGAGAAATTGTTTTGATGAAGAAGAAATTAAATATGAAGAAGAAATTATAAATATTTTTAATGGTAATATTCCAAAAGAAACTAATAATGAATTTCTGTTAAATATTATAGGTTTATATTATGAATATATTGAACAAAATTATGATGAAATGGAAGAGTATTATTTAAAATCAGTTGAATTAAATAATGTTGAAGCAATGTATAATTTAGGAAGATATTATGATGAAAATGAAGAATATGATGAAATGAAAAAATATTATTTAATGGCTATTAGATTAGGTCATATCAAATCATTAAATAATATAGCATTATATTATTTAGAAACATACGATTATGATGATATAATGTTAGAATGTTATTTAATTGGTATTAAAAATGGAGATATAAATTCAATGAATAATTTAGCTTTATATTATGAAGAAATAAAAAATTATGAGGAAATGGAAAAATATTATTTAATGGGTATAGAATTAAATGATACAACTTGTATGAAAAATTTAGCTAAATATTATTGTAAAATAAAAAATTATGAAGAAATGGAAAAATATTATTTAATGGCTTTTGAAAATGGTGATAATGATGGAATGTATCATTTAAAATCATTTGTTAAATTACACTATTAAAAAATACCTGATAAAATGAATGATATTTTCAATTTTTTAATTTAATTTTTTCTTTCAATTTTTTTAAAAATATTTTCATTTCATAAATAATAAAAAAAATGAATAGAATAATCTATTTGAAACTACAAATATATTTATAAAACTATTTAAAGTTTTCAAAACAAGTTAATATAATGGATCTCAATCAAAGAAAATTAAAGAAGTCTGAATGGAATTCTATCGAAGTCCCTGTTTCTGATGAAGAATTATCCGTTTTAAATACTATTAAAAATGGTTATCATGATGTAAATATAAAGGTAAATAAAGGAAATTCTATATTTACCTTTTTGAAAATAAACTATAATGAAAACTCCTTCCCAAAAATTGAGGAGTATTTATTCAATAAATATCTGAAGTCATCTGTCGAGACTATTGAAACCAAAATTCTAAAATTACAAAAAACAAATGATTTTGAGAAAAAATATAAAAAGATTTCACTTAGTGGTATTACTCGTCTGAATTCAGCAGACAAAATTCGTCTTGAAAATTGTTCCACTATTGAAGAAAATAAAGCATTTGAATTCATTTTATTGAAATATGTTGAAAAAGTTCTTTACTATTGTAATTCAAAAAATGCGAAAGAACTCGCTTATAATTATTACACTCTGTTGAAATTAAGCAACGCAACTATCGCTTACTTGAATAAATTTGTCATCCAAATTTGTCATTATGTTATTGAAACAATTGAACCATTTGTAAAAAAAGAAACAATCATTGAAAATGCTGTCAATATTATTGAAACAAATAAATACTTGTTGACATACAGTGATATGAAGTTATACGAACACCAGAAAAAAATATTCTCTGTTTGTAAAAGAAATGAACCAAAGTTAGTTTTATATATTGCCCCAACAGGAACAGGCAAAACACTAACTCCTATTGGTCTTTCTGAAGAAAGTAGAATTATATTTGTTTGTGCTGCTAGACATGTGGGATTAGCATTGGCTAGATCAGCAATTTCTATTGGTAAAAAAGTAGCTTTCGCATTTGGTTGCGCCAGTGCTGATGATATTCGCTTACATTATTTCTCAGTAAAAGAATTTTCAAAAAACAAAAGAAGTGGTGGAATTGGAAAAGTAGATAACAGTATTGGCGATAAAGTTGAAATTATGATTTGTGATATTAAGTCATACATACCTGCTATGTATTATATGATGGCATTTAATCACAAGAATGATATTATCATGTATTGGGATGAACCTACAATTACAATGGATTACGAAGAACACGATTTCCATCAAATCATAAAAAACAATTGGAAAGAAAATAAAATTCCAAATGTTGTTTTGTCTTCCGCAACTTTACCAAAAATGAATGAAATAACAGATGTTATTGAAGATTTTAAGGGTAAACAATTCATTATAGAGGATGACGATGACGAACAAGAACAAGAACAAGAACAAGAACAAGAACAAGAACCTTTAATTGAAAATATTGTTAGTCATGACTGTAAAAAGTCTATTCCAATTGTCAATAATTCTGGTTATGTTGTGTTGCCACATTATTTAGATGAAGATTATGAAAATATTAAAAAAATCGCATCACATTGTGAATCTCATAAAACATTAATGAGATATTTTGATTTGGACGAAGTTGTTAAATTTATAACCTTCGTAAATGAAAACAACTTTATTCAACCTAGATTCAAAATAAATAGACAATTTGACTCCATACAAAATATTGATATGATTTCAATTAAAGAATACTACATAAAATTATTGAAAAATATTATGAGTGGAACTTGGGGTGCTATTTGCGTTCATCTGAAGTCAAATAGAAAACGCAAATTAGTTGAAAATGATAGTGTTGATTCTAAAGGAAATCGTATTTTCAAAAAGATGAACAGTGTTGACACTAGCAGACAAATGCCATCACAAAATATTCCTATTACATTAAATAATGTGGGTGTTTATGTTTCAACTAAAGATGCGTTTTCATTAACAGATGGTCCAACTATCTATATTTGTGAAAATGTTCGTAAAATTGCAACTTTCTGTATTCAACAAGCAAACATTCCATCTGCTATGATGACTAACATAATGAATAAAATTGAATATAACAATAAAATTAATGAAAAAATTAAAGAAGTAGAAGACAATTTGGAATTCAAACAAGAACAAATGGAAAAAAGTAATAACTCAAAAAGTAATGACTCAAAGAGTAAAGGCAATGATTCAAAAAGTAAAAGCAAAACTAAAAAAATAAATAGAGAAATGAATAATGATGATGGCAAAAGTGATATTGCTAGATTAACAAATGAACTAAATAGTTTGCGTTCTATGATTAAATCCGCCGTTTTAAATGATATGTTTATTCCTAACTCCACAAATCATATTGAAAAATGGGCTAGAGATATGAATACTGAACGCTCATTTACTTCTAATATTGAAGAACACGTTGTTGGAGATATTATGTCTATTAATGGCATTGAAGATAGTTGGAAAGTCTTATTAATGATGGGAATCGGTGTATTTGTTAGTCATCCAAGTATTGCCTATACTGAAATTATGAAAAAACTGGCGGATGAACAAAGATTATTTATGATTATTGCTTCCAGTGATTACATATATGGAACAAATTATCAATTCTGCCACGCATATTTAGGCAAAGATTTGAATCTAACACAAGAAAAAATTATACAAGCAATGGGACGTGTTGGTCGCAATAATATACAACAAACTTATACTTTAAGATTTAGAGATAATAGCCAAATATTAAAGCTTTTCACAGATGATACAGATAAACCAGAAGTTGTTAATATGAATAAATTATTGAATTCTTCAGGAGAAGAACCTGGACCTGAACCTGAATCTAAAGAAGATAATTAAAATATTATTATTGTTTTACAAAAAAATAGAAAAAAGATATAAAAAATACATAAACCAATTTACTTACATATGATATCTTTTTTAACGCAACTTTATACACTAATAAACTTGTTACAAAAATAATAAATAAAATATAAAGATTTACACCCTTCATTTCATTATTCATAATATTTACATTATATTTGTTTTCACTATCATTCCTTAATTTTACATAAAGATTCATTAATGATTTCCTTAAAATCCATGTTATCAAAAAGGATAAACCCACAACTACACTCATATTGTTTATTTTTAATACTCTACGCAAATATACAAATGAAATAATGGTTCCAAACGCACCAACAAATCCCTCAAAATACTGGACGTCCGTTATATATTCATTCAAAAAATTAGAATACATTTAATTTTATATATTATACAATATAATATATTTTTATAATTTGATTATTTTAAAAATATATTATTCAATATTTAATACGTCTCTTTTTGTAAAATATATAATATAATTTTTATTACATATTTTAATTTATTGTGTTTTGTTTTTGTTTTTGTTTTTGTTTTTTATTTTTTGCAGTCATTTATGACCTTAACTGCTTAATTTGAGTATGCGAGACCTCCCATACCACTCATAATTCTCAACACGTTGTAATTGGTGGCATAAACACGAACCTTGGCGGTATTCGCGCTTCCAACAGTGGCACCAGAAAGAACAAGTTGAAGAGTAGCATTATCAATACGAGAGAAGTTGCAAGTTCCCGAAGGTTGATGTTCCTCGGGACGGAGAGCAAAGGACAACACATTAATACCCTCATCAGGGGAACGAGTGTGAGACTCCTTGGGTTGGACAAGAGAGAAGTAAGTTCCCTCACGCTCGGAGAAGCGGTCTTGGCCATTGAGTTGAAGCTTGGCAGTGACAACAGGGTTTTGTCCCCAGCAATGCATATCCAAAGAAGACTCGGCAAGCACAAAGGTACCAGCATCAGAAACTCCAGACATAAGTCCAGCACTAGTTCCATGAGCGGCACCAGTTGTTTGAACTTGATCGGCAAAAGAATCAACAAAGAACCCACTATCATCAAGATATTGATTGCTTCCAATAGCACCATCACCACCGAAGGCATGGAGGGCATTAGGAAGAGCATCAAGGGCATCAGTATAGTTGAAAGGTTGGGCACCAAGGGCATTGAACAAGTCCTTGCCACCATCCAAAGAAGAGCAATAGTCAACATTGGCATCAGGTTGCACGACCCAGATAAGCTCCTTAACGGGATGATTGAAGTTCAACTTAATCTTGTTGGAAGAAGAACCAACAGATTCATCACCAGTGAATTGAAGTTGAGTAATCAAATACTCGTGAGGGTTTTGGGCCATTCTGCGGCGCTCATCAGTATCAAGGAAGATGTAATCAACGTAAAGAGAAGCAGCAACCAAAGATTGAGAATAAGCATTCTTTGCGGCCGAACCAGAGTCTGTAAGACCATCAACCGCCCACAAGCACTCATCAATGGGGCGAAGATCAAGGTTAATCTTGACCTCGTGGTATTGAAGGGCAATCAAAGGAAGAGCAAGACCAGGGTTGGTACAGAACCAGAATTGAAGAGGAACGTAAAGAGTAGTCTCGGGAAGAGCATTGCGAGGAGCACACACTTGACGGACACCAGCATCAGTACAGGGACTGTCAACATCTTCGA
>Ga0257106_1000205_pt1 | contig 37304 bp, 21 predicted proteins | sample LP_taG_3_FD_190177 | JGI IMG/M metagenome (GOLD analysis project Ga0257106, IMG submission 190177) | Marine microbial communities from Northeast Subartic Pacific Ocean, Canada - LP_J_2011_P26_10m | ecosystem: Environmental > Aquatic > Marine > Oceanic | place: Canada: Northeast Subartic Pacific...
ACGAGAAAGCTGGGATGGAACGGTTCGCCGAGATTGTGAAACCAAGTGGGGGGGTAATGAATTGATATATACTGGCATAGATTTAGATTGTAAAGTCAGATTGCTTTATTTGTGCGGGCGCGCGCACGTGCGTTTTGTTTTTTGTACATTTCTAAACTCTGTGATGTTTGACTAATCTTAAGGTAGCTCTTTTTACTGTTGTTGTTTCAACAACTCTTCGATGTCTCGCGCGGTCAATTTACTCGCCTCTTTACTGTCCACGGGTAAAACTGTTCCTTCACTGCGGCGATTCTCGATGACTTTCATGACATTCTTTTCAATCGAATCTTTTAATACGAACCGATGTATGATGGTTGACTTCGTTTGTCCGATTCTGTCAATTCTTTTAATCGCTTGCGACTCGGCGGAAATATCGAGCGACGGCTCGAGCAAAATCACGTGGTTGGCGCACGTCAAATTGAGTCCTGCTCCAGCTCTTTTCAACGGTAACAGCAAACAACTGACCGGATGCGAGTCGCTGTCGACGAATTCCTTGACACAAACCGCAAATCTACTCCCAGCACGTTTCGTTTTGAGTGACGAACTCGCAGCGGATGTCGGAACGATGGAATTCACGCCGTTCATTTTCAGCGCCTGGTCAACAATCATCAAAACATCTTCCCATTCGCTGAAGATTAAAACCTTCAAGTTCGTATCAAACTTCGACAGATGTTTCACGCGACGAACCACCGCATCGATTTTCGTACCCCACGCGCCTTCAATTTTGATACCGCTTTCATCTCTCGCGTGCGTTTCCGGCGCTCCTAAAGTTTCGAGCATTTTCGAAACGTCCGCGCCGAATCGCGAAAGGTGTAAACTCTCTTCCGCTTTCTTCCGCAATCTCTCTTCTCGCTTCTTTTGCGCCTCTTCGACGTTATCGCGAACGTCCTTATCCTGCGACTTCCACGTGACGTATGAAATTTCTTTGGTCGCGCACTCTTGGCGGCAGGTTGGACATTTTCCGCGCTTGTTGTCGTTGTTATGATTGTGTCGCTCCGGGAGCGGCGATAACGAGTGTAAGAACTGTTTCTTCTTTGAAACCATATTGGATGGTCGCCCGTAATACGCAAACGAACATTTGACGCACAATTCGTGACCGCACGGTAAGATTGCAAGTTCAGCGCCGTGTAAATTAATATCTTCGTCCTCTTCGTCCTCGTCCTCGTCGTCGTCATCTCCAGCTTTCATTTTTCTCAGCGCGCTCTTGGGAATGACGGCATTCTTCGATTTCGTCTCGTCGAACGTCTCTAAACACAACGGGCAATCAAATTTCTTACGCTCGTTTTTGTTCTTCTGTTTCAGCGTTTGCAAATATCGCAGTTGACCGAACGTTTGTTTCATTTCAAATTCGTGCGTGACTTTCTCGTCTCCGTGTTGTTTGAGCAAGGTGGGTACCTCGACTGGATACACGATCGACGCGCGCAAATACTCCGGCAATTGGTCTTGTCCGTCAATTCGAACCATTTCGTTGGGCGTGCGTAATCGAATACGCGTCGTTGACATGCTCAACTCATCGAGTGCGTACATCTTTTCGCGTTGGTAGTGCATCAGCGCGCGTATTTTCGTGAACTCTTTACGAATCTCTTCGATGACTTCGATGTGCGTTTTCGCGTAGGATTGCACTTCGAGTGCTCCTTTGACTTCGCTTTTCAGCGCTTTCAAAGTTTTTTCCGCGCACGACGGCGCAGTAACGTCGTAATAAATGCGCCTGTCCTCATCTTTGACGTTTCTCGTGGACGATTTTACTTTCGCTTTACCGTTTCTTGTCGCATCTCTACCGACACCAAACAAAACGCTTTGTAATTTATTGAAATTTGCATCGCATTTACACACCGCGCATTTCACGCCAACGACCGCGAATTCCATGCCTTTTCTGCACACCGAGCACGAGGCAAATTCAACCACGTCTTGTCTATCCGCGGCTTCTACAATTTTCGTTACTCGATCAGCATCCGCGACGGATTCGTTGCGACACTCGAATAGTCGATCTATGTCTCTTTGCATGACCATTTTCAGAGCCGCGCCGGTGTTCCAATCTGCTTTGCTACTTTGCCAACGGTTATCAAACTGCTCGAGCAGTTTGCCTACGAAAGCGTCGGTCGTATACGACAAAGCTTCCATCCACCAAAATTCATTTCGACCGAGACTTTTCATTTTCTTGTCGATAATTTTCCGCGACTTTTCGAAATCGTTCGCGGCGATGGATATGTTTCCCCCAACTCGCTCGGCTAAATACGAAATCTTTTCCGTTTCGGCGTCGCTGAGTAATTTCTCATCTCTAAGCGTTCGAGGTATTCGAATGTCTTTGTTTGTATCCACCACTTGCAAAGCTTCGGCTAAATTGTGCAAAGCGTGTAATCTTTGGAAACTATCGAGACGAACGCCGTTGATCTTTGCGTTTGCATCGAGGCGTAAAACTTCGCGATAACATTCAATGACACTCGCGAGATCGTTTTGCGTCCATTTTAATCCAGCGATGGCGTTGATTGAAAACGCGACGAGTCTTTGCGCTTCCTCTGCTTCAAGTCGCGCTTTGTCGACCAACCTGTCGTGGATTTCTTCCATGGAAAGAACTTTGCTCTTTTGTTTCTCCTCGGCTTTTTTCGATTGATCGCTGCCGACCACAAGTTCCGCCGCGATATTTTTCAGACGCCTCCACTTACTGATACCGTACGAACCAACCTGCGGGTGATCGCAAGCTTGCCTCAATCTCAGCAGAGGCAGCACGATAGAAGTCACGTCTTGCCTCGATAACTCTATGTCATCGTTGTTATTAGTAGCATTTCTCGATCGCTTCACTCGATCGTAAGTGTTTCGCGCTTCCGCGGCGCAGTTTTTGTGCTGCTTTTCGTAGAAATGTTTTTCGATGGGCGAAAACTCTAATTCGGTGACGCACTCATTTTGCGGCGGTAAATCGAGTTCGTCTATAACGTCCTCTCTAGCGTTGCGCCACATTATTGGTTTTAGACTCTCGGTGAGCACAAACTCGCCGTATCCCGCGTACCCGGTTTTCATAGCCGCGCTGATTATTTTCTGCCACCAATTATGCGATGTTGTATAGTTCATCTCGTGGCCGAATGGACGCGCCCTTAAGAATTTGAACAATCCGAACGCGTCGTCCATGTGCGATTTTTCAGATGATAGCGGCGTCCCAGTCACGCACCATCGATTCACCGCGGGAATTCTCTCCATCATCTGCGACGGCGCCGACGCGCCTCCGCCCACCATCTGTGCTTCGTCCATAATAACGCGCCACCACGTTAGCTTTGTCAAAGGCGGGGGAATGTGAGGGTATCTTCGAGTTGCATTCCTTCGAGCGCGCAGTGCGCCATCGTTCACATCCGCGTTTGTCGCGTAATCTAGATTGATTTCAGCTCGCAACACATCGTACGTAGTGATAACAATATCGCATTCGGCTAGCTTATGCGAGGTAATGACTTCCTTTGCGTGTACGGCTCTGGATCCCAAGCTCGCGGTTTGCGGCTGTCCTTCGTATACCAAAATATCAAACTTATTGTCTTTATTGTCGGTCTTTCCATCGTCGTCGTTTTTACGGACGTGCTTCAAAACCTCGTCTCGCCATTGTTGCAAAATCGTCGACGGAACGACGATGAGCGTCGTTTTTGAAATGCCCGGGATTTTCTCCCCCGCTTTCGCGGCGTGGCAATGCGGACATATGAAGTCCGGCGCCTCTGTGCAGTTTTGCTTAATGCCGACGCAATACGCGTGCGACCATTTGTGACAAACTTCGCACGATACCCAAAGACCTTTATACTCTGGATCGTCTTCCATTGCACCGCAGACACATCGCACTTGCTGCATTCCTTCGTTTTCTTCTTCTTTTTTCTCTTTTTCTAGCTTTGTCGTGAAGCCCATACCGTCTCGATTCGTAATCACTTTGTCTTCTTCTTCTTTTCCTTCCTCCTTTTCCTCCTCCTTCTCCTCGTCCATCAGTCGGTGCGTTCTTGCTTCCGCTAATTCTTTCTCCTCATCTTTCTCGTCTTTTGGTTTCTTGTGCGCCAAACACAACATCAAAAGTTCGACAGTTTTACCTAATCCCATTTCTTCCGCTAACACGCCTCCGCGAACGCCGTCGTCTTCCATTGCCATCGACTTCGACACGTTTTCCATCCACAAGTTTATTTCCTCGTGTTTCTTTTTCATCACATTTGCCTCTATTAACGTCATTTTTGCCGTCGTCGTCGTCGTCGTCGTCTTAAACATCTCGCGCAACGCGCTCAACTGTTCCTCTCTTTTAAACGTCACCAACTTCTCAACATCCGCGTGTTGAGTTTTCCCATTCTCCCACCCAACTGGCGCGTTCGGCGCTCTCTCTCTCCCCATCATCCATCCCACCGCTCTCTTCTGATACGGTCGTAAAGTCGGTCGCAACAGGTGCGAAAGGTTTCCTAAAAATTCCGGCGCGAGGGAGTTGTTTGGCTTGCACGCTTTCAACATTCGATTTATGTTTATATTTTTCGCTTTGAAATAACACGACGAAGAAGGCGAGGAGGAGTCAAAAGAGGCGACGTTATTGTTATACTCGTTGTTCCTAGTATCTTCCTCCTCCGCTTCTTTGTCTTCTTCTTCTTCTTCTTCATCTTCTTCTTCATCTTCAACAAACATTTCTTCCTCCTGTTGGTCGTCGTCATCAAAATCAACATTTCCTCTGCTGCTCAACATTTTCCTCATCATCATCCCTCCTCTTCTCTCTTCGTCTCTTTGCACGACCATAGGTTCCGGCGGGTCTTCTTTCGTTCTCTTTCGAGGAGGAATCGAGGACTTCTTCCTCTTCTTATTGTTCTTCTCAGACATCGTCATAATATCATCTCGTTGTTTGTGATTTCTCTCTTCTTTTTCTTCTTCTTCTTGATGTGTTTTTTTGTGGTTATTAATGAAATGGAGCAAAATACGAGACAAAAAAGAAACCAAATTCATCAGATCATAATAATATAATCATCATCATGGGGAAGAAGCAGCTCTCTGGAGCGAAGAAGAGGAAGAAGAGGAAAGAGAAAGAAGAGCTCGCTTTGGAAATGGAGCGGTTGAAGCTTGGTCCGACGAAGTTGTGGACCGGGTTGGTGTTGCATCATAAGGATGTGTTTGTCTCGCATGTGATTTCGAAATTGAATGCAACGGATCGGTTTTTCTTTTCGAGAGTGAATAGAGAGAGTCGAGATGTGCTTGCGTACGCCGGGGTAAACGTATCGGAATTAAAATGGGCTGTTCACGAATGTTCAACTATTTCGATGTTGGAATGGATGTGGAATCACTATCCCTGGGGAGAGAAAGATATAGATGGAGATGTGATGGATCAAGCCTTGTTTTGCGAGCAAGTTGCTTGTACGAACAAACTCGAGTTTCTCAAGTGGGCGAGAGAAGTGAAACATTGCGAGTGGGATGAAAAGACGATTAACAGGGCAGCATTTAAAGGTAATGTCGAGATATTAAAGTACTGCTTCTCTAATGGTTGCTCGTGTGATAAAAAAGAGTCGTGCATTCAAGCTGCGAATGGAGGACACCTCGACTGTCTTCGATTTCTTTTCGACAAAGTGGAACCTTCGCGAGAGACGGAAAAAGAAGTAGTAATACAGGCAGCATGCTATGGTTACGTGGACATCTTGAAATATTTCGTCGAAGAAAGAAAGATATCGTATGAGGGAAAGGGCGAATGCGTGGTATTTGCTGCAAGGTTCGGTGAACTCGATTGCCTCAAATACTTGCTCGAAGAGGCGAAAGCGCCGCTTAACGCATGGCTATACGTCGCGTACGCTCGTTACTACAAACACCCCGATTGCGTAAACTACTTGCTCGAAAAAGGGTGTCCAGAACCAACGGACGAACAATACGCTGCGTTCATCGATCTGGAAAAAAAAACCCTGGAAAAAGAAGAGGCGCAGGCGCACACGCACTCCGATTTGGAAGATGATGACAGCGAATAATGAGAACGCGGCAGGAAAAGATACAACAACAGAAAGAGAGAGAGAGAGAGAGAGAGAGAGACATTTTAATAAAATTATTTTGAGGAAACGAACCTTTTTTTTTCCACACAAAACAACACAAAACGAGACGAAGAAGACAAAGAAGAAGATATAACTGTATATAATTAGTAGTAAAGTGCGATCGATGATGATGTCAATGTCAATGTCAATGTCACCGCAACAAACAACAGAAACAACAACAACAACAACAAGAACAGAAACAAGAACAACGAAATACTTCAATTTGTCGCCACCACCGCGTAGAAAAGGCGCGTTTTTATTCACCAACACGTTCACGAAAGAAACGAGAGAGATTATGCAAAATTATGCGACCGCGGTGTGTCACGTGTGTTTAGTCGACAGAACATCGTCTGAATCCTGTTCTTTAACCATCAACGAGAACTGCGACCCGTCGGTGAGGACGGATTTGATGCGCGCTTTTGAGGAGATTGAGTTTAACGCCACGTTCATGAAGAGGTCGGTATCGGTTCCAGTTTTAAGTGGCGGAGTCGCGTTCGGGACGTGGCAAGGATTGTATCTGTGCCAGTTTAAAAGCGACGCGAACGAAGACGAGTCAAAAGTCGGCGTGAAAGTGACGGTGAAAGCGAGCAAGTTTGAGAAAACGAAAAGAGGTGAGTTTGTGGCGCCGAAAAGAGGGTGTCACGATGCGACGGAGCGTATTCAGAACTGCGTGGATATTACGGACGTGAAGGCGGGCTTGCTCAACGTGTTGATTAAACACACGAGCGCTTCGTTGACGTTGAACGACGCGAGGAGAGCGGAGGAGTTGGAAAAAGGATTGAACGAGTTAATTCCAGAATCGTGGAATGATTCGTTTTTGGAACATACAATGGAAGGTCCGGACGATTGTCCCGCGCACATCAAGGCGACGATTTTAGGGGAGACGATGAACGTACCAATTCGAGACGGGAAATTGGCGTTATCGGAGAATGAACAAATTTTACTCTGCGAACATCGAAACGTAGGAGGCTACGGCGGCGGATTTAGACGTGAGTTCATCGCGAGCGTGAACGAGGCAAAAGCGCAAGAGGTTTTGAAATTTAAAAAAAAAACGACAAAGCAATCGGTAGTAAACGTTTCCGAAGCGGTTCGTGATTTCGTGACCAAGGCCAAGGATGAAACGATCGAGTTAGTGCACGTATTTTCTCCGAAAGGCGGGGTGTTTCTGAGCACCGCGGAAGACGCCGAAGCGTTCGTCGATCACGTGGATAGTAAAGTTGGTTCAAATGCAGCGTTGAAATCTTCCGTCGTCGGCGCTTCGGAAATGCTCGTCGTCCAGGATGGCGACGGACAAAAAATGTTCGCGGGAGAAGGCTGTTTGGAGTGTTTCGTCGTCAGCGGCGGCGACGAGGAGGAAGTCATCGAGGTCGTTTTCACCGCCCTTTGATGATGATGCCTCCTCAGAACAACACATTCAGAGAGACTTTTTTATATAAATAGACATTGTTGTGTGTACATGTAATAAAATAAATAGACAAGCATATGCGAGTTTGCTATCTCTCATCATCTTTGTTAGAAAAATGAAGAAGACCGAGTAGGAACAAAAACACATCATATCATCATCATCATCGATCGAAAATTCATCATCAGTTCGTGCCGTAATAATTCTTGTTCCTATTCACCTTCCAGTTCTTCGGTCTCGGCGCGAAATTCTTCGCGTTCGGCACGAACTGCGAGTGCTCTTCTTTCAACCTCACCTCCCAGTTTTTCTCGTTCCCGCAAATGTTCCCGTTCTCCGGTATCGAACACGGCGTCGTTTTCGCTTGATTTTCAAACATCACGTCCACTGGTTTCTTCATGTGCCAGTGGCCTTTGGCGCCCCAACACTTGTCCGAAGATGGGACGTACGGTTCGTCCGGCTCGTGGATTCCATGCGTCGGTGACATATTGTGTTTTAATACTGTTTTACTAACGTGATCAGCGCAATGTTTTTGTCTTGACTTTTTTTTTGTTACTTTGAAAAAACAAGCGTTTTCTCTCTTTTTTTTCCTCTTCTCAAAACCTTTTTCTCACACGACGAGCGAATTTTGTTATCCACGTTATAAAAATTGGATGCATTCATCTTCGAGAACTGCAACGAACACGGGGTCGACGGCGGTGGTGGCGGCAAGAGGGAGAAGGAGAACCACCACCTTGGCTTCTTCTTTTCCTTCTTCTTCTATGAGAACGACGAATAGTAGTAGTGTTGTTATCAATATCGCGAGAAAGATGATGACGATGAAGAGTTTCTCGTCGTCGTCGTCCATCTCTGCCGCCGCGAGACGAAGCGATGGATGCACGTTTCGAAACGCGACGACGACGATTTCAACGACGACGACGACGAGAAAAAGAAATCCGATGAAATTGTTCCGAATCTACTCGACGTCCATCCCGACGGAAGAAGAGAAACTCACGAACCCGACTTCAGATTCCTCTTCTTCAGGAGCAAGAGGTGGTGGCTACCCGTTCGCGGAAATCGAACAAAAATGGCAAAAGAATTGGCAAGAAAACAAAACCTTCCAAACGCCTTCGTTAAACTCTGGCTTGGACCAATCGAAACCGAAATTTTACGCGTTGGATATGTTCCCGTACCCATCTGGAGCTGGATTACACGTTGGACACCCGGAAGGGTACACGGCTACGGATATTATGGCGAGATATAAACGGATGAAAGGGTACAACGTGTTGCACCCGATGGGATGGGACGCGTTTGGTTTACCCGCGGAGCAATACGCCATCGAAACTGGGACGCATCCGAAAGAGACGACGGCGAAGAACGTGAACAGATTTCGAGAGCAGCTGCAATCGTTAGGCTTTAGTTACGATTGGGATCGCGAGGTAGCCACGTGCGATTCTACGTATTATAAATGGACGCAGTGGATATTTATTCAGCTGATGAAGCAAGGCTTGGCGTATCAAGCGGAAGTTCCGGTGAATTGGTGCCCGGCGTTGGGAACGGTTTTAGCGAACGAGGAAGTCATCGATGGATTATCCGAACGAGGTAATCACCCAGTCATTCGTAAACCAATGAAACAGTGGATGTTAAAAATCACAAAGTTCGCCGATCGATTGTTGGAAGATTTGGACGATTTGGATTGGCCAGAGTCCATCAAGGAAATGCAACGCAACTGGATCGGGAGAAGCGAAGGCGCGCAGTTGAAATTTTCCGTCTCGGAAAATGATTCCTCGTTTTTGGAGGTGTATACGACGAGACCGGATACGCTGTACGGTGCGACATATTTAGTCGTCGCACCGGAGCATCCGATGTTGGACCAGCTGACGACTGCGGAAAATAAAGACGTCGTCCAAAAATACGTTAAAGATGCGGCGAACAAATCGGATTTGGAACGAACTGAATTACAAAAGACGAAAAGTGGTGTCTTTTTAGGCACGTACGCGACGCATCCGTTGACTGGGGAGAAGAACGTGCCCATTTGGGTCGCTGATTACGTCTTGGGGTCTTACGGTACCGGAAGTATCATGGCGGTCCCGGCGCACGATCAGCGAGATTTCGAGTTTGCAAAGACTTTTGATTTACCCATCGTGCCAGTCGTTCAACCGAGCAAAGAGCACGATTTCGACAAAGAGGCGTACTCAGGAACCGGTAAAATGATGAACTCTCGCGAGTGCGATGGAATGGACATCACGCAGTGCGCGGATGTCATCATCAAAAAACTCGGCGACGACAACATGGGCGAAAGAAAAATCAACTACAAGTTGAGAGATTGGCTCTTCGCGAGGCAAAGATATTGGGGCGAACCGTTTCCAGTCGTGTACGACGACGAAAATCCGGACGTGGCCATTCCAATTTCCGAAAGCGATTTACCTTTGATATTGCCACAAACGGACAACTTTAAACCGTCCGGTTCAGGCGAAGGTCCGTTGGCGAACGTCACGGATTGGGTGAAAACGACCGTTCCGGGGCACCCGGAGAAAGCGGCGACGAGAGAAACGAATACCATGCCGCAATGGGCTGGATCGTGTTGGTATTATTTACGATTTATTGATCCCACGAACGAAAACGCATTGATAGACAAATCTTTAGAAAAGTATTGGATGCCGGTGGATTTATACGTCGGCGGCGCCGAACACGCGGTGTTGCATTTGTTATACGCTCGATTTTGGCACAAAGTTCTGTACGACATCGGCGTCGTTTCGACGAAAGAACCGTTCCAGAAATTGGTCTCGCAAGGTATGATATTAGGTGAAGTCGAATACACCGCTTTCGTGGACGAGAAATCCGGCGAATACGTCTCTGCTGGATCAAAAGAAGCTCAAAATGCAATCGCGACGAAACTCGACGGTTCAAAAGTGACCAAAAAAGGCGACGGTTTCGTCTTGACGGAAAACCCGAAAATTAAAGTAAACTCGAGAGCGTTTAAAATGTCAAAATCGAGAGGGAACGTCGTCAATCCCGACGACGTGGTCTCTGAATACGGTGCAGACTCTTTGCGATTATACGAAATGTTCATGGGTCCTCTGACGGACGTGAAAGTGTGGCAAACCTCGGGCGTTTCTGGATGCTACCGTTTCTTAGCTCGAGCGTACCGATTGTTTGAGAACGAAAAAAGCGCGATTACGAACGAAAAAGCTACCGAAGAACAACTTCGCGACACGAATAAAATGATTGCTAAAGTCACCGAAGCGACGGAGACGCTCTCGTTTAACGTGGCCATCGCGGCGATGATGGAATTCACGAACGCGGCGACGAAATGGGAAACGAAACCGAGAGAGTGTTTGGAACCCTTCGCGTTGTGCTTGAGTCCGTACGCGCCGCACTTGAGCGAAGAGTTATACGCTCGATTAAACTCTTCTGAACCACTCCTTTTATCCAACGCCTACGTCGCTTGGCCGGATATCGACGCGCAATACTTGGTCGAGGATACCATCGAAATGGGCGTCCAAATCAACGGTAAAACCCGCGGATCGATTAAACTCGCGTTAGACGCTACCGAAGATATCGCCGTGCAATTGGCCAAGAGCGAACCGAGCGTGGAGAAGTTTCTGGACGGGAAAGAGATTAAAAAAGTCATCTACAAAGCCGGGAAGATTTTGAACATAGTCGTGCCAAAGTAAAGAAATCAATATACCATATATAACTAGTATTATACGCCTTAATAATTAGGCTCTAAACACACGGTAGTATCCTTCTTTGATGAATAATGTTTCATCTGTTACGTTTGATGAAAATTGACATTTGTCTGTCTTTTCTTCTTGTTAAATTCTTCAGTTTTTCGTCTTAAAAAAACAGTTAAACACTTACACACACTCTCGTTTACGTCGGCATGACGACAGCGGCGATGAGAACTGTTTTCTTTTCACCTTTAATGATGATTGAAACTAAACAACCCAACAAAAGCCGGGGTAAAATCACTCTCACTGTCGTTGTTTACGTCAAAGAGGAAACGAAGAAGAAGAGAAAAGTCGGGGTAAAATCTTTCGCTTCTTCGTCTCGAGAAGTGGACGAGAAAAACGACGACTGTTTTGTCGTCCGGCACTCCGTGTCCTCCGCAAAGAAGGAAACGTTGTCTTCTAAATCGTCAAAGTTGTTATTATTAGAAAATGTCTCGATTGCAATCAAGGACAACATCGACGTCAAAGGATTGAAAACCGGGTGTGGGAACCCAGATTTTCTCTCCGATTTCTCCCCAAAAGCGAAGACTGAAAACGCGCCTTTAGTGGAACATTTATTAAGAGAAGGAGGACACGCGATAGGTAAAACGCACATGGACGAACTCGCGTGGTCGTTACAGGGAGAAAATTATCACTACGGAACACCGAGAAACGGAAGAGCTCTCGGGCGAATCCCCGGTGGAAGTTCGAGCGGGAGCGCGAGCGCCGTTTCCCGAGGTTTGGCGGATTTAGCGGTAGGGACGGATACGGCGGGATCCGTGCGCGTGCCGGCGTCGTTCTGCGGCATTTACTCGATACGAATGACACACAATTTCGACGAGAGGATGTGTCACGAAGGCATCGTCCCTCTGGCGAAATCGTTCGACGTGCCTGGTTTTTTCGCCAACGACTTAGAAATGTTACTCAGAGCGACGAAAGCGGTTTTGAAAGCGTTTCCCGATAATACTAATAATTCGGAGGAGGAGGAAAGTTATAATAGCAGTGATGATGATAGAATCATCAAAGACGTAGTAAAATTCGTAAAACTTGAAGACGCGTTCGCATTAGCGACGGATGAGGCGAGAGGAGCGATTGATACGTATTTAGAAAAAAACGGGATTGAATACGAAACCGTGAAATTAGAAGAAAACCAAAACATTCTGGAGTGGTGGGAGGATTTTCGGGTGCAACAAACCGACGACGTTTGGAAAGCGCACGGCGATTGGATCCGAAAAAGAAACCCAAAGTTTGGTCCGGGAGTACACGAACGATTCTACGGCGCAGAAGAAGTGAGCGAGGATACAAAAAACGTCGAAAGAGCGAGAGAGATGAACAGAAAACGCGCCGAAATTATTCGGAATGAAGTCTTCCGGGGGCGAAATAGTACCATTATTTGCATCGTTCCCGCCGCCGCGTGCGCGCCGCCGAAACTGAACGAAGACGCCTCAGTCGTCAACGACTTACGCGTGAAAACGTTGTCCCTGAGCTCTATATCTGGTCTCACTGGATTACCTGAAGTCGTCGTTCCGTGCGTCTCGAACAAAAACGAGTTACCAATCGGCGTCGGCTTTATCGGTTGGGAACGCAAATGCGACGTCGCTTTACTCCAAACGCTCCTCGAGAAGAGGTTGTGAATGAAGAAGGAAGGGTATGTATTAGTATCTTAGTATTTGTAGGTATAATAGTATTATTAGTATTATTTAATATCAAAGTACGTGTTATCTAAGTGATGAATTCTCGCGTAACCATCTTCTCCGCCTGAGGTAAAACTCTTCCCGTCCGGGCAAAACGCCAGAGCGTTGATGGGACCGAAATGCCCTCTAATCCCGCCAATTTCCTCCTCGAAAATCTTATGATAAATCTTCGAATCAAATTTCCCTGCTTTACTCGACGTCGTCGTGACTGCCATCGCATCTTGGCCACCACCTAATATGATGTGCTCTCGAATTGGCGAGATAATCGCCGCGTTCACCGGTCTATCCGCGACGTACGTCTTCAAAAGCTCTAAATTCTGCGCGTCGAAAATTTTCGCCGTTTTATCCAAGCTCGCCGTGATCGCGTGCGTTTTATCCGCAGACAACTCCAAGTGTTGAATCGGTTTCCCTTTGTGCGCGTCTCGAGCTTCGTGTAAAACCTCCCCAGTTTCCACGTCCCACACGCGTAAAACGCCGTCCTCCCCCGCGGTTAAAAACGTTTCGTTGAGCGCGCCCCACGCGACTCTATTTAACCTCCCGTTGACGATCCCGTCCCCGCTAATCGTTTTTAAAATCTTGCTCGTTTGCTCCTCTCTGTTTCTCGTAATCTCCACGATGTGTATCGCCGCGTTCACGCCCATAAACGGATCCGTGGTGATTAACATCTTCTCGTCGCCGATGGCGAACGACACCGCTCGTACCGGTTGGTCGAATTGAAACGTCTGGAAACACGTGCCAGTGCCGACGTCCCAGAGTTTACAACTCGTATCCGCACTTCCCGTGGCTAAAGTTTTCGAATCTCTCGTGATATCCGCGGTCCACACGGCGCCGTTGTGTCCGATATACGTCCCGACTCTGTTCCCTGTGTCCGAGTACCATAACGTCGGGTGGTGATCTTTCGCGCACGTGACGATTAAATCTCCGTCGGCGTTGTATTTAATAAACGTCAGCGGACGCTCGTGGCCTTTTAACAGGATAGGTCTCATTTTATAACTATACTAATAATCGCTTTAAAACGGTGTGTAATAACAGTTGTCCTCTTCTCTCTGTATGTATAAGAAAGCGGCGCAAAGTAGTCTTCTTCTCTGTGGTTGATGCTTTTTCCTTGATTTTGTGAGAAAGTTTTTCCTCTCAAAATCAGGTCTTTTTTTGGGGGGTGAAACCAACAAGCAGAGAAAAAAGTAAAAAAAGCGAGAGAAACAGAAGGTTGAAAAAATCGATTCTCATTGTCAAGAATTTACTCTTTTTTTTTGTCTGTTTTCTGCAGATGGTTTATTCTTTTATTACGACTCGTCGTATTCTCCTCGGGCTCTATGGTAGTAGTATTATATATTGTGTGTTTATAGTAGTATCTAAATCTATTGTTACTAGCAGTAGTCGTCGTCGAAACGTCGTTTCAGTCGTTATTGACGACGTTGTTTTTTTCTTCGCACTCGTACTCTTCCTCGAAATCGTCGAACGCGCGAGAGAGGAGTTTACCTTTACCGCCTCTCTTCTCGGCGATGCGATCGAACGCGTCTTCGAGTTTGCGCCGAGTCGGAACTGGTTTCTTTTTACTACTATTGTTCTGCGCCCCCGACATGGCGGCGTTGAAGTACACCTCGTCTTCGCTCTCGTCTAAATCGTCGTTTTCTAAATCGTCGTTTTCTAAATCGTCGTCTCCTTCTCCTCCTCTTTCTCCTCCTCGTTCTCGTACTACTAATCGAGCGGAAGTTCTTCTCTTCCTTCGTAAAGGTTTCATCGGCGTCGGCGGCGGGTGTTTCGGTGGTGCCATGTTCGGCGTCGGCGACGACGGCGCCGCGTCCATGTTAATGGTATTGTTGTTGTTATTATTGTTATTGTTATTGCTCGTCGTTCTCCTCGCCGTCGTCGTCGATGTTGTTTTCGCGCTTCCTCTTTCTCCTCCTCCTCTGCGCTGTTTTCGTAATGTCTTTTCGTCCTCCTTTTCTTTCTCCTCCTCGAAATTCATTGTTGTTGTTGTTCTTTGCTTTTGTTTTTTCTCGTCCATTATTTTCGTCGGGAGATGATTCGATGACGAAGGAGGGTTGTTCGACTCCTTCGCGCGTGTCGTCAAAGTTGCCTTTCCTTTATTCTCGCTTGTCGTTCCGCGCATTAATTCTCTAAAAATGTGTATCTCAATTGAGATAATTCGCAATTAGTCAACGCGCGCAATTTTTAGTAGTAATTCTCTGTTTTCTCTCTCTTATTATTAAAGAGAACGCGCGAGGTTCTTTTCCCTCTCTCTTCTTCTGGGTGGTCTCTCCGTAAACTGCGCCTTAATACTAATACGAATCGTTTTTGCTGAGTAGTAAAAGGTTTCAGCGCGACTTTTAAGAGAGTACAAGAGAAAGCAATAAGTGAAGGCGGAAAGAGATGATGATGAATTCACTTGTTTGTGACGAGAGGAAAAAGTGTGACCTGTTTTGGCGGTAAAACTCTTCTTATTTCCTTGCTCGAGGACCAAAAAAAACTCTTCCTCTCTCTTTTATTTCTGCTTTTTGCCTCCTCTGTCTGAGTTAAAAATCAGACGCATCGAAATCCTCATCAAAAAGCAGCACAAAAAAAAAGCAACAACAACATTCAAAAACATTATTGTTTTACTCTCTTCTCTCTCTCTCTCCTCACTCTTCGAGAAGAAGAAGAAGAAGAAGAAGAAGAGCATTTTTATTAAACGCGCGTAGAGAGTTTGTTTTGTAGCACGATAAAGCAGAGGAATAAGAGTGTTTTTTGGAAAGGTCTTTTAGCGAAACGAGAAGAGCATAGTATATATAAGAAAAGATGATGAGAATGGCTGCGCATCATCAAGCCCTGACGACGACGGCGAATTCGACGATCGGAAACAGAGGAAAGACGAATTATAATAAAGCTTATTCGAAAAAAAGATGTTCTCGATCGATAATCATCCGATCCTCATCCTCAATGTCTCCAACATCCACGGCAGCAAAAGCCGCCGCTTCAGACGACGAGTGGAAAAAGCTCGGCCAAGTCTGCGCCGTTCTCGGCTCGCAATGGGGAGACGAAGGCAAAGGGAAGTTGGTGGATATTTTAGCCCGAGAGTACGAGGTGGTGTGCAGATGTCAAGGAGGAGCGAACGCGGGACACACGATTTACGACGACGAAGGGAAAAAATACGCGTTACATTTAGTCCCGTCGGGGATTTTGAATAAAAAAGCCTTGTGCGTGGTTGGCAACGGAGTAGTTGTCCATTTGCCCGGGATGTTTGAAGAGCTGGACGCGTTGGAGAAAGTCGGCGTAGACTGCGCGGGGAGAATGATCGTCTCCGATCGAGCGCACTTATTGTTCGAGTTGCACAAAGAAGTGGACGGGTTACGAGAAGCCGAGTTGAGTGGGAACATGATTGGAACGACGAAGAGAGGTATCGGTCCAGCGTACGCGTCGAAAGCGACGAGAAACGGGATCCGAGTCGGCGACATCAAAAACATGGAGACGTTTGCGGAAAAGTTGAAAGCGTTGGCGGCGGATGCGGGAAAACGATTCGATGGGTTTGAATACGACGTGGACGCGGAGATTGAACGGTATGGGAAAATCCGAGAGAGGATTTTGCCGTTCATCGCGGATACGGTGGAGATTGTCAACCAAGCGCACGCGGATAAGAAGAAAATTTTGGTCGAAGGCGCGAACGCGACGATGTTGGATTTGGATTTCGGCACGTACCCGTTCGTGACTTCATCGAATCCGAGCTTAGGTGGGGTATGCTCCGGTCTCGGTTTGGCGCCGAACAAGTTTGAAACCATCATCGGCGTCGCCAAAGCGTACACGACGAGAGTCGGAAGCGGACCGTACCCGACCGAGTTGTTTGGCGATTTGGCGGAAGATTTGAGAGCGATTGGGTACGAGTACGGAACAACCACGGGAAGACCGAGACGTATTGGATGGTTGGATATGGTCGCGTTAAACTTTGCGAGTAAAATTAACGGATTCACGCATTTGAACATTACCAAGTTGGATTGTTTGAGCGAGTTGGATGAAATTAAAATCGGCGTCGCGTACAAGTTACAAGACGGTACGGTCACGACGGCGTTTCCAGCCTCGATCGAGGAGTTGGAGAAGGTTGAAGTTGTCTACGAGACCTTGCCGGGTTGGAAATCTGATATTTCTGGAGTGAGAGACTGGAAGGATATGCCGGAAAATGCGAAGAAGTACGTGCAAAGAGTCGAGGAGTTATCGGGCGGCGTCGAGTGTAGATTTATCGGCGTCGGACCGGGCAGAGACGCCATCGTGATCAAACCTTAACAAAGCATGTACAACGTTGACTTTTATTAAAGAATGATAAATATACTACCAAGTAAATATAATGTCTCTTTTACTCCATTCGAGTGAGAGTTGATTTCATGAACGCGATTGTAACTCCGGCGGCGAAAACCCCCGCGATTCCCGAACCCGCCAAAAAACCGGCGGCTACCAACTGCGATAAACTCTCGAACGAGTCTTTGTTTCTTCGTCTCCACGACCCGGATAAGAACGCACCGAAAAAAACCATCACGGAAAACTCTGGAGGAATGATGAATGCGATTCCCAACGCCATCGGACTCGGGACGATCTTTTCTGCCAGAAGTCTCGCGCGCGCCGTACCTTTGTATTGCATTTTGAACTCCAAAGTTCTCACGAGAACGGCAAACAAGGCTGCTAATACGCTCAAAATGACCGCTTGGTGTGGCACACCAACGGCATTACTCCCATCTTCGCTCGATCCAGTCAATACTTCCGCGACTGCTTTCCACGCGAACGCCGAAGGCGCCGGGTATTCGTCGCCGCCTAATTCGTACGTTCGCAAGAACAACAAGAAAGAAGGCACGGCGCCGAGTACACCAAACGGGACGCCTAACATTTGCGCGATCAACTGCGTGCGAGGTGGTAAACGTAAAATGGATCCACATTTGAAATCGTGCATTAAATCTCCCGCTTGTCCGGCACCTCCGCACGCCACCGCTGCCGTGACCAAGTTCGCAATCAACTGTCCGGGATCGAGAAACGCAAAGATGAGTTGGATGATTTTACCCATAGGCCCGATTGGATTTATATCGGTTTCTCCGGCGCATCGGATCGCAATGTATGTCATGAACAAACCAACTGGAATAGACATGATGGAAGTCGTTAATTTCAAACCGAAAAGAATTCTTTGCGAAACCATGGAACTGAACACGGCGAAGAGTAAACCGGTTATCCACCAATTCCGCGGAACGTTTTCTTCGATAGAAAACGGCGTCGCCGAAAGTGCCGCGTCGTTGTCGACTTCTTCAGAGTCGTGTTTAATATTATTCGAGCGCTGCTGCAATTCGCTACTACTACTACTAGTAGTTGTAGTTGTTGTTGTTAATGTTGTACTACTATCGTTTGAGGCGGCAAATTTAGCAATCACCATCGCTTTAAACAGCTGCGAAAACGAATCAACCGCCATAAACGTCACTCCCGGCCATAACAACAGCCCTCTCGCTCCATTTTTCATGTCAAATACGTTTTCGGTATCGGAAACCCACCCTTTGGATTCCGCGAGAGGACCAATCATCCCCCACGCGAAAATCGCTCCGGCTAAAACCGAGTACCCTACTTTCTCGCCCATCAACATCCCTCCGCCGACCAAGGCAAAATCTAATCGAATCCCGAATCCGCGTCTTGCTAACTCGTGCAAACCTAAGAACACTAGTATTGGTGGCTTTAAAAACCTCGGAAACTTCCACGCAACCATCGCCGTCGCGAACGAGATGAGCGCGGCGCAGAGAAGTGATTTAAACTGTTTCCTCGCGCGATCTTCTGGTTGTTGTTGATGATGATGGTGTTCGTCGTCCGCCGTTGTTTTTGTGGAAGAACTGTTACCGTTACCACCACCTTTTTCCCCCATTTCCACGTTCAAACTACTACTATTACTACTACTGTTACCACTGGGCAACGCGAACGCGGCGCGTATGCACTCCGCGGTTGCCGTCCCGCTGGGAAACTTTAAGCGATGTTGCACCAAAAAATGGTCTCGCAGCGGCACCGCGAGAAACACGCCTAAATACGCCACCGATATCGACCAACTCGCCAGGCCTAAATACGAAAATTCATACCCGAGTAACGCCAGCGCAGGCATAGGTCCAATCAACCCCGCGGACATGGTCATCGACCCCGCCGCCGAGGCGACCGTCTGCGCCACGTTCGCTTCCTCCATGGAAAATGCAAGTTTTGGTTTAATCAAAGCAAACAAACCGATGGATATGCACGCCGCTAAAACCGACCCTGCTTGCGACCACCCCGTTTTTAACCCGAACGAAACGTTCATGGAGGCGATGATTATCCCTACCATCGCGCCGGAGATGATTGCTCGCACCGTTAATGCCTTATTCGATTTTGTTGTTGTTGAAGCAGTTAATGTTGTTGGTGGTGCATGATGATGATTTTGATGATACATTTCGTCGGTTTCCAACCAATCGAAAGTTTCAACCAACAATCGAACAACACGCGCAAAGAATATATCCGACTCCCAGCACTTCTCCCTCTCAGTGGGCGATCGATTCGAGATCGGTTCTTCAAGGAGTAGTACAAGTAGTACTTTCCTCCAATGCTTGATTTTTAAGGAAAAAGTGGATAAAATTCTCCAAAGAGATACACTCTTATTGCGTACTACGAATACTCTAATAATACTATAATAATACTACTCACACACGAATAAAATGTTTACTTTGATGAGCAGCATGAATACGACGACCAGTTTTGGTGCGATGATGCAACAAAAGCCAAGAAGAATCAACGCTTTTAGGACGACGACTCGTTTTACGACGACGAAAATTGGCGGCACGGGAAGAATGAGTAAAAGAACAATAAGTAAAAGAGGTGACGACGATTCGTTCATAATCGTTCGTTCGAGCGCTGGAGGCGTTTTAGGAGGAGGTGAACTAAACGAAGAAGAGCAAGCGAGGAAACTTTTAGGCATCAGCTCAAGCGACGACGCGTTAGCCATTCAACAAGCCGTGAACAAGAAAAAGATGTTGTACAAAGGCGACTCCGAGAAACTGCGAGAAGTGGAATCGGCGTACGACACCATACAACGAGCGAGTTTACAAGCGAGAATGTCCGGGAAGAAAATAGAGTCCAAATCGGTGTTAAACGCGGACATAATTCGATCGAAATGGCAACCGCGATGGTGCCCGTCGCCGAACAAAGATTTGTTCGTGAACTACGGCATCGCGACGGCGTGTTTTTTAGTCACGTGGGCGCAACCGCACAACATGAGATCGTTGCAAGTGACTATTTTTGGTGCCATTGCGATGGCGTTCCGCATGTTCATTAAGCTCGTGGACGTGGACCCGGGACCTAATCCGAAATTGGACCAAGCGGGCGCGGTCAAACATAACAACATGAGATTCGCGAGGTCGTTCGTGTTTTGCATCGGCGGGTTCGCCGCGTGCGTGTTGGCTTTTTACTGGTTGCCAAACTTAATAATTGAAACGTTGAACATTAAGGTGCCACTGTGGGCGCTGTTGGAACAAGAGTTGGGGGTTTCCTTTTTGACGTTGAGTTCGTTGGCAACTTTGGTCACGTTTTACCGTTAATTAATACAACTTTTCACGTACGTAAGTATTAAATATATTAAAAGCAATGATCATCCAACCGCGCGCGTTTTCGCCGTGCTGCGGTAAATACAAATTCGCGTCTTCTTCTTCTCTTCCTCGTAGGTTTTCCTGTCGTTTTTCAACGTGTTCTTTTCTCTCGTCGTCGTCCTTGTTGTTGTTGTTTTCGTCCTAGAAGAGTTTCTATTTTAAGAAGACGAAACGCTTTTTTTTCGCTTTTGCTGAGAAATTTAGTAAAAAAGTTGGTCAAAACGAAGAAGAAGAAGAAGAGCGATGCTGACCAGACAAAAGACGAGGAAGAAGAGGGATGATGATCTCGCCCCATCCTCCTCCGCGTTTGGGAGTTCGTTCAATCTTCGCGACGACGACGTAGACGACGATGTAGACGATGATGATAAAAATAAGCAGAAGAAGAAGACGTTCTTCGTTCCCGGGGAAGAAGAAGAAGAGACAACAAATCACATGCGAGAAACGTTCGTTTTACTTTTCTTGATCGCATCGATATCGTTTTCGTACGTGTTCGCGTTTAGCGCGAAGCTCGGGTACGGGAGAGAAACGTATCGCTTCCTCGCGAGCGAGAAAGAGCAGTACGAGCTGGAGTTGGTATCTTTGTCGGTGGTTTTGCTCTGCGTTCTTTTTGTGTTTGACGGTTTGTTTCGTTTCGAAGGCGATAATGAAAGAAGTAAGAGTAGCGACGAGACTACTGTTGTGGAAGTAAAGAAAGCGGATCGAGAGAACGACGAAGAATCGAAACCAAGTTCGTTTAAACGAGCAATCAGAAACGGTGCGCTCGCTTTAGCCGCCGTGCTCTTTGTCGCCTCGGCGACTTTATCGGCAAAGACTTACCCGCAAGCGCCGCCGACGATGTTCGTGTGTTGCGCGCCGATGTTCGTCGCTCTGTGTAAGAGGTGGTTTCGCAGCTCTACGTCAAAGTTTTTAATGAAAACAGCGTCGGCATTGATATTTTCTGCGCTTGGTATTGCTCTTTGGTTAGCGTTTGTGGTTTACTACGCCGAAAAGGAAGGAGACGACGGAAACGACGATGAAAATGGATTGTATTGGTCCGAGGTGAAGAGCGAGTACATGGAAGACGCGGGATGCCCGACAGACACGGAAGAGAACGATGAGTGTCTCGCCGCGTATATCATGTGGTTCACTCCTATGCTTGCAATCTTAGCGTGCACTTTGTTTTCGTGTTTCACGTATGTTCTCGGTCTCGCCGTTCGAGAGGAAAATAGTACTACCGATACTCGCAATAAGACAAAATTTGCCGCGAGAGCGTTTGCGTTCACATTCGCCTTGGCGGGTTTAGGCATTTGGATCTCGGCGTCGTTATCCGGTGGCGCAGAAGAACTATCCACTTTGCTCTTATCTTTCTCTATGGCGGCTTTATTCGTTCTCGGTGTTGGAACCGTCTTCGCGCTTGGCGGCGCCGAAAACGCTAAACAGAAGGCGTTGGAATCCTCCTCGTTCCTCCGAGCGACGTCGAAAGTGGTCACGGAAACGCACGTTGACGCGTTTCGAGCGATTGTATTATCCACACCGTTGACGCTATTGATTCCGATTATGTTATTTCTTTCCGTAATAAATCAGTTCGTTCGGAGATTTGTGAATACTTCTCAGAGGGGATTTTCGATGGACGAGAAATTGCACCGCGGTTGGTTCACTTATCGCGTGAGCGCGTTTTTGTCCTCCGCTTCGGAATGGCGATGGACGGCTATTTTCATCAATTTACACTATTGGATATGTCTGTTAGTCTCTTTGAATGTTCTAGCCGGGACGTTTACGGTTGTATTCCTGTCGTGGTTGCGAGTGAAACTCGCGAAAGCTGGGTTTGCGTTCACCTACGTCGTCTTCTCTCTCGTCGGCTTGGCGATGTTTTTAATTCCAGTCATTCCGGGCATCCCGGTGTATTTGACTGGCGGTATTTTGTTGACCGATGAATCGTCGGTGAACTTTTTCAAGAAAGCACTGTCTGAAAGTGGAGAAACGCCGAGCGAAACGAAAAGTTACGTCTGCGCTTTACTCGCCGCCTCCGGCGCTTGTTTCGTCGTCAAACTCCTCGCCGTGGCCATGCAGCAAAAGCTCATCGGCGAACGGCTCGGGAAAAGCGTATGGGTTCGACAAACGGTCGGTATAAACACAAACGCTATGCGTGCGGCAAAGTTGGTTCTCTCTAAGAGAGGATTCTCCAAAGCTAAAGTGGCTCTTTTAGTCGGTGGTCCGGATTGGCCGACGAGCGTGTTGACTGGCATTTTGAATTTGAACGTGTTTGAGATGTTGTTAGGGACGGTTCCGGTGATTTTCCCGGTGATTACGACGGTGTTAGCTGGAGCATTCATGTTAAAGCAAGGTACGAACTCGATGTGTGGCAATAATGGTGATCAATCTGATACTAAATCATCCTCAAATACGAGCGGCCTGTGGAGTTCCATCGCGGACGTCGCGTTACTCGTCACCGCCGTCGTCCAAGGCACTTGTTTACTCTTGGGCATTTATTACGTTGAAAAAACGTCAAGAGAGTGCAAAGAAGAGCTCGCACAGCTCCCGTACGACGAAGAAGTGATGCACATAGAAGAAGAGACCAAAAGAGAAAAAGAGATCAAGGAAAATATCGGAAACTTTTTCAAGCTCGAGCCGCGCGACCGAACGTTGCTCGTATTTTCAACCGCGATTTGTTTACTTTCGTTTTGGGTCATTCAGCTCGGACCGACGTTCATTGGCGAGGACGAAGCCGTTTTAAAAGAGTATCAGTTGACAGATTGCGTCTCGCATACGTTGAAAGGTCGAGTGTGGACGGTAGTGACCAGTATCGGATGGCTCGCTATTCTCGCTTTTATTTTTTCGATGTTTACGCTGTGGACGTTCAACGCGCGACTGAATGTGAAGGTGCAAGATGTTCTCGATGAAGAATACGCGATTGAAAATGGCATCGAAGATTTCTCGGACGGCGATGATGAGAACAACGGCAGCGCCTGTGATGATATTCGTATGTAATTATTGTTATTTAAGCTTCTCTACTAAAAATATTTATACTCTTCAAGATTGACTCTCGGAAAATTCGCTCCCGAAGGATTCGCTCCTCGCTCTTTTCGCTCTTTTTGGCGAAGCGCTGCGACTACCAAAACTTCTACTCGGACTGGCGTTTCTGCGTGTGCCTCGTTGTTGCCTATCTCTGCTATCGTCTCGTTTTCGTCCTTCTCCTCCTCCGCGTCTTCTGGGTGGCGATCGAGACCGAGACCGAGACCGAGACGCTCTTTTTCTTTCTTCTCCTCTCGCCGCTCCTCGAGGCGGCGGCGGAACCTCTACCTGTCTCGAAGGTGGTGGAACCTCCTGTCTCGGAGGCGGCGGGACGTTCATCTTTTTTCTCTCTCCTTCTTTCTCCCCTTTTCCATCCTCCGAATCGCTATATTCTTCTTTTTCTTCTTTTCCTTCTCTCTTCTTCTTCGCCTCTACTTTCGCATTCGGTTCCAATTTCTCTTTCAGCGCCATCAACCCGCCTCTCTTCTCAATCTCTCTCTCGACCGCGTCCAACTTCTCTCTCAATTTCGGCAACCCTCTCTTCGCCTTTTCGCCGTTCCGTAAAACCTTCTCCTCTTTCTTCCTTTCCTTTCTCCTCCTCTTCTCCTCTTTCTTCTCCTCTTTCCTTCTCTTCGCCATTTCTTTCTCTCTGCGTAAAATCTCATCCTCCCTCTTCCGTTGTTTCTCCTCTCGCATCTCTCGCTGTAACTCTCGATCGAACGCTTCGCCTTCTCTTCGTTCGTCGTCTTCCCTCGATATGCCAAACGCCTGGCGCAAATTCGCCATCTTCTGCCGCTGTCGCTCGGCGACTTCGTGCGTTTCTTCTTCTTTTCCTCCTCTGTTAAAGTTTTTCCGCTTAAACCCTCTTCTGTTGTTTTCTTCTTCTTCTTCTCTCTGTGATTGTCGTTCTTGTTCCTCTTTCATCTTCCTCGTCAGCCGCGTTCTTTCTTCGTTCACTTTCCTTTCGATGTCCTCCTCTTTTCCTTCACCCAAATCATCTTCCAACTTGTCTCGAAACGCGATCAAGGTGACTTCGATGTTCCGTTTCTCGTTGTGCTCTAAAATCGCTCTGTTCCCTTCTCGTTTAGACACGTCGTCTCCGCTTCGTTTCTTCTCGCGATCGTGTATTGTTTTCAGATCTTGAGAATGAAAATCGTCTCTGTGCAAGCGACTGCGCTCTCGGTGGAATTTGTTCGATTGGACGTAACCGGACGTCCCGGAACCGCGCGCGGTGGTTAATCCGATGCCGTTGTACATTATTATTATTAAGAGCAGCAGGAGTAGTAAAAGTAGTTATCTTCTTCTGTCGGGGTTTTTTACTGAAGGAAGTACGTGCGTTACCGACAGAGAGAAAGAGTGAAGAAAATTTCGATTGTGTCGGCGCTCTTTGAAAGAACAAGAGAAGGAAAAAAGGTTCGATTTTGAGCATATCGTAGCGTCTTAGTATTAATGGAAGTTGGTATCTATAATCTGGTGATATTAAAGAAAAGATAAATACGGATACTATTATTTACTCGTCGTCCACCCGTCGTACTATTTCTTCTCGAACAACCCTTGATGAGTGTCTGTGGTACACATGAAGAGAGGGTTTTCAACCGTCATCACTCTCGTCTCGTTTTCGATCATCTTTCGCAACTGCTTCGGCGGGCTAAACATGCGAGCGTGCGAAATAGAGTCGTAAAATTGTAAAACAGAATCCAATTTGCGCGCTTTTAATCTCGCGTCGACTTCGTTCATGCCTTTTTCGCGTAAATCTGGTTTCGCAGGGTCCGTACTCGCGACGTTAAACCCCCACTCGGAGGTGAAGGACGGGACGCACATGGTGTATCCGCTGACGTTGTCGAAAACCTGTTTCAACGTGTTGTGAATTGGCGACCACACGAACTGCGCGTCTCGCACGGACGCGCATCCGCTTTGCGTGACTAAAATACCGTTCGGTTTCAATTTCGATTTCGCGGTTTCGTAAAACGACGTGGTGTAGAGTTGATAACACGGACCGCCGTCCAACGGGTCGGATAAATCCATGATGATCACGTCGAATGATCCTTCCGGGTAATCCTCTAAACCTTTCTTCGCGTCACCAATGACCAGCTTCGCTCTCGGATCCTCGTACGCGTTCGCGTTATAAAACGGGCAGTGTTCTCTGCACTGCTCGACCAAAACGCCGTCGATGTCCACCATCACGCACTCTTCCACCATCGGGTGCCTTAAAACTTCTCTCAGAGTTGCTCCTTCGCCGCCGCCTGCGATGAACACTCGCTTCGGGTTTTCGTGTAAAGTCATCGCCGGGTGCACCAACGCTTCGTGATACACCACCTCGTCGCACTCCGAGGATTGCATCAACCCGTCCGTGATTAATAACTTCCCGAACGCGTGCGTCTGAACCACCTCAATCTCTTGAAACTCGCTTTTTCCCCGGTGGTACACTTCATCCACTCTATAGGATAAAGCTAAACCGTCTTCGATTAACTCGTGGTACCAGTTATCCTTCGGGCCGTTGAATATGTCCTTCCCGTACTTCTGTTGCTCAGTCATTGTCTTCTTTTAAAGTGTGTTGTGTTCTCGCGCCGCCCGCGCGAAGAGGTTAGTTGTTTTGTGATGAAATTCGATTGGAAATGATTTTTTTTTGCATCAAGCTGGTTAAGAGAAACACACTTTTGTTGTGTGATTGAATTGTAACGCGTAACGTATTGTATATTAATTTGTCTCTCTCTCTCTCTTTGTGTATCCGTGCACGTGTTTACCACGGTCGTAACACTCCTCCTTCGTATCGCCAACCATATGGTGACGGACAGTTGTTGTCGAGGAGGTATTGTAAACATCCGTAGTGTTTGTTCCCGTGCGCGTAGCGTACCGCCAAATAGTCCCAAGGCGCTTTGGCGGTTTCGTGCAAGTACTTCAAACAGTCCAAGTGGCCGAACTTGGCCGCCAACCGACACGCACATTCGTCATATTTATCATACTTGCGTTCAACAAGGTATTCGAGTATGTGGAGATGACCATTTCTAGCCGCCCAATCGGCAGTCCAAGAATCCCAAGGCGCTTTGGCTTCTTCGCGTAAGTATTTGAGGCACTCGAGATGACCGTTGAAGGCAGCAAATACACACGCTCTCTCACCGATAGGACACTCATTTGCAACGCAATACTTTACCATTTCTAGATTACCTTGTTCTGCGGCCGCATCAGTCGTCCATCTATCCCATTCACACTTTTTCTCCTCTCGCGCCCACTTGAGCAACTCGAGTTTATTCGTTTCAGCAACTCGAGAGCAGAAATCTGTTTCGCCGTACAAGTATCCCGACCACAACGATTTATTCTCCCACGCAAACTCCAAAGTCAATATCGACGACATCTCGCTCACTTTAAACCTCTTTCTCAAATCATCCGCGCGAGATGATCTCTTAATCAACTTTCTCGTTTCACCATTCACCTGGTACAAGAATTTAAGATCAGTCGCATTCAACCTCGGAAGAATGTGTTTAAAACAAATATCGTCGTTATTCACGATCAAACTCCACACATCTCTCGCCCCTCTCCGCCTTTTCTGCCCTCGCGTCGTCACCCCACTCGACATCGCTCCGCTCTCTTTTTTATCTCTCTCTTTCTTTCGTCAAAAACAAACAACCCGCACGACGTGGTTCTTTTTTTTATGATCTCGCATGTCACATTCGAGCGTTTACTCTTCTTCTTTGATGGAGAAAATTTGCTTCATTTTTGTCTGCGCGAGATTAAAATTTCTCTCTTAAAGAGAGAGAGAGAGAAAAAAGAAGAACACCGCGAGATGATGGGATATTATTGAGAGAGAGAGAAAACAGGAGCGTTGGTAGGTAACCCCGTCAGGTCTCTCTGATCGTCGCCGTTGCGTTCTTTTCTAAACGAGAGTTTCAGTGCGTTGTGAAAGAGATGATGGAAAAACGTCCTCCCAAGACGACGACGACGCATCCGATGTTTATTACGAAAGAAAAGAAGCGAGAGAAGGAGAAGGAAGAAACGAACGCGAACAATGTTGAGAATATCAACGATATCAACGACGCGAAGAGAGTCGCGGAAGCAACGACGACGATTGACTTGACCAAAGGAGGAGAGCAGACAGACGCAAAAACGACGACGAATTTGAACAAAGATATTCAAAAATTCTGTTGCACAAAACAAGAAGAAGGGACGACGACGATTGTCGATTTGACGCAAGAGAAGGACAACGACGACGAAAAGGAGAAGACGAGAACGGAAGAGCAGCCTCCTCAGAAAGTGCACAGTTTTTTCCAAAAGAGGAAACCGCAGGCGAAGAGTACCGCGACGGTTTCGGCAACGGTTCCGGGCGCGTCTCGTAAAACGCCGTACGAGGAAGCGGTGAAGCATTTACCGCCGATTCACGTGAACTGTCCGATTCGGACAGGGGTGGGAGCAGATACGGAGGACGTGGTGAAAGGATATAGGGTTGCTTTTGAAAACGCGGTGGCGTCTGCGGCGGAGAGACGACGTTCTCTGGTAAAGTCGTCGTCGGCATCGACGGGGGCATCTTTTCGGTGGCGATATGAAATCAAAAGCGACGATGAGAAAAAAGACAAAGAAATGAGCATAGAAACGAAAGAAGAAGAAGAAGAAGAAGAAGAAGAAGAAGAAGAAGAAGAAGGAGAAATAGAACCAATCGATGAGTACTCGCGAGCAATCATAAGCCGACTCGAGTCGCAATTTCGCGCGGCGAGTAAAGGGACTCCTTGGGTGGAAATTTGCAAACCAACGCGCGCCTCGGAAACGCTCGGAACGCAAAACTCGCAACCGGCAGATCTATGTCGCAACTGGCTGACCAACTGGAAAGCGAGGATTGAAAGCAATAAGAACGCGAGCAAACACACGTTTAGAAACGCGCGAAGACAACACAAGAATAATAATCACTCGGACTCAGAAGATTCCGACGCCAAGTGGGAACGCGAAATGGGCATGGAACTCAGTGACGAAGAATACGACGAAGAAGGAGAAAAGAACGACGGTTTCGGCGACGGTTCCGGTGCGAACATCGCGAATGGGTTAATCGTTTTCGGCGACTCGGGAAGTGGGAAAACGGCTACGATACGAGCCGTAGCGAGCGAATTGGGATTTAGTATTTTAGAAGTCAACGCCGGGCAAAATAGATCGGGGAGAGATATTTTAGAACGATTCGGAGAGTCTTTACAATCGAAAAATTTGTTAAACAAGAGAAAGAAGCCGTCATCTGATCTGGCGGGGACTATCACCGAGAAGAAAAAGAAGGAGGAGACGGAAGAAGTTGATGCGAAGACTACGACGATGACGTCCGAGGAACCGAAGAAAAAGAAGAAAACAGCAAACGGAAAGAAGGCGCAGAAAGCCGTCGGTAACAAAACGCTTTTCGGGTTCGTAAAGATGAAAGAAGCAACGAATGGCGGCGTGGATGATAGTAGCGAGAAAAAGAAGAAGGAAGCCGCGGAACAAGAAAAGCAGCAGGAACAACAAAAGCAACAACAACAACAACAACAACAACAACAACAAAAGGGTGCCATCAGCGCCAACAACACCGTAGTCGTATTCGAAGACATCGATTGCCTCTTCGGCAACGAAGACGAGGAGGCGAAAGACGTCGATCGCGGGTTGATCCCGGCAATCGCAACTTTACTCGAAGCCGCGAAGCGACCGATCGTTGTCGTTTGTAAAAGCGAAGAGATGCTGGACGGTGACGATGGACAGCTTCGTCAGTTGACGTCTTTAGGCACGTCGACGACGAGAGTTGGATTCGAGAAACCTACCGTGGAAGAGTTGGCGAAATATTTGCGCTTGTGTTGTTTGGCAAAGGCGAAGACTTCTTCTCCTTCAGAAGAAGAAGAAAAAGAAAAAGACGATGACTATCCTCTGTCGACATCGAAAGGATCGCTGTCCATGTCGCACTGTTGGAAGATTGCGAAATTAAGGAAAGGTGACATTCGCGGCGCGCTGAACGATTGCGAAGTTATGAGCGCAGCTCCTCCCGGTCGCGGGAAAATTATCGCCTTCAAAGAAAAAGATTCGTTCGCGGCGGGGGATGACGAAACGACGGACGATTTTCTCTTTGACGTCGCTTTGCCGCTCTTGAACGATGCGTATTCAAACGGTGCTTTGCCCGTTGCGGCTGTTGCGTTCACCGAGCAGATTTCGAAAGACTACGAAGCGAAGGAAAATGCATTCGTGGCGAAATACACGGAAAAGTGCGACGCTCGATTCTTGGAATACTCGTTGAAAGAGAACGAAAAGCGCGAGAAGGCGAAAGCAGAGCGCCGGAAGAAGAAGCTTCAAGCGCTCGGTTTGAAAGAATCGCAAGTGGATCCTGACATTACCGCGTGGAAAGACTTGGAAGAAGAAGAAGGAGGAGAAGAGAAGAACAGTGAAGATCCATCGGCGATGGAAAAGGAAAAGGAAGAAGAAAAGCAAGAAGAACGAAAAGTTGACAGCGTAAAGTGTACGCCGGTGAAAAACGAGCAAAGAGAAGAAGGTGCGATGGTGATTGTAGAGAATGAGGACAACAACGACGGAGAAGGAAGAGGTGTGAAAGAAGGCACGTCGCCACATTTTTCTCAGCAGAATCTGGACATCCCGCCGTCGCCGTTGACGTCTGCGCCTGAAGTTGCCGAGGCTTCTGTAGAATCAGCTGAATTCTGGGAAACTCACGTCCAAAGAATGAACTCAGTATCAAAGCTTTCGAGCATTCAAACTCATTTTGACGCTTTAATGCGTCCAAAACCGTTTGGTGCGAACGGAGTGCCGTTGTCGGTGAAACCCGGAGTGCTCGCTCGATATATCGATTACTGCGATACTTTCAATAGCGACACGAAGGAAACGCAATTTATCGACGAAGATTTCCTCTTGACCGGTGGCGAGCCTCGAAAGCAGTTTGGGGACGAGAGAAAACGAGTATCGTCGCAATGCATCGACGTTGGTTTACAACGATTCAAAGAAAACGTCGTTGGTACTGTTTTACGCGAAGGGGGCTTCACGGATGCCGCCGCGATAGACTTCACCGAGCGCGCTCGAAAAGAAGGAGAGAAAAAGGCGACGTCGGACGAAAACGATATTCTCTTCCGCCAACGCGAACACGCGACTCTGTTGAACCCGAAACTAGCATCTTCGAACAGCGTTTCGTTAGCGACGTACGTCGGGTTCGCCTCTAAAATTGCCAAAGCGAGGTTTCAACCAACCGCTCTGGATACTCCCGGTAAAACGCGCACGAGAAGAGCGAAACTGAGCATGCATTTAGATAAGGTCGCCGGCGTGCGAGAACAAGAACAAATCGCAAACTTGTCAAATTTCAATAGATAATAATAGTAAGAGTAAGAACTTAACACGCAGTAGTACTCAGTTCCACTCAAAAAGTCATAGAAGAATAGATACGTATTACCACAATGGTCCGACGCGACGACTTCGGGTCGAACTACTACTCGAACTGCTACTGCTATGTCCACTACTCCCGCGTCGACTGTCCCTTTCCGCTTCCCTCGCGGCTTCTTTCAAAACCAAAGCCGCTTTCATCTTCACCTCGTCTTCGGGACAATCCTCCCCGGGCGTACAATCCGTGCTGTTTTCTAACCCGGCGTAATCGCCTTCTAATTTGTCCAGTCTGCATTTTTCTATGTTTGCGTGTTGACACCCGCAATTCCAGTTTCTATCTCCGCCGTCGTCTTTGTACTTGCAGAATTCCCACAAACTCGCCGGCGGTTGCGACAATGCCTCGAACGTTCGTTCTTCGTTATCAAAGCAGTGAACGTCGTTGCCTTCTTTTCGAGCGCCTAAACCGTGGAAGTAATGGTAATTTAGCTCGGCGTGTTTTTCATCCTTCGCGGTTTCGTTGACGCCGATGCCGATACCTCGAGAAAACTTCGCTAAACCTTCGACGCCGAAACCGTAGACGGTAACTTTTGAACACAACGAGGTGAGCATGTTCGCGCAAACCCATCCGGAGGAAGGGACATTCAAACCTTTATACGGCCCAAACCCGCTTCGACACAATCGTTCTCGGTAGTGCTCTAATATCGGCGCCGCCATCGACGTCGCTCTCGAGGAGATTCGAACGGCTAAGATATCTTTCCTCGTCTCGAAGAGTTGCGAGACTAAGTTGCCGTACTCTTTCAAAGTAGCTCGGGATATCAACAAAGTTAATCCCTGTTCTAGTGGATGTTGTTCGACCGCTTTGTTCCGTATTTTAGAGGCGCCAGAATAGTAGTTTCTCGTCCACAATCGATTCAAAACGCGGTGCGTGACTTTCAAACCAACTCGGCGCGAATACCCTCTTTGCGGCGCTTGGTTCAATCGAACGACGACGTCGTGTGAATCGATTGACTTTCCGTATTCAGAAAGACGCAACAACCCGCTGTTACCGACGACTGCACACGTTCCCCACTCGCCTTTTTTCACCGGCGCGCGTTGTCTCGCCGACTTTTTATGCGCTCGCATGTTCGACGAAACCGCCGCTTCCAACGCGATTGGCCCGGCGTCAAATTCCTCCGTCCCTGGAATCGGATTCGAGTTCGGTTTCCACGTGTAATCTTTCACCGGTAAAGTTGGCATCGGTATGCCTTCCGTGCTCGGCATTTCCTCTTCCCGCTCTTTCTTACACTGCACGAACCTTTTGTGCGATAACTTGGCTTTAATCGACGGTCGATCGAACCACGTCATTTCTTTATTCGGATCTTCCTCGCCGTCGTCAATCATGTCTTGATCGGCAACGCCTTCAATGTCCGCGATTTCGGCTAATCTTTCCGCGCGTAAACGCTTTTCACGTTGAACGAGCTCATCCACGGACATTTTCCCGCCTTTCATGACGTCCGACATTCTACCGTCCGCAATCGCCATCGCCGTCGCTCGCGACAAACCGGCGTTTTCTAATTTCGAAATCAACCACTCTTTCCTATCCTCTTTCGCCTCTTGTTTTTCAGCGCGTTCGTATTGCACGACTTTCTTTTCTTCTTCGGACCGAATTTTGGAATCTTTAATCTCCACCGCGATCCATTCGCCGCCAACGAATTCGTATTCGGTGTTATCTCGCCCTTCTTTCCTGATGTTTTGTTGCGCGTACTCTTCGCTCGCGTCCCAGGGCGCTTTCTCGCTTTCCAACAGATTTTCAGCGTCGAGTTGTTGCATCTTCGCCTCGGCATCCGCGGTAGCGTCTACATCATTCGCTAAACCTTCCGATTGCGAATTCGTGTAGGCGTTGGCAAACCGTCTTTCAATCATCACTCGCGCTTCGGCGTCGGAGATTTCATCCGACCGTAATCCTCCGGCGTCGCGAATGCCGTCCACGACTTCCGGTTTCTTCGGGAAGACGAGATTCGCCAAGGCTTCGTCTTCGGAGAGTTGTTTCTTAGCGAGCGCGATTTCTTCGGACAACAACTTTGGCAACAACCGTTTCAATATCTTCTTCTTCTCTTCGTCGTCGGCGTAGCTCTTCTCGAGGTAGTTCTTTCCGCTGGAAGTTTGCCCGGTCAAAACCGCGTCGCCGCTGTCGCTCCCCACAAACGCGGCTTTGAAAATCTGGTCGATCACCGAGGGCGAAATCGTGTCTTTTGCATCGTCGTCGTCGTCCCCTATCGCGCTCAAATTTGCAACGACTTCGGGCGAAATCTTTGCAAACACTTCCAATAATGGATCGTTCAATAATTTCGCGCGCGCGCGCTTCGTGCTTTCACTCTCCTCTTCGTTTTCCTCATCACCTCCTCCATTACTACGACTATTCCCTTCCTCATCGTTACTGCCACCGCCATCGTCGCTGTTCTCGTTTTCGTCGTCCTCGTCCTCTCTTCCTTCTCCTCCTTCTTCGACGGCGACGACGGGAAGCTTCGCGTCTTGTTCGTGCGGTACCAAAACATCATCATCGTTTTTCGCTCTGACCTCTTCTTTAACTTCTTCTTCCTCCTCGGCGCTTTCATCACTCCCGAAACTCGTTCCCATCGCTTCGTCTCGATTGCTCAAACCATGGTGTTGATGTTTTTGCATCAAATCGTTCGCAGCGTTTGTCCCAAAAACCACGACCTCAAACGCTCTCACGATTTGAGGAAGAAACACAGCCACGAATAATAAAGCGCAGACTAATACGCGCATTTTGCGTCGTTTCTTTTTAATCGTATCTCCTCCTTTCCACTCTTTATCGTCGGCTGATTTTTCCGCATCATCATCATCATCGCCAAAGAAGAAGAATCCAAAACGCGAAGAAGAAGAAGTCCCTCCTCCTCGTCTGCTCTTGAACGGAGAAGAAGAGGGCATGAGTATTAGAATATTACGTATATAACTGCAATACTGTTAATAAAAGGTTGTTTTATTGCGTGTTATTCTCCTCTTCTTTCGCTGCGCATGATGATGGTACAAATTTTGAGGTTTTGTGGCAGTCTGTCTCTCTTTAAAATACTACTCTTGATTATACGCGTTGTATGCGCTCTATGTCTCTCTCTCCCTCTCTCTCATTCTCTCAAAATTCTTTCGCTCCCTTGGCTTCCCTGCGTTTTTTGTGTGTTTTTATGAGGTGTGTAACGTTCCGTCTTCGTATCGCCAACCGGGTGGGAGAGGACAGTTGTTCTCGAGGAGGTATTGTAAACACTCGGTGTGGTTTTTCTTATGTGCGTTTTCTACGGCGAAATCGTCCCAAGGCGCTTTGGCGGTTTCGTGCAAGTACTTCAAACAGTCTAAGTGGCCGTACTGGGCCGCATTCTCACACGCCCATGCGCTGAATTTATCATACTTACGCTCAACAAGATATTCGAGTATATGAAGATGACCATTTCTAGCCGCCCACATGGCAGTCCAAGAATTCCAAGGCGCTTTCGCTTCTCCGCGTAAGTATTTGAGGCACTCGAGATGACCGTTTTCGGCAGCACATGCACACGCTCTCTCACCGATAGGACACTGATTTGCAACGCAATACTTCATCATTTCCAGATTACCTCGACGTGCTGCGATTGAAATCGTCTCTTCATCCCACTCGCACTTTTTCTCCTCTCGTATCCACTTGAGCAACTCGAGTTTATTCGTTTGAGCAACTTTCCAGCAGAAAGATCTTTCGCTCCAGCGACTCGGCCACAACGATTTATGCTCCCACGCAAACTCCAAAGTCGATATCGACGAAATCTCGCTCACTTCAAACTTCTCTTTCAAATCACCCGCGCGTGACGATCTCTTAATCAACTTTCTCGTTTCACTATTCACGTCGTAAAAGAATTTGAGATCCGTCCCGTTCAGTTTACACATCACGTGCTTCTCCACAATATCGCGACACGCGCCGCCACTCAGCAACGCCTCCCTGAATAAACGCCACAACGGTAAAGGTTTATTCTCGAGAACCTTTCGCAGTCTCTCGCGTTCCTCTTCCGTCGAGCATTCGGAGGACATCCCCTGACGATGAGATCGCTTTTTTGTGTAACGCCAATATTTATTTTTTTCCCTTCTTTTTCTTCTCTTGGAATCCGCAAAATTGGACAAAAAGAACACAACAAAAAGCGGGATTAGTACTCGCGTCTCGTTTCTTCGAGAAAAGGGTATACAGTACTTTTGTTCTTGGAAAGGGTTTAAAAGAGAGCTTTTGAGGAAAGGTGTTTGTCGTAATAAGAACGGAGTGAAAAGCCTCTCTCTCTCTCTCGTGTGTTCTTAGTAGTATTACGTTTGCGTCATTTCATCTCTCTCGGAGAACACGAGACCGTTAGAGAAATCAAGCAGTTTTGCATCTTCTTTCGTCCTAATAAGAGGAGTTTTGTGTGTAAAAGAAGAAGAAGTGATTATTAAAGAAGAAGAGCGAATGATTGTGAACAACGTCTCGTTCAACCACGACAGCTCGTGCGTCGTCTTAGCGACGGAGAATGGATTCCGAATCCTAAAAGCAGATTCCGGTGCGTTGCTTCACAAATTCGACACCGTAGGTCCAATGCGCATATGCGAAATGCTTCGCGACACTCGGTTAATCGTGTGCGTGGGCGACGGCGGAGGGTTAGAGACGCCGGATTTATCGCCGAGACGTCTGAAAATCTTAAACGTGGATTGGGAAACTTTAATCGCGGATTTGGCGTTTCGGACGACCGTACGGAGCGTGAAGCTGAACAGACACGTTTTAGTCGTTTGCGAGGACGACGAGGTGACGGTGTTCGAAATGAAAGGATTGACGAGGGTGATGAACGTGCCGCAAAGGAATGTTAACGCGGAGGGGAAAGGCGTGGCGGCTATTAATAGCGACGCGGTGAGCGCGTCTGATTTTAGTAGTAGTAGCGAGAAGGGAGAAGAAAAAGAAGAGACGAAGGACGGCCAGTCAGCGACCAATACCAATAGCAGTTATTTAGCGGTCGTGTCGCACCTGTCCGAGACAACCGTCGTGATTTACGATTTGCACAACGTGCACGTGGCGACGGAGATTCCAAACGCGCACGAAGGACCGGTGGCGATGTTGGCGTTCTCGCAAAAAGGGGACATTTTAGCCTCCTGTTCGGTGAAAGGAACGGTGGTGAGAACGTGGGACGTGCCGTCTGGGGAACCAAGGAATATTTTTCGGCGCGGCGCGACGACGGCGGAGATTACGAGTCTACAGTTTGCGTACAGCAGTGAAAGATTCGCGTTCAAGCCGGAACTTTTAGCCGTGGCGTCTGACTCGGGAACGGCGCACGTGTTCCAATGCTTTGAGAGCGCTACTAAATCGAGTAGCAGTAACGAAGAAGAAGGTAAAGAAGACAAAGACGAAAAAGACGAAAAAGAAATCGATAAGGAAAAGAAAGTGGAAGCGATTGAGGCGAAATACAACGCGTCCTCCGCGTCCACGGCGCACAAAATCTTGCGCCTAGGAGGCCTGGTTTCAAAACTGGCACTCACGGGCGCAAAGAAAGTCACGAAGACGTCCGTGAATGCGCTCGAGAAAGTTTCGAACACGGTTTTCCACACGACAGGCGTTTCCACCAAATTTACGAAGAGCTTCTTAGAACCGAAACGCGCCGCCGCGGTTATAAAATTACCGGCGCATAAACGAATGGCGGCGGCGAGGAACGAGAAATTCGCGATTGGTTTAGGAAGCGGCGAAAGTAACTTACAAGTAGACGTCGTTAATACGAATAAAATTAAAGCAGCAGCGGTGCCTTCACCAACTCAATCGCGGGTGGAATGGAACGTCGTCTCCATTCGACCGCCGGCAGATTTCAATCACGATGCTAAAACTATCATCGTTGGCTCAAAAAGCAGTAGTCAGAAGAAGGATGTCGCTCTTAACACGCCGCCTTCGTTGAATCCAGACGAGGAAGACGAAGATGTCGGAGATACTACCAATGAAGACGTCAAAAAGGAGCTGACCAAACGAGTCCGCGTCGTCTGCGCATCCTCGACGGGTATTTTGTACGACTACCGCGTTCGATTGAAGTCGTCGGTGCAAGCGGTAAATAACGACGACGACGACGACGACGGTGAGAACAATTCGCCACTCCTCGAAACAACGGTGAGTAGTACTACTACCAACAACAACAATAACAACAAGAGTGAGTGCGCTTTGGAGCGCGAAATCGCCATGCTTACCCCCGGTGCATCCGAGACGACGACGACGACGACGAGATTCACCGGCTTCTCCGGATGGCGACGACCGGGGTCCTCCTCCTCCAACTCCTCCTTCTCGAAAAAGCAACAAACGCAACAACAACAACAGCAACCCTCGACCGCGGACGAGGAGGAAAACGCGCTCAAATACAGCATGATGCAAGCCAGTCAGTTGCGTTCGCCGTCCTCGCATTCGAGTTAAAAAAAAGAGTCCCACGCGCCGCGCGACGAGAGAGAGAGAGAGAGAGAGAAAGACAGAGAGAAGAAAAGAGGAACAAGAGCGAAAGAAAGAGCGAACGCTGAACAAGCGTGGTCAAAAGTCGTCGTCGGCGAAAAGGCCTCGTTCCCGACGACGAAAA
>Ga0257106_1000206_pt1 | contig 37272 bp, 18 predicted proteins | sample LP_taG_3_FD_190177 | JGI IMG/M metagenome (GOLD analysis project Ga0257106, IMG submission 190177) | Marine microbial communities from Northeast Subartic Pacific Ocean, Canada - LP_J_2011_P26_10m | ecosystem: Environmental > Aquatic > Marine > Oceanic | place: Canada: Northeast Subartic Pacific...
AGAAGAAGAAGAAGAAGAAGAAGAAGAAGAAGAAGAAGATATTTTAATGGAAACGCCGGCGGCGCCAAGGCAGAGAAGAGACGGTTCGATGCCGCCGCTGTTAGAGGCAGTCACGGTGATGAAGCCACATAGAGAATCCGTCGCGATGACGCCGAGGCAGGTTTACGAGAGCGCCGAAAGACTGAAGCGGTTAGCGTCAGAAAAGTTACAAAAGTTTAGCGTAGAAGGGCAACGCTATGGAGAAAAAGAAGATCAAGAAGAAGGACTAAAAAGTGAAGATACGACGACGATGGAGGAAGTGCGCGCGGCTGCTTATCAAGAACAAGTTTTAAATTACTTGGAAGGATTTGAAGCCATTTTGGAGAAGATTAAAGGTCAGGTCGCTAAGATTAAGAGCGCTCCTCTTTCCTTGGCGATGGCAGAGACGATATCGGTTGAGCTCGAAATCGAGTCTTCCATGAAGGAAATTCGAGCAGAGATTCGAGCGCAAAATAAGTGAATACATTCGCAAAAAAGTTAGAAACCATCAAAACAAGGCAACGCAGCGGCAGCGAGGAATAGTAGTGAAAGGAACGCGAAAGCGATAGAGAGAGAGAGAGAGAGAGACTTGATGTTATCATAGTAATGAAAATACCTAGGTGTATTGTTTCATATACACATTTGATTTTGTTTTCTACTTTTAGTTTGCACTAAATCTTTTTTATTTGCGCGTCTCAAAATCAATGCGCAGCAGGAGTAGCGGCGGAGATGGAGGCTTGAGGAACAGTATTCTGCACGTTCTCTTGCATGGGCGCGTCGCCGTGCAAAACTTGAGCGGCGACGTTGTTCGCCCCAGGAATGATCCTATCGACGCCTTTCCCCGCAACAACCTCAACTCGATTATTCGTATCCGATTGTAACACGTCGATCAAGTTTTGATACGTCTCGTTATTTCTGGCCATGTTGTTCATGCAAGACTCTATGCGATCGTCGTTGTTGTTTTGCTCCTTCAAATATTTCGCCTTTACTTGCCTTCTCGTTCGAGAAGGAAACAATCTTTGAATGAGAGTGAAATCGGTACCGAATTGCTCCATGGCTTTGTAAAACAACTCCGTCTCTTGCCTCGTCCACTTTGTCGGTTTTGACCGATTCCCATACGTCTGCGAATTAATCATCATTTTGTCTCCTGTTTTTCGCGTAAACTCGCTCTCACTTATTCGATTTTCGTGCGAGGCTTGCACTGTGAGCGTCGCTTGGTCGGCTACGATTTGACCATTTGGCCCAAGCTTTACTCTCGGAGTGTGCACATTTTGTGCTTGTTGTTGCTGCGCGGCGGCGGTGGGCGCGTTCGCCAAGGCTAAGGCGTTGTTTGCAACTTGGGAGAACTTTTTTAGCGCGGATTTTAAAAGCCCCGGGGCGCCAGTCATTTTCACGTTCGGAGCTTTTGCCGACGGTGCAGCAGTCGCACTCGGTTTCTCACCAGCCGCCGCTCCGAGCGAAGAAGATCTCAGACGCGTTCTTCGTCCGTTCTCCGCAGCTGGCGTTTCTTTGGTTCCGTTTTGATCTTTGTTTGCATCTTCTGCAAAGTGCACTAAGGTTGGTGTCCCACCAGTCGCCTGGGGCTGGTTTTCACCATCCTCCAACGATCCAACGCCGTCGCCGAACATCAAACCCGACGGGAGCGTCAACAACTGATCACGTCTTCGTTTCTCTTTCCTCGCGTGCATTTCTGCTTTTCGTTCATCTCTCGCTTTCCTCACCATTATATCTCGTATCGAAGTCGGTTGAGGTTCGCTAAAAACTACGTTATCTACCAATCTCGGCTGTGCCGCTTGTTGCGGAGGTTCGGGCGGCGGTACCGAGACACCAATTCTCCCCATCGGTTGTCGTGGCACCACTTTGCTGGGTACGGGAGCCGGCGGCGCTCTCGTTCGCGGGAGCGGTTGTCGCGGCACGCGTCTTTCCTGTTGCTGTGCGGGCTGTTGCTGTTGTTGTTGCTGTTGTTGTTGTTGTTGTTGTTGTTGCTGTTGCTGTTGTTGTTGTTGTTGCTGCTGCTGCTGCCGCTGCTGCTGCTGTAACAACAACTGTTGTTGTCGCTGTTGCTGTTCGCGTTGTTGTTGCTGTTCGCGTTGCCTTTGCATCTGCGCCTCTCTCTCTCTTTGCAACTTCTTTTGCTTCTCTTGCTCTGCTTTCTCCCTCTGCTGTTGCTGCTGCTGCATCGCCCGTTTCTCCCGCTCCTCTCTCTCGCGCTTCTGCTGCATCTGCGCTCGCAACTCTTTCTCTCTCTGCGCGGCCACCGCCGGCGACTGCATTCTCCCCGCCGCCGTGCGTTCCGGACTCGTCACCCGGTGCGGCGAAGACAACATCGACGCGTCGATCCCCCCCGGTCTTCTCGGCGCCGGCATTCTCTGCTGACTCTGACTTTGCGTTCGAGGCGTCAACCGTTCCGACGTCCCTTCTCGGCTCCGATTCTTTCCCATGCGAGACGGGTCCACTCGAGAATCCATTCGATTCATCATCGGAATTACAGTCGATTTTTTTTTAGCTTGGTGTTGGTGTTGCCCCTTGTTCTTGGGCTTCTTTTTTATCGTCGCCGCATCTTGGACCGCTTTGCCTAAACGAGAGACTCTTTGTTGTTGTTGTTGTTGTTGTGGCGGTTGTTGCTGCTGCTTCTGCTGCTTCTGCTGTTGTTCTTGAGCGCGATGCGCGCGATGATCATCCCCCGTCGTCGTCGTCGTCGTCGCGTGAATCGTCTTCTTCTTTCCCGTTACGGGTGATGATGCCGGGGGTGCTCCCGGTTTTGAAGCTGCAATTTTCTTCTTCTTTGCCACCATGATAGATACCTCTTATGTATATAAACGTGGAAGCTCTTCCCTCTCCTCGTCTCGCGCGCGTTACGTTTACGTGTGTGTGTGTGTAATGCGTATGTGTGTGTGTATATATATGTGCGCAGGAGAGAGCGCTCTTCTTTTTTGACGAGAGAATTGAATTGAATTCTCACGAAAATTCTTCCCCTTCGTAAAAAAAGAAGATTTAGGGGTGCATGGTTACAGAGCGGGAGACGCGTAAAGCAACTACTTTCGCGAAAGCGATGGATGGATTTGAGCACGTACCATTGTTGAAATAATATATATACATTACAACTTGTACCTTTTTACCATTGTCGCGATCATTAATTGCACTCATCTTTCATACATTCACACGTCCCAAAAGAAGACGTTTTGTTTCGAGCGCGTTTATATGCACATAAATAAACCACGCGCGGTGGGTTTTTATAAAGTCCTCTTTCTGGAAAGCAGGTCCTCGGAACTTGCGAGCTCAGAGCTGTGGCTTCCAGGCATATACTTGTCCTCCGCGGTCGAGACCGAAAGCTTGGATCAAACCGCCGGCAATTCCATGGGCTTGGAGACCGAGAGCGATGATCTTGTCGTTGATGGCCACAGCTGCTTCTGCAGTTCTTCTCGCGAAACCACCCAAAGTCGATTGGGAGAGGATGCCTGAGAAATCAACGACACCAGAGAACTCGAATGAGGCTGCCCTTGCCCTCGTTTTCGGAGGCACGGAAACTTTAGACATCGATCTCGTGTTCAACGATCCACCGGCTTGCGCGATAAAGTGATATTGCGGATTAGCACCCGCCTCCGGCCTTTTCGAGATGAACATGCGCTCACCATATTTATTACCACCATCCTCTTGGATGACGAAGTAATCTCCATCAGAGGCACAGATCCATTCCAAACCATCAATGTCTTCAAAGGTTGCTTTGTCTGGTGTCGTGCCTTTACCGTCATACATCATCGTTTGGTTTCCACCATCTGCGCGCTTCCCCTTACCGCCTAAGTGGATACGAGCAGTAACGTCAGATTCTCCTTCGAGGAGCTCGTACGTCGCTGGGATGGAAGACGGCAAGGCACTACCCGTCAAACCGTCCAAGACTGTTTTGAGGGTCGGGGTAGAATAAATGCCGTAATAACCAGCAGTTGAACCTTGGACGAATGTACCAAACTTATCAAACCCAGGGTCTGGAGAGTTGTGCTCAGTCTTTGCACCATCTTCGTCTCTTCCCTTGGCGGTCCAAAATTTGTGCGTAGTAGACGCTGCGCCGTCAATAATCGGAGACTCTTGGAACTCCCACGCAAGGTCATGTTCAAAGTCCTTGACGGTGCCATCCCATTGCCAGTTCGTGGAAACCCACGTGCCTGACAAAGTAGGAGTAGATGCGTGGAGCGCATCTTTGTGGAACGCATCTCTGTCCGCAGTACTGGAGTCGACAGCAAAGCCATACACTTTCCCGTAAGCCAAACCGTTCTTTTCGAGGAACCCGCAAGAGCTGGTAGCAGCGCAATCAACACCCGCAGCGGTGTACCCCTTCAAACCGATGTACACTCTCGCAGGGACAATGTTTTGCGTGTAAACCCAGGCACTACCGTCGCTACGCGTCGGAGTGACAGCTTCCTTGCGAGCAACAAAAGTCGGTTTTACAACGTCAGCACCAAAGTTGCCGTTGTATCCGGAGATAGATAAGCAGGCAAATCTGGAGTTGCCGCAATTCACTTCCACGATCTTTTCGTAGCCACCTTGACCAATGGCGCCGACGGCGTACGAAGTTTTGGTTTGAACATCAACAGCGTGCATAGGCAAACCGACGTAGCCGTAGTCTTTCACTCTGCTGTCCTCACACTCGGCCCACTCTTCTGGAACGAGGTAAATATCGTCTTCAAAACCAATATTTTCACCCCATTGATGCTTCTCTTCCAAGTGGGAAGAGCAGAAGCTCATGAAGTTCCACGTCTGCGATGTCAAAGAGTCCGTGTTGGTAGCATCAATTTGAACGTGAACACCACTCGCCGAAGTTTGCGAATAGTGCGGCTTGGAGTGAGGCGTGTTCGCGACAGTGGAACGCGCCTCGACTTGTTCACCCTTCAGGTTCACCACGGTTTCGATCAAACTTCCAGCACCGCGAATCATCGGCGCGGCAGGTCCAGAATGCGTCATGAATTCCTTCATCTGGGCGATGTCGTAATCGACGTAGTAGGCCTTCGACCCGGTGAACTTAGCGGCACCATTGTTTACATCCATGGGAAACGTGGGGAATTCCCCCAGGAAACCGTACGACTCGGATTGGGAAATGAAACGCATCGTAACATCATTCAATTTCATCGCACCCATACCATCCGGCACACCCGTGGGCATGTAACCCGTCGTTGCATCGTACTCGCCGATCGTATAGATTGGTTTCAAGTTCCCGTGGGGGAAATCAACGTCCCCGTCTTTGCCGTCTACGCGGTACTCCGCCTTGGAGCCGGCGTCGCTCGCTTCCGCCATTCTCGCCGTGTGCCAGCCGAGAGGCTTGAGTTGCTTCATGAACGCACTCTTCCTTCAAATCGAGAAAGAGAGAGAGAGAGAGAGAGAGAGAGAGAGAGAGAGAGAGAGATCATCACATGTCAGCAATTTCACAGTCGTTCTTCTTGTTTTGTGCGTTCGACATCATCAAAAGCAAAAAGAATATTTTTTGCGATCGCAAAAAAAAAGAAAAACGACGGCCGAAAAAAGAATAATAATGTGTGCACCTGTCCGCCGAGTTTGACATTTTCGGGTAGATGGAGTCGTAGTTATTGTGAACGGCTTCGAACGCTTCCGGGGATTGAAAATCGCTGATCGCGTGTTCCATTCGAGCGAGGTGGGCGTCGCGAGCGACGCCGGCGTTGGTAATGCCAGATAAAGAATCTGTGCCCAAGCATTCATTCGCCAAGAGAATGTTGGTATCGTCGTTGAGATTATTCACGAGTGCGACAGAGGCTGATGAATATTGATGATGATGATGATGATGAATAATGATGATGAGAGAAAAAGTATGTCAGTGATGTGATCTGGTTCCGTCGTCGTCTAAATCGTCGTCGATGGCGTGCGCGTCAGCGCGCGCGCGCGCGACAAACACATCAAATCCCCTAACGAGAATTCAACGTCGAAGAATATTCCTCAAAAAAAAACGAGACGTTTTCAAGTTAATAATGAGTACCTATCGACATCACGCCGGCGAAGGACGCCGCGGCGAACGCCAACGCGGCGTACGGCGATTGTTTCGTTTCTTCGAGCGGGTATCCTTTCTCGGTGGACATTTTGTATTCGGAGGGTATATTTATAGAAGTCGGGAAAACAGTTAGAAACAGTTGGTGTCCAGTTTTGCACACTAAAGGTCTTCAGAATGACGTCGATTCCAGACTTTTTCGTGAGGAGTGAAAAAAGAAGAAGAGTCCATATTTAGGGATTCTTCGGAGTCGTTCTTGAGGAACAGTTGAAAACAGTTGGTTTCCAATCATCAGTTTTGCACAAAGTTTGTTGTTTGGTGGTAGGTGTTCAAAACTTCTTTTTGAACAGAGATGTGAAAAAGTGACCATCTTTTTAGTCAGAGAATTGCCAAAAAACCACTTGGTGCGCCGCCAGAGTTTTATTTGTTTTACGACACACGCATTGACAACAACACACTTTGGTATACTCGCGCGCGCGCTCTTAGCTGCTGCTTTCGCTGAAACTCTAAAGCAAAAAGAGAGTTGGACGACGACGACGATGAAAGAGGAGCGCGATACTACTACTTCTACTTCTACGACGACGACGACGTGGGAGCAGTTGGGACTGGACGGGCGCTTGATTCGTTCGTGCGTGTCCCGGACTTTGCTTCGGCCGACGCACGCGCAGATCCGGTCGATACCGCTGACATTGAAAGGTTTGGACGTGTCCTGCAGAGCGCACACCGGGAGCGGGAAAACCTTGGCGTATTTATTGCCGAGTTTGCACAAGGTTTTCTTGCAAGAGAAGAAGAAGAAGACGAGTAGGGAGAAGACGACAAATCCGAGAGTGATTGTTTTGGTGCCGACGAGGGAGTTGGCGACGCAGGTGAGGAAAGAGTGTCAAGAGATTTTGAAACACTGCGGCGACGACGATGAAAAGAAATACCGCGTCGGGGAGTTACCGCAAGGTTCGAGCGCCTCCGCGGCGGTTCGAGAAGCGGCGAGGAACTGTCCGGACGTGTTGGTGTCTACGCCGGCGCGCGTGGCGCAATGTCTGAAGGATAAACTCTTCCCGCCGAAGAGCGTAAACGGCGACGGGTTAGAGATGATGGTTTTAGACGAGTGCGATTTGTTGTTATCGTTTGGCCACGAGAAAGATATCAAGTACATATTCGAGAGGTGTCGAGAAGGCGTGCAGACGGTGATGGTGAGCGCGACGACGACGAGCGAAGAGGTTGGGAATTTGAAGTCGTTGTTGTTATCGAAACCAGCCGAGGTGGATTGCGACGACGTGGAAGAGATGGAGCAGAAAGAAAGAGAAGAACGGGAGATGAGGAAGGAGTTGAAGAAGAAGAAGAAACCCCTAATCACCCACTTTGGTTTGGAGATTAAAAAAGGGAAGAACGACAAGTTGTTGTATTTAATGGCGCTGTTACGTCTAGGTTTGTGTAAGAAGAAGATTTTGATCTTCGTGAAGGATGCGGACGAAGCCGTGAGAGCGAGACTGTTTTTACATAAGTTTGGCGTTTTGTGCGTGGCTTTGCACTCGGAGTTACCGGCAAATTCGAGGGCGCACATATTAGAGGAGTTTAATCGCGGCGTGCACGACGTGTTGGTCGCCGCCGTGGAGGACGATAGCAGCAGTAATAGTAGTAAAGATGGGAGTAACGCGAATGAAAAAGAAAACGCAAAAGAGGAAGAAGAGGAGGAAGAAGAACAACCAACGCGAAAATCTAAAAAAGAAAGGAAGAAGGAGAAAGAAAAAAGGAACCAGGCGGCGAAGAAAGATTCTGAATTTGGCGTTTCTCGCGGCGTCGACTTTAAGAAGGTACACACGGTGATTAATTTTGAGGTTCCGAAGACGTTCGAGGCGTATCAACACAGAGTCGGGCGAACGGGTAGAGCCGGCGCGACGGGCGTGGCGATTACTTTTTTTGGTCCATCGGACGAGGAAGCGTATCACGTCTTATTGAAAGGGTACGCCGATGCGGCCGCAGTGGCGAAAGCGAAGGAAGAGGACGATGACGAGGAAGAAGATGAACGCGAGGAAGAGGATGTCGACGAGTTTTTGAAACCGTTCGAGCGCCTTCCGAAAGAAGCTACGGAAGCGTTACGATACAGAGCGGAAGATACTTTACGCTCGATTAGTAAAAGCGCGGTTAAAGACGCGCGTTTGCGTGAACTTCGCGTGGAACTCTTAAACTCCGAGCGTCTCGCGTCCCATTTTGAAGAAAATCCGGACGACTTAAATCTCTTGCGACACGATAGCTCCATTTCGAAAAGAGACGACGCAAACAAGCACTTGAGTCATCTTCCTGCGTATCTTCGCAACGCGAGTAAAAAGAAGAGGAAAAAGAACGCAATCAACGCGGTCGAAACGGAAGACGGGGACGAGGCAAAATGGGCTGCCATGCGGTTAGACGTGGACGTCGCCGAGTTTGGACAGAAGAAGAAACGCCGACGCAAAGATAAGAGAGAAGGAGGGAAGCAGAAAAAGACTCGAGAAGAAGTAGGCGCGAAAGTGAAAAGAAAAGCGGGCCGGAAGCGCTCGCGTTAATGATAATAATATGATGATGTTGTTGTTGTTGTGGTAGTAGTAATAGTTTGTTTATACAGCAACTCGTGATGATAGATAATGTAGAAATCAAGGCGTGATACCCCCGACTTCTTCACCTTTATTTGCGCCTTCTTTAAGCGCGTCTAAATATCGTACTCTAGTTCCAAAATCGTGGCTTTCCGCCGCATTTTTAATAAATTCGTGTTCGCCACCGAACGAGTGTCCGCTCCACATCTTCCGCGCTCCACCTTTCGAGTTGGTCACGTACACTTGACTCGCCGGGTCCTCCTCCGCTCTCCAATAGGAATACACCGTCGTCTTGGCGCAATAGTGTCTCGACAACATGACGTACGCCAGGAATCCTGAACTCCACTGTTTGCCCTCCGCACCTTTCATCTGCGAGAACAAATCGGTCGTTTCCTTCGTGACCGCATGTGGGATCGTCTTCCAATCGTTGTGAGCTTCCAAGAAATCAAACACTTCCGAAGCCGGTCTCCAAAACGGCACGTGCAGAAACTTGTGTTTGACTTTTTGGTTCAACTTTTTACCTTCCGTCGTGTTCAAGTTTTTCCTTAAATCTTTTAACGTGTGATCGACGACGTTGGAAAAGACGAAATCGGTTTTCGAACCGTAATCTCTCGGGTTGGCTAATTTGTTCGAATCGGATGGATTCTGGACTTCGATGTATTGCGCGTTCATTCTGGCGACGCATTCGTGCGAGTCAATTTCTTTGCCGAGCGATGTTCCAACCATATCTGGCATCGGTAAAACCAACGCGCACGAGGAGCATTCACACTTACCGGCGTAAATGGCAGAGGAAGGGCACAGTTCTGCGTTCGGAGGCTGTTCTGGCGTCGTGTCCGCGGACGACGATGATTTCAAGTCGACGCCGCGTTTCTTGGCGTTGTATTCGAGTAGCTTTTGAAGCTTGGAAAACTCCGTGTCCGATAAGTCGCGTTTGGTCGAACCTCGGAGCAACGAAGTTTGACGCGGTGTTATTGTCGTCGTCGTCGTCGTAAGCGATTCCAACGGATTAATTATTTCTCCTTGTTCTCCTTGTTGTTGTTGTTGTTGTTCTTCTTCTTCTCCTTCTTCGGGCGTCTTCTCGTTGGCCGTTTCAGATGGATCTACTTCTGCTGTCGCCGTCGCTTCTGGTTCTTGTTCCCCTTCTTTCACTTCTTCTTCCGGTGTCGCGGTAAATTCATCCTCTAATGCAGCGCGTTCCATTTCTTTTTCGAACGCCAAAGCCATCTCCTCCAAAGAGCTTTTCTTTTCCTCGACGCTCTCCTCTGACTCGGCGGAGGCGTTGTTCTTCTCTTCTTCTTTCAACTCTTCCTCCAACTTTTGATTCACGATCGTAGAAGACGCTTGCGGTAACGCTTTCTCTGCTTCATCGTTGTTACTTTCATCTCCTTCTTTCTCTTCATTTTCTTCAACGACCGGGTCTTCTCCGGTTAACATTCGCACCGCCGCGTTTCGTTCGTCCTCCGCTTCTCGCTCTTTTTCTTTCACTTCTTCTTCTTCTTCTTCTTCTTCCGCTTCCGTCGTGGCCGTCGCCACCGCCTCTTCTTCGCCCTCTCCGACGTTCATGTCGGCGGTGACTTCGTCTTCCAAGTACTCGTCCTCGTCTTGTACGTTCAAAGCGCGTTGCCGCTTCGCCTTTTCCAAGCGCTTGATCTTTCGCTGCACGTCCTCAATCGCCAACGACGCTTGGATCATGTTCCTTTCCTTCGCACCCAACGCGCCGGTATCTAAATCCACGTCCGCGTAGCCCAGTTGTGCGAGTTGAGTCAAACCTTCTTCTTCCTCGTTGGTCGTCGCGGAGAAAAATTTCGCTCTCGACGCCGTGCTCGCGCCCGCTTCTTTCGAGCCGTACACGTTCAAAAGGACTCCTTTGCTGAACTTCGAGACACCCCCGAGCGACGACGACGATTCAGACGACGACGCCGTCATCGCAACGAACGCGCAGCAGATCAACAAAGATACCGCGCCAATTGTTGCGAAAACAGAAGATTTCATCCGCGTTTTCGTCGTCCTCTTCATTGCGTCGTCGTCTTCGCGCGAATCCTCATCGGCCGCGTGGTGGTCCTTCGCCGCGAGGAGCAATCTTTCTCGCTCGTCGTGACGTGCAAAAGTCATCTCTCACTCACTCGCGCAGGAGGCAGGGTTTGTTCGTGATTACAAATGACCTTCGGCTTTTCGTCGTCTTCTCCTCTTAATAATAATACGCGACTCTCGCGCCGCGCTGTTGAAGTGTCGCGCGATGATGATTTTCGCGTAAGAAGTGTCTCGTTCTTTTTTCCCGAGAGACTCGAGAAAAGACCGCGGGGTCTGTCTGTCTTGGGAAAAAAGAAATTCGATATAAAACTCGCGAGAAAGAAACGCTTGCTTCGATACGTTGAGACGTTTTAACAGAGATGACGACGACGACAACGCGTAGTAAGAAGAAGAGTTCTTCTTCCTCCTACGGGACCGTCTCGAACGAGGAAGATGTCGTGAATAACGTTGACTTGGAATCGCAGAATCGATCGATTTCACCGTCCACGGACACTTCCACGAAAGGGAAGAAAATCGCAATGTTGGCGTTCAGCGCGGCAGCGGTGACGTTTGCCGTCGTCGCTTCCTCTAAAAGCAGAGGTGGAAGTGTCGCCAATATCGACCCTTCTTTTTCTCTTCCCACGACGAACGAGGCGGAGTTAGGGGGAGGCGTAAGACGAGCGAAGCCGTTTTCCTCGCGTGGGTTTTCCCGGGGGGCCGCGTCCTCGGTGAAATCATCATCTTCGTCGTTGCCGAAAGTGAACGCCGGTTTTGCGAGAATGCAAGGGCGATTCGCGGAAGAACACCGCAAAGAAGAAGAATCGGAGACGATGGAAGAACCAGAGGAATCCTTTTCGATGGATGAAGCGCAATTGGCGGAAGCGCAACGAGAGGAAAAGAGACCGGCGAAAACGGCGGATCTCGGAATCCCGATGGAATGTCAATCGTGCGCGCTCGTGCTTCCGTCGCCGGATATGAACGGTCAGTCGTTTGGCAAAGAAATTGATTCCCACGATTGCGTCGCGAGAATCAACACGCACTACTTGGATGCCGCGGACGAGAAGAACGCGAAGTTTCGCGAAGATTTCGGGAGCAAGACCGATTTCGTGTTCGCCAACGTCGTCCCGCACACGCTGGACGAGTTGAACAGAGGCGATCACTCGATGATCGATAAGAACGTGAAGCATAAGATTTTGGTTTTGAGAGCGTTGGAGGAGAAAAAGACTGGTCTGGGTTCGTCGACCGTCAGCGCTGAAATTCCGTACCAAGATCCGGGATCTGCCAAGCCGGAGGACGTGTATCGATTTTTGGACGCCAACCCGGGGTGGGTGGTCACGCCGGAAGTCATCTCCAACGAAGCGACAGAGTTGTTCAAGCCGTTATCTGGTGCCGAGAACAAGTTGTGGTCGTCTGGATTTCTCGCGTACACGACGTTGACGAGACACTTTTGCGCGTCGACGACGGTGTACGCTTTACCCGAGGACTCCGAAAACGACAACGCGTCGAGGACGAATTACTTTTCCACGTCTTTGTCCAATCAAAGACAAATGTGGGAAGGGCATTCATTCGGTTCGGAGCACGGCTTGATGCGCGAAGAAGCCGAGATGGGCGATTACGGCGTACAAGTGAAAACGGTCGTCGACCAACAAAAGTTGGCTTTGCGTAAAGAGGAAGAGGAGGCTCAAGCGGCCATCGCGATGCAAGAAGCTGAAAACGAGGCTATGATTTCCGCGCAACAACTTGCCGCTAAGTCGGCGATCGAAGCCGCGCAAGAAGCCGCGGCGAAAACGTTGTTGTTGCAACAACAAGAACAACACCAATCTGAAGAAATTGTCGAAGACGCCGTGGCGTTCAACGAAACGCCGCAACCAGAAGTCATCGAAGCCGGCGAAGAGGCGGCTTCGACTGGTTTTGAAGATGAAGTAACTGCGACTCATGTTGTCGACCCGAACGGTGATTTGGTCGGCGATCAGTCCACGTGCACGGAGTCTTTTAAAGATCTCTTTTGCAACCCGGCGTTGCAGTGCGTCGGCGGCATCCCGTGCCCAGGCCAAGGGTGTTGCGACCGAACGTCGTGCAACCCGGCGGATTCATGCATGCCAGGCGTGCCGATTCCGGGTATTGGCTGTTGCAAAGACGCCGAGGATTGGCGCCCGGAGTGGGGACCGAGTCGAATTGATCGATCCAACCCGACAGCTTTGGTCAACGTCATCTTGGAAGACGGCACTCCGAAGTCCATCATGGTCTCCGAGTTGGACGATTACGTCAACGCGAGAGTTTTACAAATGACCAACCCATCGCCGATAGACGGCGTTGAGGGCGGCAGCGATATCGAAGGCGGCGAAGATGGTGACGACACCATCGTACCGGCAGCGAAGACGAAGATTGTCGTGAAGAAGTTGAAAAATCCGAAGGAACAAAAGATGCTCTTCGAACTCGAAGAGGAGGCGGTGAAGACGAAGAAACATCACTCTTCCAAGCACGCGCAGCTTGGCATGGCGGCGCCGACGGAGGAAGAGCTCATGGCGGCGTTGGGTAAGCACCACCACCACACCGAAACAGCCAGCGACGACAAGGCGGACGCGAAAACCAAGTCCGCAGACATGTTTGACATGTCCAAAGTCGAAACCGCGGTAGAGGCGACCTGGAAATCCGGAGCCGCGGGCGGGGCTGCCAACAACAACCAAGCTGCCAAAGGCAACAACTTCATGAAGGACGGCAAGTACGACCCACCGATGTTTTGTGACAACAGCGAAAATTGCTCCCCCGGTCAACGCTGGCCAGGCGTAGGATGCTGCACGCCAGATTCGTGCAATCCGGATCCATCTCCGAACTGCCAAGCTGGTACCCCGATGCCTGGCTTTGGGTGCTGCTCGGACAAGAGCACCTATCGATGGGACGACAAGGAGAATCGATTCAAGAAAATCGAGTACAAGGAAGTCACTGCGCAAGATTTGCAATTCATGATGGCGACAAAGTCTTTGGATATCCCGGGCGTCGAAAAGCCGAAGGTTTCGTACGAATCCATCGTCGGTAAAGACGATATCGACTTGTCTAGCGCGAACGTGGAAGCGCCGGAAGACAAAGTCATCGCCGATTTCATCCAAGGTAAAACTACCGAGGAGGAAGCGGCCCCGGAAGACGCGGCCGAGGGTCAAGATGAGCAAGACGCGAACGCGAAAGCTGAAGTAACCAAGGAGTTCCAAGAGTTGATCGGCGACGAAGGTACCGTCGTAGTTGAAGAGAAGGATGACGCTCCGGAAGCGGCATCCAAGCCGTTATTTTGCAACCAGCAAACCGAAGGGTGCGTCGCCGGCGTCCCTATCCCAGGCATTCCGTGCTGCAATGCGCCGGATATTTGCAACCCAGAACCGAAGGAAACCTGCGTCGCTGGTGTGCCGCTCGCGGGTATCCCTTGCTGCTTCCAGCGTCAGCCGCAAGCGCAAAACGTGGACGCGCAAAAAGACTCGGCTTTGGCGAAATCGCTCGCTTCTTCTTCCAAGGAAACGTGCAACCCGGACCCGAAGTGCACGCCAGGTGTCCCGATCCCGGGCGTCGGTTGCTGCAAAAACGGCTGGGGCAGAGTCGATGGCGACTCCGTCGAAAAGTTGAACAAGTCCACGACTGAGAAGAAGGAAATCTTGAAAGATTCCGTCGAAGCTTTGGTCCTCAAAGAACGCATCCGCGAGGAGTTACAACGCAAAGATCAACTCGTAAACCACAAAGAGGACGACAAGAAGAACGCCGCCAACACGAAGAAACAACAACAAAAGAAAATCGAAGCGCAAGCGAAGAAAATGGCCGTGAAGGAGGACGACGCGCCGATCGAAGACGTGCCGGTCGAAGACGCGGCCCAGTCGGCGACTGAAGAAGAACAAGAAAAATCCACATCCACGACCAAAGTAGCCGAAGACGCCGAAACGAAAGCCAAAAAGTCCTCCTCCAAAAAGCATAACAACAAAGCCAGCGGGAAGCCTGAAGTTTGGGACAGCGACTATTAAATGGACAATTAAAGACTTGAACAACACACAACTTGTAATATTTTAAAGAGAATTTTATCATTTCCTCATTAGTGCACACGCTTTTGGTCGATAGATAACACGAAGCGTCGTGCGAACGGAGAAGAGAGACGGACGACCGGTAAAGAAGCGTAATGCGTGTTATTCGTTTTTCTGTCGCTTCTCAACACCAACAACACCTTTCGTTATCGTCGTCGTCTGTTAAGAAGAATCATCGTCATCGGATAACGAACAACAACAACAACAACAACAACAACAACAACGAGAGGAGGAGGAGGAGGACCACGAGGAGGAGGAGGACGACGACGACGACGAAAGGGTTTTGGTCGTTGTTTTCGTTCAACGACAACGGCGACAGAACGAATGAAGACATGATAGATTTTGAGGAGGAAAAGAGGACGAGAGTAAACAACGTAATTGGAAACCGTTGTTGGCATTCACCTCGTCGCCGAATTGAATCGAATCGGGAATTAGGAAAAGAAGAAGAAGAAGAACAACAACAATCACATCTCGCGATAAGAACGACGTTGGCGATCGCGACGAGTTTTTTGTCGTGGCAGTTGTTGTTGTTTTTTCTTCAAAGCGCGCTGTTGCCCGCGCGTGCCAACGCGACCACCAATAATAGCAAGAACAACAACAACTCGTCTACTACGTTTCGAATTTTGAAAGGGACTACGAATAAAAAATCGAGAGCGAAACGGAACAGTTTCGTGCGACAAGCGGCGGAATCGGTCGGACCGTGCGTGGTACGGGTGGACGCGTTGATGCCTTCGCCTTCTTCATCGCAGAAGGAACAACAACAACAACAACAACAACAACAAAAAGAACAACAGCGGGAAGATGAAGGTCCGTCGCCGAAGAAGAAGAACGAGGACGAGGACGAAGCCCCGAAACGGAAGAAGAATAACAGAAACGAGAACGGCAACGATACTCGTTACGACGAGTGGCATGCGGGCGGGGGGTGTGGTTTAGTTTTGGATGCGACGTTAGGGCGAGTGGTGACCAACGCGCACGTCGTCGGAGACGCGCAGAAAGTCAGAGTGACGTTTACGGATGGTCGAACGTACATCGCGGACGTGAAAGGCGTAGACCAAACTGCTGATATCGCGCTTTTGAAGTTGAATTTGAGAGCTTCGCACGTGTTGCCGAGTTGCGATATTGGAAATTCAGACGAAGTTGACGTCGGGGATTGGGCGGTCGCCGTAGGCAATCCTTTTGGTCTGGACAATTCGGTTGCCTTAGGAATAATATCAAACTTAGCGAGAACGTCCACGGAGTTGGGTATACCCGAACGACGAAGCGTGGAATTCTTTCAAACAGATTGTGCGATAAACCCAGGTAATAGCGGTGGCCCGTTAGTGAACGAGTTTTCCGAGGTTATCGCCATCAACGCGGCTATACGACAAGATGCCGATGGTATTGGATTCGCGATTCCAATCAACACCGTTCGTCGAGTCGCAGAGGCGCTCTCGAGAGGCGAGATAATCGCGCGGCCGTACCTGGGAATAGAAATGGCCACGTTATTGGAGGGCGGGACATCCTCATCCCCGGCGTCATCCATGCCGGCTTCAAAATCAGGAGACAACAACGCCAACGCCACCGATAATACAACGAAAAACCCGCCTCGCGAAGGCGCGCTCATCGTCAAGGTCTCCGATGCCTCCCCGGCTCACCTCGCTGGCGTTCGCATCGGTGATGTTATCATTGATTGTAACGGCGAAGCCATCGTCGACGCGAACCAAGTCCGAAGAATTGTTCTCGAAGCTGACCCAGGGAAAGTTTTATCCATCGTCGTTTGGAGAGTGGATACGTTCACTTTGGAAACGTTAGACGTCGTCGTCGGCGACGCGAGTTTGGGACGCGTTTCGACCGCGAAGAGTGCCAACAGTAATTACAATAACAACGTCCACAGTAATAACAACAACAACAAAGGAAAAGACTTGGTCATCGCGCCGCCCGGGATGGGCGGTATTCAGCGCCGAGCGTGATACGCTAGATATACGATAAATAGAGATGCTTCGAAATGTAATTAAACGCCGCGATTTAGAATAATAATTAGCACATCATCATCATAATCAGTAGCAACAAAGGTGACGAAAATCCTCCGTCCGTCCTCTGCGCGTTCTCTTTCTGATGACCATCATCTGACGGACGAGAAAAGCCACATGAGAAACATTTTTTGAGCACAAACTTGGCAGATTTCTTCACTTCACATTTTTCCCCTGCCACTCTGTACCTTTACACAGAGAGTAGCAGAGTAGTAATAGTGGTATAGTCGTTCACGCTTTAACACGCGACTTTTGCGGCGAGAGAGAGAGAGGGAGAATTCGTACCGATTATTCGCTTTCAAAGATATATTTATACGAATAATAAAAGAGAGATCTCATCATCGTTCGTTAGACGGAAAACACTCGTCTCGCGATCTCATCATCATCGAATAAGAGAAGAAGAATAAGAATAAGAAGAATACGTACCCAAATATCGCGCTTTTTGACGAGAAAGCACCACGCGCAAAGAGAGCTACACAACGTGCACTGCTCTGCTTTAGTAGACTAAAAAAGAGAATACATTTAGACAAAACAGAAAGAAATCAGAATGGCTTACGACAGTGCCATCACGGTGTTCTCCCCGGACGGCCATTTGTTCCAAGTGGAGTACGCCATGGAGGCGGTTAGGAAAGGCACTTTGGCAGTCGCCGTTCGAGGCACGGACGTGGTCGTCATCGGCGTGGAGAAGAAAATGGTCGCGAAGTTACAAGACCCACGAACGATGCGGAAGATTCAAATGATTGATGATCACGTCGCGGTGGCGTTCGCCGGGTTAACCGCGGACGCGAGGGTGCTCATCAACCGAGCGCGAGTGGAAGCGCAGTCGCACAGGTTAACTTTGGAAGACTCGGCGAGCGTGGAGCACATGGCGAGATATATCGGTGGGGTGCAGCAAAAGTACACGCAAAGTGGTGGCGTTCGGCCGTTTGGTTTGTCGACGTTGATTTGCGGTTTCTCTCCGGAAGGGAACGCGGAATTGTGGCACACCGACCCGAGCGGCACGTACACGGCGTGGAAAGCGAACGCCATCGGTCGATCGAGCAAACCGGTAAGAGAGTGGTTGGAAAAGAACTACGAGGAGAAAAGTGGCGACGAGTGCGTCGAATTATGCGTCAAAGCGCTTCTGGAGGTGTGCGAACCGGGATCGAAACACGTAGAAATTGCCGTCGTGAGGAAAGGCCTGGACGGCGCGGACACGTTGGACGAAACCGTCGTCGACGCGGTGATTAAGAAAATCGAAGACGAAAAAGCAGCCGCGGAGGAGGCGAAGAAACGAAGAGCGCAGGCCGCGGAAGAGGCGGCCAGAGCCGCGCAGGGGTAAAAATAATAAAGTGTTTTTTTGCCGCGTTACTTAGAGAGAGAGAGAGAGAGAGAGAGAGTGAGAGTGAGAGAGAGAGATGTTTTTTAGTAAGTTCTTTTGATGAATCTATTACGCGTCACAAGTCACAAACAAACAACTTCGTTCTCAGCAAAAAAATCATCGTTAAAGTTTTCTACAAAGAAGAAGAAGAAGACAAAAGCGACGAGCAGTAAAACCCTCACATCTGCGACCGATCGTCTCTCTCGCCTCCTCCTCGTCGTCGTCGTCGCGATGTCGTCGTCTTCCTCTTTGTCGTCCTTCTTCTTCTTTTTCCGAGGAGGAGGAGGAGCAGGACCGAACAACAAAAACATCTTCAAAAACTCGACGACGGGAGGAAGGTCTTCTTTTAATAGCAGGAGCTTTGGGAAGACGACGACGATTTCGCGAGGTGGAGGAGGACGAGGACGCCTGAATTTTTCATCCTCTGCCGGGTCTTCGAGTGGTGGTTTCGGTGGTGATGCAAAAATACCAACCTTTCTCGCCGGGGCGACGCTAGGCGCGTTCATCGGTGGCTTCGCCTCCTTGTTCGTCTCCGAGTTGCACCAGGTGGACGACTATTTAGAGCACGCGAACGATTCCGATTTCGACGGCACGTCGTCGTCCTCGATGATATTAGGAGAGAAACGAGACGAGAAGAGCGGCGGGTCGTCGTTGAAGCGACACCCGTGCGCGAGGTACGGGTTTCCTCGAGACGTGACGGAAAGTATCGGCGCGAGGTTGTTTGGGAACGCGTTCGTCGCGCAGTACGACGGGAGGACGAGGAATCCCAGATGGACGTTAGAGGTCATGGATAGGGAGAGTTTGATGTATCCGGACGAGATTGGTGATTTCGGCAGTAGCGCGGCTTCGAGGAAGAAATCTCCGTCGTTTTCAGAAGATGAAGGCGTGCCGAAGACGTTTCGGGCGAAACTGAACGATTTTCGAAACTCTGGGTTCGATCGCGGGCATTTAGCCGCGGCGGGGAACTTTGTGAGGAAACAGGAGGAGAAGGACGCGACGTTTACTTTAGCCAATGTCAGTCCGCAAGTCGGAAACGGGTTTAATCGAGACTACTGGGCCAGGTTTGAAAGTTTTATTCGTAATTGGACGAGAGAGGAGAAACATAGGAAAGCGAAGGTGTTCGTAGTGACTGGGCCGTTATTTTTACCGACGCCGGTGGTAGAACAACAACAACAACAACAACAACAACACGGGGTAGAAGAAGTCGTAAACAATAGGAGCACTGCGTCTGCTTCGGAACCGCAGACGATGCAACAATCGAAAATGGCCATCGCGTTGGACGACGCCTCGCTTCAACAACAGCAGAACCACCAGGAAAAGAATACCGCAACAAACGATAGGAAAGAGAACCACGAGCATTCGGTAACGAATGCAATCGTTGCCTCTCAGCAGCCTTCTTCGAATACTATCCAGCAGAAACAGCAGCAGCAGCAAAATAAAGTTCGTCCGATTGATCCTGACGAAGAGAAGCGCAAAAAAGCTGTCAAATGGGAGATGCGATATCCTTTAATTGGCGAAGCACCGGAACTCGTCGCCGTCCCGACGCACTTTTTCAAAGTTATCCTCGTCGATGAACACGCGAACGATCCAGAAAAAGACGAGACTCTTCTTGGAGATGTTGTTGATTACAACGCGCCTCCAAAATCCGCAAAAGTTGCCGCGTTTGTGTTACCAAACGCGTACATCGATCCTAACACGCCGTTATCGAACTTTGCGGTTCCATTGGAAAGTTTAGAAGCAGTGTCTGGTTTAACATTCTTCCCCAAAGCAACCAACGATTTACAAACGAGAGATGATATTGACCGTTCGGAAAGACAGTTTTTACAAGGACGACTAGGAGACGCGTTGAAGCAAAACAGCAACAACAACAACAACAACAACAAGAATACTACAAAACGCTTAGGAGGACTATCGGACGAAGAACACATCAAGATTTTGCTCACGGATTCAACATCGAGTAAAGAGAGACGCGAGTCAGGTTTTAGGGAATCTAGAGAAAGAGCAGGACCTCTCGGGAAGAAACAACCAGAGAAAGCGACACACCTGTGCGACGAGGGCATCGGATGCGTTTTGCCGCCTCCCTGGTCACCTCAGTGAAGTAAAGAAATGAAAATGTTAGTAGATATGATTAGCACGCGCAGTGATAACTAATGTAATGTATACATATAGCAACGCAATTAGTAAAAGAAGGAGAAGAAGAATAAAGTGTTTTATTGAATGAATTAATGACAGTTTGTTTGTTTGTTTGTTTGTTCAAAAGTAAAATGGTATGCACATAAAAAAAATACCCAAGTCATCGCTCTAAATAGAATCATAAATAAGTTTCAAAATATCTCGTTTTATTAGTGTATCTTGGGCGCGTATTATGTATCACCGGCTTATTCTTCATCTCCAATCATCAAAATATTGACGATTACCACATCTCGCCTTCCGGAAACGTGTCTAAGAACAACAACTCGTCGTACGTGGCCAAAGTCCAGTGCTCGGCCGGAACCTTGGCTTCGAAGTCGTCGCAAACCTTACGGACATCCGCCATGGTTTCCAAACGCAAGGATCTCGCCATTTGGGCTTGTTTCGTTTCGTTTTCTTCGCCGTGAATCTTCTTCAGCGCGGATTTGATTTGCTTGATGCCGTCGTTCAACTTGTTCGGGTTGCCGACGTCCGCCTTCTTCACGGACGGAATGACGTGTTTGTTGATCATGTCAATCATCGTCAACGCTTCCATCTCGACGACACCGGTGTAGTACGTCAATAAGACGGACTTTCTCGCTTGCAATTCTCTTTCAGAAAAGACGCCAATGCTCGAGAACATGGCGACGTTCTTTTCGGAGTCCAATTGGTCGATGGCGTCGACGCCAGAGTCGATTCTCCACACGCCTCTCTTGACGGCATCATCCGGCCAGTTCGGATCGTAACCGTTACCGTTGAAGATGCACTTTTCGTGTTGCTTCAAAAGGTCCGCGGCAATGTCGAGCGGCTTTTCGCCGCCTTCGATGCGGTCGGCGACAATCTTGAACGCTTCCGCAGCCATGGAGTCCAAGCACGTGTTGATCAAAGAAACGTTTTGAGTGGAACCGGCGGCTCTGAACTCAAATCTCGCGCCACCGTACGGGAACGGCGAAGTTCTGTTACGATCTTCCGCCGGTACGGTGATATCTGGGACGTTCGCGGCGCCAAAAGACAGCGATTTCTTTTCCGGAGAGTACTCGGACATCTTACCGTTCTTGATTTGTTCCAAGTATTCCGTCAAGGACGAGCCCAAGTACGTGGACATAACCGCCGGCGGCGCTTCCATAGCACCCAATCGGAAATCGTTACCCGGGGAGGCAATGGACAAACGCATCAAGTCGCCGTGTTTGTCGATGGCAGAAACCAAAGCAGCCATGATGACCGGGAAGATTTCCGCGTTGCCGGACGCCTTGTTCAACTGTTTCGGGTTGAGCAAGTTGACGCCAGTGGACGTACCGATAGACCAGTTATTGTGCTTACCGGAACCGTTGATACCCGCGAATGGCTTTTCGTGCAACAAGGCCGCCATGCCGTTCTCCGAGGCGACTTCTTCGATAATTTGCATGACCATCAAGTTTTGGTCGATTTGGTTGATGACGTTGCCAAACATCGGCGCAAACTCGTACTGGTTCGGCGCGACTTCTCGGTGACGCGTCTTCAACGGAATACCAATTTTGTAGCATTCGGCTTGGATTTGCTTCATGGTTTCGAAAGCACCAGTCGCGCGAGAGATCGGGGCCATGTAGTGGTCCGACAATTCTTGGCCTCTCGCGGCGTCTTTGCCCATAACCGTTCTCCCGGTGAACTGTAAATCCGGGCGGTTATAGAACGCCGATCTCGTCGTCAAGAAAATCTCTTGCTCCAAACCAATGTTGTTGATCAAATCGCCTTCCGGGTTGTAGCCCATCAACTTCAACAATCTCTTACCTTGGCTGGACATCGCCTCCGTGGCTCTGTGCACAGGCGTCTTTTCGTCCAAAGCGTCGCCGTTGTACGAGACAAAGCAGGACGGAATGTACATGGTGTCTTCGCGAATGAAGATCGGGGACAACGGGTCCAAGGACAAATAGCCACCCGCGGTGTGCGTGGCTCTCAACCCGCCGTTCGGGTAGGAGGAACCATCGGTTTCACCTTGCAACAAGTTTTCGTGCGAAAACGACGGGTACGGAACTCCGTCCGCGTCAAAGTCAAACATAGCCATTTGCAAGCAACCAGCGTTACCGTGACGAACGCCAGCGCTCGCCATCGGTTGGAACCAGTGCGAATATTGCTTCGCGCCGTTATCCGTGGCCCAAGAGAGCAACGCCGCGGCGACGGCTTTCGCCTTGGCCTCGTTCTTCGGCCAGGACAAATCCTTCAACAAAGACGCATCGTACCCTTGTTCTTTCAAGTACTTGTCCGCGACCGCACCTTTAAACGAGCAAGAACCGTAGCCTTCCAACGTGGCCGGACCAGCGGAGGAGGACAACATCGCCTTAGTCGTCGTCGTCGCCTTGCGATGACTGGTGACAACCTTCTTAGAAGAAGAAGACTTGTTGAATTGCGATGACTTTAAAAAAGTCGATTGTTGAATAGCCTGTTGTTTATTAATACGGAATAAAGTAGTATAAGAGAGAAAGAAAAAAAGAACACCGCGTCAGCCAACAGATCTACTATTATTCGCTTTCGAAAGAAGCGATGTGCACATTTACGCGCACATCGAGAGAGAGAGTAAAAGAGAGATATAGAAAACAGCCGATCGAATTTGTTAAAAATGTCCATCATAATAATCGCCCTAAAATTTAGCCGATCATTTACACAAAACAACAAAAAACAAAACGCCGCCAACACGCGAGAGAATATGGACGTCCAACAACGAACGAACAAACGCTCTTTACGCGCACCTGCATGATGTGAGAAGCTCTTTTGTGCGACTAAAAAGAAATATATATATAGATATATACTTATAAGAGTAAGGAATCTCTGATGCACTAAATATAATTCTCAACGAGAAGAAAAGGAAAAAAAAGTTCGGAAGAAAAAGCCCCGAAAAAGACCAAAATATCTCTCCAAGAGACAGACGTGGCAGCTTTGCGGAAAAGACGCGACGAAAAAGAAGAGAAGTTTCACTCAAAATCCTCGCTTCATCCCAAAACGGACCAAAATGAAAAAAAATGTCTCTCTGCCCCTCAAAACAAAACAGGGAGCTGTTCTGTTGTTTCCCCCACAACAGTTTTGAACCATCATTTGACACGAAGAGGGAGAGAGAGAACGAGAAGAGGCGATATGATGACGAGATAAGAAGAGAGAGAGAGAATTAGCTGCATTTTCTTTCTGCTTTTGTTTGCTCTCTCTCTCTCTTTTGTCTCGTCTCTCTCCAATCATCATATCATGATGTTGCAACAGAACCGACAACAGCGCCGAGGAGGAGCAGCACCGAGGGGGAAACGAAGAAACGTCGTTCGGAAATTCGTGACGTGTCTCGTCTTCGTCGCCGCCGTGCGTTTGTACGTGATGTTGCACCAAGCCGCGAGCAAAGCGGAATCATCAGTGCACGGACGACTCGGAGGAGAGGAGGAGAAGGAGGAGGAGTCGACGACGATGATGCCGCCGACGACGAAAAAAACGCCTCCGCCTCTGACGCAAAAGCAGAAAGAGGTGCAGTGGGCGTACGAGAAACGCAAAGCGGCGAGAGAGAACAGAAAGAAAGGCCAAGAGAAGGAGTACGCGAAGGAGAACGAGTCGATGAAAAGTATGAGCCAAGCGCGGCGGGCGAGATTGAAGACGCACGGAGAAAGAGACGGCGAGGACGGCGAGGACGACGGCGAGGACGACGAGGACGACGGAAGAGGAAGAGGAGGAGGAGAAGGGAGAGAGGAAGAGGACGACGACGAAGGAGAAGAGGACGGAGAGTACGAGGATGGCGAAAGTGTGAGTAGTCGAGGTAGTAAGAAAAACGAAAACTGGGCCGAAGATAGCGAGAATCCCGAGGACGCGTCGGTGGAAACGTTCGAGCCGACGCCGTCGAAAGGCGGAAGTTTTGATTTCTCGCGAACAAAGTTTGCGTTTGGAGGTCCAAAGTGCGAAAGTTGGAACGTGGAAGATGGTGATGGCCCGCAGCTGAAGATCAAACGCGCGGTGTGGATTCAAACGCACGGGAACAACACGGCGGCGCAGTTGAAAGCGGCGGAGTTGAATAAGAAAACCGGTCAGAGAGAAAACGCGGCAGATAAGGTGTACAAATCGTTGCGGTATCATCACGCGCCATCTTTGGCACGATTGCCCAACGGCGGATTCGTAGCAATGTGGCACGCTTCGCCAGAGGTCGAAGGCGAGCGGTCGCAACACATTCGCGTTTCGACTTCGGACCACAACGGCAAGTCGTGGTCAAACTCGTTCAAATTGAAAGTGCCGAGACGACGGGCGCAGTGGAACCCAGTCGTGCACATCGATTCGAGTGGAAGAGTTTACGTTTTTTACAGCGAATCCGAGGGTGATTGCATAAAGCCAACGAAACCGCCACAATGGCCGCCCGGTGGGTCGATCAAGATGACGTACACGGAAGATTTGAAAATCACGGAGGATTCGAAATGGTCCACGCCGAAAACAATTTATAGCTTAGACGAGGATAAAACGATACCAAAAATGGTTTCGAATAACTTAGTCGTGTTAGACGACGGGGAAACCTGGGCGTTACCGATATGGCGAGAGCACGCCGGGATGGCGACGTACGCGTGGCCGACGAGGTTAGCGCATTGTCGCGTGCGAAACAATCGTCACGGGCAAAAGTGGACAAACACGGCGGAACATTCGGCAGGCTTACTCGTCAGTGAAGATTATGGTGAAACGTGGACGGCGAGAGGGTATTTAGAACCCGCGCCGTACCCAGACGACGATTCGAGCGGTGGAGGAGGATGGTCGGTGGGTCAGAAAACGACCGATTTAATGGACGGCAGTTTGTTCCAAAGCGCGGACGCGAAGACGCTTTCGATGTATTTCAAGACAACCGCTGGGGCTATTTACGGTTCAAACTCGGATGACGACGGGAAAACGTGGTCCGAACCTTCATCCATTGGCATCGATGCTCCGGAATCGAAAACGCTCGTCCAGAGACTCTATTTCGATGGCGATCAGAAAGGACCGCTTTTGATGGCATACAACGCGCACAAACGATCAACCATCACAAACGCTGTCGGGAAAGAGGTTCGTTTACCAATCAAGTGCATTACGAACATGCTGTTGGCAATATCTCCGGACGATGGGGAAACGTGGGTGAAAATAGGTGCCGTTCGAGGTACGACGACGGCGCCGGGACTCCGATTTCACTCGCCGAGCGTCGTTCAGAGCGGATGTAAACTCTTTGTAGCGTACTCGAAACTCTACGCGAGAGGCTACCAATTTAGCGAGAACGATAAAGATTTAGGCATTCGACTGGTGCACATAAGCATGTAGCAGTAGGCAGAGATAGTATGAAGTAGGAAAAGTAGTATACAGTATCACACGCGGTCTATTATTCTTTAAGCAACAACTCTTTTGAAAAGGAGTATCGAGCCGTCTTCTAAACTTGACACTCTCGTTTCTTCGTCCAAGTATGAAACCTTCATCTCCACCGTCGGTGGTGGCGTCCCGCCTCCTACGATATTTTCAAAAACCTCTCCGACTGGAACCACGGTGTTATTTAAAAAATTCAACGCCGGAATCACCTCCGTATTGTCCTGTCGAATCGTCGTGCTCTCCATCACGCAATACAATTTATCGTTCGCCTCATCCCCGCCGCCGCCGATGATATTCGCTTTCGAGATGACAGAAACAAACCCGCTAAAAATTGGCGCGAATCCAACAAACGGGATCCCGACACTCGCTTTGACGATGCAATCGCTCGTTAATGTCATATCATTGGTGTCAATTTCTTGAATCACTCTCCCGACGCCGCCGCCAAACAACGAAGTCTGATGCGCGTGCGCGTCGTAAAACAAATTCGCATTCTCATTCAACGCCTTCCCGAGTTGCCAAAAGAAAGGTGAAGCTCTGAACGCGTACGTATCCGTGTACACCAATTCCCACCGGCCGTTGATTAATTCGCTTCGTGCCGGCATCGGTGTTGGATTCAATCTGTTCAACTCTGATATTTTCTTTTGCATTTTTTCTTTTTCGTCCGCGGAAGCTTCGGCGCCACGACTGGTGGTCGCTGCTAACGCGTATATGTTTGATTTCAATTGAAGTATTTGCGCGTCGAATAGCGGTGGTTGTTGCTGCGTCGTCGTCCTCGTCGTCCTCGTCGTCGTCGCTTGATTGTTGTCCTCCTCTTCTCCATTTTTTGAAGGGTCGGGGAAAGTGTCGTCGTCATCATTCGACGAGCGAACGAAAACGACTTTTGCGCGTTGTTGCCTCCATTTAAGACGCGATTGGTGGTTCGAACTGGCATTAACAGATGAGAACGATGAAAATTTGATGGTATTTGACATGATTTTCTCGTTTAAAATGTGTGTGTGTGTGTGTGTTGCGCGCGTGTGTTTCTCTGTCGTAAATTCTGCACTAATCCATATCCAATCATCTCGGTAAAAGCGCGAGTTGAAGTCAAACAACGAGACAACACTACTTTCATTTCCAAACAATGATGTAGGTATTACTTATTACTGTGTACTATATATTATATTTAATTCATACGCTAAGCTTATCGAAAACTCTCGGGACGCCGTGCGCGCACACCAAGGCCGAGGTGATATCTAAAGTGAGCTCGACAAAGTGCAACGCCGCCGAACGCATGTGGACGGTGCCAACCGAGGCGGATTTTTCGCCCGGCTTTTGGAATCTCGGTTTAATCGAGTGGATGTAAACTTTCAAGACATATTCCCAGAAGAGTTGCGCGACGTTGGAGATGGCAAGAACGGAGAGTTTGAGGATGAAGTGTCCGAGTGCGGCTTTGAAGAGGACGATGCAGAGAAAGGCGAGGGAGTTGCCGTCCTTCGATGCTTCCGAGAGGAGGAGGATTGGGGAGAGTAGAGTCGTCATTTTCGTCGTCGCTTTGGTCGATGTTGTCTGCGAAGCAAAAAGAGACGGTGGACGTCTCCACACGCAACCAGCGTAGAAGAACAAGGCATAGAACAGCGTTCTCCACATGCGTCGATAACACATGGCCGCAGCGGGTAAAATTTTACCCCGGCTGTTCAGAGGCATCGGCACGAGCGCAATCAACGCGAACACGACCGCTGCCAAGGAAAAGCCCTGCGCGTTGCGCACGGACGTTGACGACAAACCGTGATGCGTCCACTCCGCGGTCGGTAACGCCATGCGGAGAAGAATGGCACCTAAAACGACGCCCCCTTGGACATTCGCGGGAGAATCGCCGTTCGCTAGTCTACTGACGACGATGAGCAACATAAACGCAAACGCGACGGCGTAATCGCCGACGACCGAGTACGGATTCTCCATCTCCCACAACCACACTGATCCGTGTTTCCAACGCAACAAGAAAAACGGAATAAACGAAGCATTCATACCCGCGACGGACGGCCACGCGTGGACAGATCCGGAGTTGCGCAAAGCGCCCAAGGCGGAAACTTCGCGGTTACTGCGTATCGTACTCTTTTGCGTCGCCAACGCGCCTTTGCACAAACATCCAAAAGAAGACGTCAAGCAATACCAGAGCACTAAGAAACGCGCTTGTTTGCTCTCCTCCGCACATACCCATACCAATACAGGCAGTGTGAACTCATAAAACGATCGCGATCCTAAATACGTACTAACGAAATAGAATAAGCGAACAAACGCGGATTTGTTCTCCGTCGGGTGCATACCGATAGAGCGCAACAACGCCGGCACCAATTGCGACGTGACGTTGATTTGACCGATGATGTAGCGACGGAACAAGTTGTGCGCGTGCAATAAGACGACGAGTAAAGGAACCGATAATGATGCCGGCTCTTCTTCGTAATCTCCTGAAACGAAGAAGTTTTTCCACTCCTTTGTTTCGGCGACTTCCTCGTCCAGTTCAATCTTCCTCCGCACCGCTTCCAGTTGCGACGACGATGCTCTCCGCTGGTGTCCGTTACTATTGTTATTAGTGTCAAAAGAGAGTCTGTAATTTCCAGTATCTCGGAACGATCCTCGCTCAGACTGTCGAAACCGGTTCGGGTTCGGGTCGCGTTTTGTCGGCGATTTCAGCGCGTGCGCAGGCAAACACTTGAACGCTGCTTCGCCGAGTTTTTCAATGATAAATTCAACGTCAGATTCGTCCCAAGAGGCTGAAGCAAAGCATCGAAGCGTCGCTTTCGTTGCGGACGTGTGCAACAAAGCTGGTGCGGCGACGACGGGGTTATACTTTGCCGCTACGACGCCTACACTCGTTTTCGATCGCGCGTACTCGGCGATGTCTCGTATGATTTTGAACTCGTCCCCGGCGGCGCCTTCTGACACTAATCGAATAGGGACAACCGGCGATCCGGGATCGGCATCGGTGGTTAACCCGGGACAGTCCCCAGCGACTAAGGCAGAATGTAAACTCCTCGCTATGGATTGTAACTTCTCGACTCTTTCCGGTTCGGCGATAATTCGCTCGATGGCGTGTAAAGACGCCGTGGCTAAGTACGGCGGCAACGATGCCGAAAACACGTACCCAGATCCCATCAATCGCTGATACGCGACGACGCCAGTATCTCCGGCGACAAACCCACCGACCGAGGCGCACGCATTTTCTAAACTCGCGACAATCACATCCACCGCCGTAGCTGGCATGCGGAAGTGTTCGGTTAAACCTCTCCCGGTTTCGCCCATCGTCCCGAACGAGTACGATTCGTCTAAAATCATTCGAGCGTGGTGGAAATTCTTCAAAGCGACGAGCTCTTTCAAAGGCGCGATTTTCCCGGTCTTTTCAAAGACGGCTTCGGTGATTAACCATCGTCTTCGGACCGGTTTCGCCAACCTCGCGGACGTGTTCCCATCTTCCGTTTCAATCTTGGCAAACACTCGCGCGCAATCCTCTGCATCCGCATGATCGTACCATCGAACCTCCAACTTCGCCAGTCGTAAACCGGCTAAAATAGCCGGTCCAACCGCACGATCTACGACAGCGACGTCCGATTTGTGCGTCAATGATTGAATAGCGGAGGATGCCGTGCACGCGCCAAAAGAATACAAAACCGCTTCGCCGACGTTCAGAAACTCCGCGATTTTGTTTTCCAAATCGACGTGAGGTTGAAACGTTCCGTAGAATCCGCGAGGCGAACACGAGCCTAACCCGTACCGACCGACGGTTTCCGCGCACGCCGAGCGCATGGTTTCGTCGTTGGTTAAATTAAGCATATCTCTCGTTGAAATCGTCTTTTTGAACACCGTCCCGGGTCGAACGTCGCCCTCCGTCGTGTGAATATCCCCGAGTTCGCGTTTCAATTCCACACTCAATACCGACCCGGACGCTAAATCGCCGAACGTCATCTTGTTTACCTTTTCCACGCACTCCTCGCGTCGGCTCAAGGCTAACTTTTTCGCTTTCTCAGACGCAATTTCCGCTTTCCTCTCCAACGCTTGCAAACACCCGCCGTCGCCGAACAGTTTCGACGGCGGATGTAACTTGAACTTCAAGCTCAACGTGTCCGCGATTTCGCTGATCGCATCTAACGCATTCTGTAAATCTTTCGTCTCGTGCGCCGCGGAGATGCAAAAGCGGACTCTAGGCAACGTCACCGGCGTCGCCGGCGCCCCAACCACCACCACCGCCAAACCTTTATTAAACGCCAATCGACTGAAATCCCCAATTTTATACGGTTGGTACAACATCACCGGCATAATCGGCGACGGATGGTCGCCGAGCACTTCTAATCCTAACTCTTTTAACCCGTTTCGAAAGAACAACGAATTTTCTCTCAACTTCTCCAACTTTTTCCTCCCAATATCTGTCCCGTCGTCGCCGGCGATGACTCGCAACGATTCTAAAACTTGCGCGCACACCGCCGCGGGCATTGCCGTAGCATCGGTATACCCTATTGAAAACCTTCTCATAGCATTGATCACTTTCTTGTCGCCGGCAACGTACCCTCCAGCTGCCCCGAACGACTTCGTATACGTCCCCATCATGATACTAATATCCTTCGGATCTACGCCGAGTTCCTCCGTCACCCCTCGACCAGTCTTCCCGATCGCCCCAATCGAGTGCGCCTCGTCCAAGTACACGTGCGCTTTGTATAATTTGCACACCTCAACAATCTTTTTCAAATTGCACAACTCTCCTTCCATGGAATAAATCCCTTCCACGACCACGACAATTTTCCCGTATTTATACGCGCCGTTGGTCGCCTCTTGCAAAACTAATTCCAAATTCCCCGCGCAGTTATGTTCAAAAGGAATAATCTTCGCTCCAGATAACCTCGCCCCTTCTACAATCGAGTTGTGGTTTAACTTATCCGAAATAATCAAATCTCCTTTACTGACTAACGCGGGTAAAACGGTACTGTTCGTCGCAAACCCCATCCCGACCACCATCGCCGCTTCTTTTCCTACGTACCTCGCCGTGTACTCTTCCACCTCCGTCAACAGCTTCGTCCTTCCCAACTCTGCCGCGCACGACCCGCTCGTCACTGGATTCTCCATCGCCGCTTTCATCACCCTCGGCGTGCAAAACGAATTCACCCCACCAAACCCCAAGTAATTGTAACTCCCCAAGTTCAAACATCTCCTCGACGCCGGCGTGTTGACCAACCGCGCGAAGTACCCTCTCCGATTATTCGGTTCCCGAATAGCCACGTCGATGAAATCTTCCGGAGGTGAATAAATCGGCCTGTTGAACGTATCCTCGATGTTCCCGTATAAATTCGCGATGTAAAAGAAATCCTTCGCCTTCCCTTTTGATAGCGGTAACAAGTCGTTCCTTTCGCCGTTCTCGTCGTCCGTTCGCCAATCTTTTATCCCTTTGATTTGGTTGTAGCAGTTTTTTATCACCCCTTCGCTGACGTACACCACGTACTGTTGGTACGTCGCCAACGAGTGTCCGATATACCGGTAGGTTTTTGCCGATTTGAACGAAGAGTTCGTCGAGTCTGGGGCGTAATCTTCGTACTCCATGACGTTCCTTTTTCTTCTCTCTAAAATCTCTCTGACGTCTTCCTTACAAAGTCGAAATGTTTTTCTCAAATCTATCTCCTTATTACCGCGCTCTGTTAAGAATCTCTCGTTCTCGCTCTTTCTCGCTCTCTTTCTCGCTCTTTCCGTGTTTCGCGAACCAACACTTTTGAAACCGGAGAATCGCGCGCGGTTTTTGTGCGTTCTCTCTTCTCTCTCTCGTTCAACAAAAACACCTCTTGGAATTCACTCTGGCGTACGGGTACGAAACGAGCGAGGGAGAAGAGGAGAAGAAAAAAATAAATTAAAAAGAGGGAAGAACGAAGAGCCACAAAATTCAAAAAAGTAAAAAAAGACGAACGAACGAGTCACCAGAGCAGTAAAGGACTTTTTTGCGTAACACGCGTGCAGGAAGCGCTTCAGAAATCTTCAAAATCTCTCGGTCTTCTTTTTCTTTGTCTTCTTCTCGCCGCTTGAACGACACGCTGCTTTGAACGGGGCGAAAAGAGTGCACGTCTGTCTCTCCAAAACAGAGCGTTCTTTTGTATTCTTTGTATTCTTCAGAGCTCTTCTGCCGCAACGAACGCGATGATGATGATGAGGTCGACAGCGACGGCGACGACTTCCGCGACGGTTCAAAAACAAAGTTCTTCTTCTTGGTGTTTTGACAAAACTGCGCGTTATATTAATAACGGAAGGAGGAGAACGACAAAGACGACGACGAGAGCCAAAGCTGCGAAGAACAACGACGACGAGAATGACAACAACAATACAAACGAGGAATACAATCTCGATCGGCCTTTGCTCGTCATCGTCGAGTGCGACGGGGTGATGATTGACGTCCAAACCGACGGGCACAGGGTGGCGTTTAACGAAGCGTTTAAAAAAATGTCCATCATGAGCGCGGATTGGACGCCGTCAGAGTACGCGAGTTTGTTGCGTTCGGGCGGTGGTACCGCGGAGGGCATGATTGAACGTTATTTTCATTTTTACGGGTACCCACGCTCGGATTTACGCGACGAGGTTGTCGCCGAGGAGAACGATATGGAGAGCGCGTACGAGGCGTACGTTAGGAAACAACAAGGCGCAGACGCGAAGAAGGATACGTTTATGGGGGGTCCACAAAAGGGAGCGAATTTGAATCCAGTCGTGCAACCGACGTCGGATGCTTTGAGAATGAGACGACGAGAGTTTATAAAGGAAGTGGCCGAGACGAAGGACGAAACGTTTAGCGAAATGTGTCGAGAAGGCCGATTACCGCTTCGTCGAGGCGCTTTAGCGTTTATGGACGAGTGTTTGACGCACTCGAATCCGAACGTAAGAGTTTTGTTAGTTGGCGAAACGGCCTCGTCGCCAGGGGAAGGGGTTTTATCCGCGTGCTTGACGCAAATAGGCGAACTGCGCGCGGCGGGCGTGAGCGTCGCCGGCTCGCCGGAAACGCTCGCCGGGGAGGACAACTACGAGGACGCATTGTATAAACGCGTAGAGCGCGATAAGAAGAAGAAAAAGGGAGAATTAATGGTACCTGAAGTCGGTGGAGACTTGCAAAGACAAAACTTTAGCAGCGACGTCGTCATCGATTCGAGCATGTTTTCGACTTCGCGAAGGTCGTCGCTGACGAAAGCCGCCATCCGCACGGCGAGCGAGCAGAGAGGCTTCGACGTTGATTTTGACGTCATTTTCGTCGGCGCGAGTAACTCGACGTGTAAAGCTGCCACAGAAGCCGGCGCACATTCCGTCGTCGTTCGAACGAGCGAGCAAAGAGGCGGCGAATTCAAAGGCGCCGACGGCGTCGTCGACGGTTTCGGCTCCGGCGGCGGTTTAACCATGCGCTCGCTCAAAGCGCGCATGGACGCGAAACGGAAAAAACTCTTAATAGAAGAATAAAAATCCATAAAGACGATCGATGCTGATAAAATAATATTGACGACGATAAATGAGATGGTGATGATGATCATGATCATGATGATCATGGTGATGCGTATCGTGTGTGTGTGTGAAATTTAAAAAAACAGCTGTGCGCGTTTTCACTGATACCCTAAACAACCCATACCAAAATTTTTCCAAGACTCTGAAGCGACACAAAATTTTGCCGCGGCTAGATACTATTCCATTAAAGAGATGCTTCCAGAAAGGGCACCTTTGTTACTCTCAGCCGAGGACGCGAGAACTTCCTCCTCCTCTTCCTCCTCTTCGTCTTCCTCCTCCTCTGCGAATTTGAAGAAGGGTATTGTCGCGGTCGTCGTCTCCGCGGTCGGCTTGACGTTTGCGATTGCATCATCGTCGGGAAATAATGCATCTCTGGTTTCTGGCCAACAACACTTTTTAGGCGCGTATCCACCGGAAACGTACGCCAGAGACACGTCCAAGTACGATTTGAACTTACAATCGAAGACGGAAGGCGAAGAGCTGCCAATTTTTGTGCACATTCCGAAAGCTGGAGGGACGTCGGTGGAGTCTATGGTTGGCCAAGCGGGAGGGAAGATTGGTTCGTGCAACTCGGGCGATACCGCGGGGAAGAGACCGTTTGAGTTATCGGAACCTTGGGTGAGAGGTGGATCGGAAGATATGCACACCCCACCGGCGACGTATTTGGAGAATGGGTTTACTACGGTGAGAAATCCGTACACGAGAATGGAGTCGGAATTTTTGTGGGGGGTGGCGAGGTATACGCCGGACAAGTACGACGAGATGGCGGTTGGCTATAGCGAGGACACTTGTAGAGAGTTTGCGAGCTTTATTAAAGACGTGAGCAATTTTGCCACGGGACATCCACTGTTGTCGTGTTATTTAGAAAATCATTACTCGCCGGACGGGATGCAAGAGTGTAACGCGCAGTATTTTCCAACCGCGTCGGTGCCGTTGGCACACTCGCACCACGTGCCGCAATACGTGTTGGCGAGGAAAGTGAAGACGGTTTTCCCGTTGGAAACGTGCGTGCAAAAAGAAAGTGGGACGTGTGTGGACGTGAACGTGGAGTCATCGACGTACGGGAAGACTATGCCGAACTTGTTGGCGTATTTGCAACATTACTTTTCGCCGAAGATTACGTATTACGAAGGTAACGGAGTTGGGTTGAGAAAGGATTTAAAGAAACCGAGCGTGAAAGGTTGCTGGACAGACGGAAGCATCGACGCAGAAACGTTAGGCAAGTTTCAGTTGGGATACTCTCCCGATTTCAGGGCGTACGGATACGATTTGATGCCGCCGCAGATGGACGGAGACACCGCGGCGCTAGGGGGGATAAATTACGAACACCCCGCGGTGAAAGCGGTGAGTAAGAGTTTGGAAACCGTTGAGAATCTTTTTGCGTCGTCGTCGTCGTCGTCACCACAGGCAGCCACCGAAGAGACGGCAAGTTTGGCGTCTTCCAGGCATCGCAGCGGCAAACACAATCGACACATGAACTCTGAAGTTTCCGCGAATTTAGGCAACGAAAGACTGTTGGCCAAAGATATCGAGTTCTTTCCCACCTGCCCGATTTAAATAAAGCTAATACTGTTTTATAGATTTTTTTAAGAGGAAAGAGTTGTCGTGTATATGTATATCTTTATTCACGTGTACCTGTATGTACCACCTGTATGGTAGTACCGCATAAATAGCATCATTGGTTATTCGTATTATTACACAACCGCCACAAGGAAGAGGCGTTAAAAGGACTAATCGTATCGAGCGAATACAATTTCGAAACTACTTGCTCTCGCCGCCGCCTCCGTTCGACCCGCCGCTGAAACTCCCCGAGAATGAACCTAATTTACCAAGAAAGGACCCGCTCGATTTTTTCTTCATCCCTCCTCCACCTTGAGAAGAAGGATCGCCTAACAACGGCGTCGTCATCGTGCCTTCCCCTTCTTTACCTAAAGTCGCCTCCCGCATCCCTCTCTCATTTCTGACCTCCTCCATATCTCTATTCTTTGCCACGTTGAACAACCCAAATCCAACGACGGCGATCCCGTAACCCCCAATTTCCATCCACGTCAACGTCTCTCCGTAAACCACCACGGCGAACAAAATAACGCACGCGTTTTTTATCTGCGACATCGCCTTGAACAAAGTCGCCCCGGCGTTTTGTACCACTCCTAACCCGCTCAAAGTCACCAAAAAACCCAACCCGGCGCTAATGCAAAACAAATACCAATAGTCATGCACGACTTGCATGTGTTCTCGATTAAACAACGTCTCTCCTTCAAAAATGGCCGTAAAGATTGTCAAAAAGAGCAACGTCGCCGGACAAAAATAGTACATCCCTTCGATCAAACCCATTTTCCGATTGACCAACAACAACTGTATCCCAACCGACCTCAACGCCTCGCTCACCTCTGCGATAAACATGCACAGCAATCCCATGACGGTAAAATGCATCTCCCCGTAACACGCGATCAACGACCCGCACACGATGACGCACAGAGCGCCTAAAATTTCCGCGTTGTGCCTATCCAGCCCAAACGCGATCAAAACGCCAAACGTAATCACCGGCGCGAACGCTTTCAGAACCTGTATAAACGCTAACGAGAGATAAAAATACGCCATATTCGCCGCCGCGAGTGAAAACGCCGTCGCCAATCCAATCGGCAACACCGACGTCGTCCACTCTTTCAAACTCAAATTATGCACCAAAGTCGTCCGCTTCGACCACACCATCCCTAACGAAACGAACCATCCGAACCACGAACCTAAACTCGACACGAATATCGCCGAGTGAAAATTCGTGTTCATGATCAAGTGCTTGTTCGATATCACCGTCGTCGCGGAGAAGAGTAAGTACGCGACGCCGTAACACAACGCCCAGAAGATTTGACTCTGGTCGTACGAGGACGTTTGCATCATTTTTCCCATTGTGATGTGTTGTTTGTTTCTGTGCGTGTGTGTGTGTGCTCTCTCTCCTTTCCTCTCTCTCTGACACTCTCTTCTGAGTACTCGTCGCAAAGTACTCGCAGAATAGAGTAGTAGTGTTTATAAAAACAGCGCGTTGATCTCTCTGCGGTAAAAGCCTCGAGGCGTTTGTGTGAAACGAAGTCTTTTGACGCGCCCCTTTTGGGACAACTTAGGGTGAGACACCCTAAAACAGTGACGACGAACCTTAAAGCGAATTTGGGGAAACGAGAGCGTTACACACTAACGCGCGCGCTTTGTTGTTGCACTTTGGACGACGACGACGACGGATCTCTTTTCTCCTCCTCCTCCTCCTGGTTGTTTTCGTTTGTCGTCCTGTTGTTTTCGCTGATTACCACCACCACCCATTAAAGTAAGTAGTCGTTCATGATGAATATGGCGTGGAAGAGTAAGAGTAATAACGAGGAGGAGGCCAACGAGGACGATATCGTCGTCGCGCGAAAACTGCAAACTCCCGTGTCCAAACAGATAGCGCAATCGTCGGTGGACCCGAGGAAAGATTTACTTCGCGAGCGCGAGCGAGCTTCGTTTAACTCGAGAGAGTTGGAAGTTTTATTAGCCGGCGGCGTGGAGAACGTCAAGCTGAGAAAACTCGTGGCGGAGACGTTAACGAAGGACAGAGTTTTCGGGAACAAAACGAGCGAAAAGTACTCTTTGCGAAGGGAGGAGTTGTACAGGACGACGTTGGAGAAGTATTTGGAGATTCCAAGAGTCGCGAGGGAGATTTTGGCGAAGATTCATGGCGACGGCGGTGGCGGTGGCGGTGGCGGTGGGAGTAGTGGCGGCGGTGCGACGCGTAGCCGTAGCGGGAATAGCGGGAACGGCGTTAACAAGAGTAACAATAACAAGTTGATAGCCATCGCTCGCGTCGTGCGCGAGTTCATCGACGAACCGGGCGGGCTGGATTTACACCTCGGGATGTTCATACCTACCATCCAAGGGCAAGGAACGGACGAACAGAAGAAGTATTGGTTACCTAAGTGCGTGAATTTAGAAATTGTTGGGACGTACGCGCAAACGGAGTTGGGCCACGGGACGTTCATCAGAGGATTAGAGACGACGTGTACGTACGACGTTCGAAAGAAGGAGTTCATCGTGCACTCGCCGACGTTGACTGCGACAAAATGGTGGCCGGGAGGATTAGGGAAAACGGCGACGCACGCGATTGTCATGGCGAGGCTATTCGTGCCTTCTTCTTCTTCTTCTTCTTCTTCTTCTTCTTTTGCTTCTCATTCGGAACCGGTATTCTCAGATAAAGGCATTCACGCGTTTGTCGTCCAAATTCGGTCGACAAAGGACCATTTGCAGTTGCCGGGCGTCCAGTGTGGAG
>Ga0257106_1000208_pt1 | contig 37254 bp, 26 predicted proteins | sample LP_taG_3_FD_190177 | JGI IMG/M metagenome (GOLD analysis project Ga0257106, IMG submission 190177) | Marine microbial communities from Northeast Subartic Pacific Ocean, Canada - LP_J_2011_P26_10m | ecosystem: Environmental > Aquatic > Marine > Oceanic | place: Canada: Northeast Subartic Pacific...
CGGTCACCGCCATGGATGTCGTCTACGCGTTGAAGAGACAAGGCAAGACCTTGTACGGCTTCGGCGGTTAAGCGCGTTCGTCGTTTTCTTTTCAAAGAGAAAAATTCGTCCCTCTTTTCCCTCGTGGAAAAAGAGACGAACAAAACAAACAAACAAAATGAAGATTCTTATCTTCACCATTATAAACGTACATAAGATATTGTTACACACACGCACTACTAAACGCGCCGCTCTGCTCTTTGTTCTATATATCTAATTCAACTACCCGCAGAAGAGCAATTTCTCCTCCCTCGTGTCCCTTCTTCCCCAAAAATTCAAATTACGCGACCACACTAGTGCTCCGTAACAAGCTGATATCGTCAAACCAGGGTCCGCACTCTTGATCCATTCCTTCTTCAAACCACTCTCGAAACGCGTCAGGTCCCCAATATTCACCCTCTTTGGGTGCACAAACTATCTGAAACGGCTCAGTTTCGTACTTTCCTCCCCCGCCTTCGTCTTCGTCTACGACTTCTAATTTGGGCACCCTGACCGCGCACGCGTGCAGATACATTCTATCGATACTATTACTTTTACGAGCGGTACCGTACAACTCGTCTCCTAGAAGTGCACTACCGAGAGATTTCGCGACCACGCGCAACTGATGCGTCTTTCCAGTCTCTGGCTTAAAAAGGAAGAAGCGCAAGTTGTTCTCGTTCTTTTCCACCTCCGCGGTAAACCCGCGCGAGACAAACGTCGTCTTGGACGGATTTTCCATCGTTCTCATCAGCTTATACATCCCTCGTCTTGCTTTTTTCAAATCTCCCGTGACGGTGCCCATTTTCTTTCTCGGTTTCCTCTCGCTGACGCCTACGTAATACTTAACAATCCGTTTATTCTCAAACGCTCGGGACAAACTATTCGCGACAGATTTCTTCGTCGCGAAGAGAACAATTCCACTCGTCGGTTTGTCCAATCTGTGCACGGGGTAGATGTTCTCGCACTCGTAAAAACGTTCGTCTTTTTCCTTCATCTTTCGTAACTTTTTTACCAACCCGTCGGAAAACTCCGAATGGAAACCCAAGTTTGCTGGTTTATACACGGCTACAATGTCCTTGGTTTCTTGCAAGACGAACGGTTCAATCGTGGTCGATTTCGACGCGTCTTTCTCTCCTATCCACGATTCTTCTTCTTCTTCTTTGTCTTCTTCTTTGTCTTCTTCTTCTAAATCTTCTTCTTCCTCCTCCTCTTCGTCGACAAAAAAGGCGAGTTCGTTGTTCGTGTTTTTGTTGAAAATGCGTCTCCTCTGCAAAATTCGTATTCTTCGAGAAAGAGAAGAAGAGTTTGGAAGTCTTCTTCGAAAGTGAGAAAGACGAGCCCCTAAAACGCTCGTCGGCGTCGTCGTCGTCATCCCGTCTTTGTGTGTAATCTCTTTCGTACTAATACGAACAACAGCAGCAGTCTGTTCTGTGATGAGATTTTTGTCTGAGGAATTTCCAACAGTTTTTTCTCCTCGTTTTCATCGTTTCGTCGTCGTCACTCACAACACAACGTACGTCTCTCTTACTCTCTCTTACTCTCTCTCTTAATCTCTCTCTCTCTCTCTCTTCTGTTGTTAAAATATGAAGGCCGAAAGAAACTGAAGAAGAAGAAGAAGACGTCGGACGTGGCATCGTCGTAACAAATCACTTCACACAACAATAATAAGTTCTAATAATGGCCACGCAAGTCGGACACATCAAGCGAATAAACCACTTCAAAGGGATCAACGTGGACGGATTTCAGTTCCAATCTCCGGACGTGAAAGCGTACGTGTTGACGCATTTCCACTCAGATCATACCATTGGATTGAGCTCCGCGTTTGGTGATAAAGGTGGTAATAATACTAATAATAAGAAGCTTAAGGAGAATAAGAAGAAGCTCATTTACTGCTCGAAAATTACCGGGAGTTTAATCAAAGAAATCACCAAAGTGAAGGAAGAATACATCGTCCCGTGCGAGTTACACGCGGAAACAGAAATCGAAGGCACTTCGTTTACGGTGACATTTTTTGACGCCAATCACTGTCCAGGCGCGGCGATGGCGTATTTCTTCGATAAGGAGACGAAGAGGACGGTGTTACACACCGGTGATTTTCGCGCCGACGAGGACAAAGTCCAAAAGAATGAAAAGTTGATGGAAACGCTGAAGAGAAACGGACGCTTGGACGAGTTGTATTTAGATACGACGTATTGTAATCCGAATTACGATTTTCCGAGGCAGAAAGTCGCGTTGGAGTGCATGCAGAAAATAGTTTTAGACGCGTTGAGAGAAGAGCCGAAGACGTTGTTCACGTGCAGCGCGTATAGCGTCGGAAAAGAGAAGGCGTTTAAAGCCATCGGGGATGCGGTGCGCACATTCTTCGAGGACAACAATATGAATAACAATAATAATACGAAAATCGCCGTCATGTTGAAAAAGAAGCAAATGCTCACGCTGACGGAGTGGTACGACGACAACTGCTTTACGTGTTTTCAAGGCGAACCGGATGATCCGACAGGGAGTAAAGCTATGGAACAACACGTGCGCGTGATTTCACACGGGGGGAAGGATCCGCACGTGTCTATGAATGCTATCTTGCTCGCCGAAAAGCATCGTTTTAAACGCGTGGTTGCATTTTCGCCGTCCGGATGGGCGTGGAAATGGCAAATGCGGAAAACATACGAGGAGACGAAATGCTTGATTTGCGAACCGTGGATAGGGAACGACGGATTGACGAAACTGTACCACGTTCCGTACAGCGAACACTCGAGTTACGGCGAGCTCTTAGGTTTCGTCGAGAGGATAAGGCCGAGGAAAATAACGCCGACAGTGAACGCCGAAACAGAAAAGGACCGCGACAAGTTACTCAAACGGTTCGAACAGTGGGTGGATTTATCCGCGAATAAAGGCAAACTTCATCACTACTTTTCAAAGTCTAAAACATACAAAAACGCGACGACGAATAATAACAGCGACGACACGATTATTTGTTTAAGTTCTGACGACGAAGATGACGTTGAAATCATCGATCCTTCGATACGCGCGGCGTTGCCGAACGTTAAGATTGACGTGCGCACACAACAAAGAGAGTTGGAAAGACTCGCCTCCTCGAAGAACGAGAAGAAGAGAAGCAAACGAGAAGAAGAAGAAGAGAAAAAAGAAAAAGAACACATCATCATCGATTTGTCCAAAGAGAGCAGCAGTCCCATGGAAGGAATCAATCACCACTCCAACTCCCGTGAAGTGTTAGAACCTTTCCCTCTCGGGTGCGTCTGTGTCGTTCGTAACGGCGAGTTTAAGCAATTCAAGAATCGAAAACACGTCGAGCAAAGGCTCCGAGAACTCGGCGCCGAAGTCGTGAACAGAAAATCGTCGCGCGTCACGCACATCATGTGCGCGCACGGAAGCATGCAAGCGACAGAACTCTTGAGATTAGAAAAAATGAGTACTACCTCTGCGAATACACCTTCTGCCGTCGCTGCCGTCGCCGCTGCCGCTGCCACCGCGAGTAAAACATCAAAGAAGGGGAAGAAGAAGAGCGAGGACGATGAAGAAGAAGATGAAGTAGAAGAAGAAGAGTATGCCGACGACGCAATTACGGTCACCGAAAGTTGGCTCATGCGCCACGTTCGCGCGATGAGAAACGGAACCGCCCGAGAGCACACGAGCGAAGAAATCAAACACTTCCAAGAGCGACAGCGGAAACGCTTAAAACTCGCCCAAGAGGAGAAGAAGAAGAAGAAGAAGCAAAAGCAAAAGGAGAAAAGCGAGGAAGAAAAATGTACAACAGCAGAATAGAGCCGCGCGTCACCACTCTCTGAGAAGAGCCGAAAGAGCTTTCCACGTTTATCAGAGTAGTGTAGTAGTAGAAGTAGCATAAACACCTCGTGTATAATAAAGAGCACATTTTTTTTTTTGCTTTTTTCCTCTTTGGTCTACGTATTGGTTGCCTCTGTTCTGTCTCGGTTCCCGATCGATCTCTCTGTTGGCATGTAATTGCCCTCACTCTTTTCCACCTCTCTCATCTCATCATCCGCCTACACACCACTGCATCATCACTTCAACATGAACGCCACCAACAACACGCCAACCCCGCACGGGATCCACCACCGCGAGGGCCAAACGGTCGAAGACATCGCTCGAGCACCCCCGGGAGAGAGAGTGTTAAAAGTCTCCCAAAACACGCAGACGAATAAATTGGCCACTTCGATTGGTTTCGTGTGCGAACACGGAGAAGCGCCGCTGATTTTAGCGCTCGGGCCGGCGAACGTGAACACGGCGGTGAAAGCGATGGCCATCGCGAGGAGGAAGTTGAAGGAAGAAAATGTTGATTTGCGTTTGTATCCGACGTTTCGAGAGGGGGCCGCCAAACGATTTTCGGCGATTCTTTTGCAGACGTGGAAAGAAGAAGGGAACGGGAACATGCAGATGGAGGACGAGGAAACGGACGTGAGTTTGACGTGCGGGGCAAACTCGGTGCCGAGCCAAGTGGCTGGGGCAATCGCCGGGAAGATTCGCGAGGGGTACTCGGTCTCTATCCGAGCGTGTGGCGCGGAGGCGGTGAGTAAGACGGTGAGCGCGGTGACGTTCGCGAGAATGTTTTTGGCGGACACGGAAAAAAATCCGCCAGAATCCACGCCGTTGGGAAGAGTCGTGGATATTTCGTGCGCTCCGGAGTTTCGACACGAGTCGGTCGGGAGCGACGGAGACGAGAGGACGATTTTGATGTTTACTATCAAAGTGATCGACCCGAGAGACGCGCCGATGGTTTCGATGAGCGCGGAGGCGAGCGGCGCCATTTCCATGGAACGGCAGCGAAGGTTAGCCGACGAAGGTAACGCTGCTGCTGCTACTAATGCTGCTGTGAATAACGGCGAAGAAGTTTCGTATTGTCAGCAATGCGGCGCTGTATTCAATCGCATGAGTGCAAATTTCTGTTCCCAGTGCGGCTGTAAGAGAAGCTAGATGGGTGGTTGTGGTAGTTCCTCGTGTATCGTCCTCCTTTTACTTACCTTACCCTTGTTATTGAATTTCTTGCACTGTGTGATCTGTTTTCACGTGTAACTTTACTGTTCTTAACTATTAAACTACTACAAATTGCTCCTTCAATTGTACAACTGTACAGGTGCTAGCTACACTACTACTACTGCGTGCTAACGCAACACTTCTCGCTCTATCCTCTAATTTTTTTTATTAGCGTTTCGAAAACACCATGAAATACCGTTCGATTCGACTCCCGGCTTGCCAAAACCGGTCGAAGAAACTTTCTTCGTACTTTTCGAATCCAGAGCCTTTGCCTGGAGCCGACCCGGTGTATAATCGAACGCCTTCTACGTTTTCAAACGACGCTTCAATCGTATCGCTCGACTCGTCCGCTCCGTAACTTTTCTCGCTTTCAAACGCTATATTGTCATCATCGACGGTGAGCCCAGATATCATCTTTGCTAAGGTGTGCATGTACCTTTCGTTGTCGGAATAAATCGTTAGTCCTCCTCCACCATCACCGTTTTTGTCCTTCTTCTTCAACGCTTTGTGTGCGGCGACGAAAAAATCTTTATTCAACAACGCTTTATCGTTTCTTGACTTTTCGTCTCCGGAGTGATGCGGCGGTTCTGGGAAATTAATAAAGATTCGATGCAATGAATTCGGAGGAATACTTTCATTGAGTAAACGAAACGCATCTCCGGAAACGACCGCGATGTTTCGAAGTTTTGAAACGCAAATTCTGTTGAAGATATCGCAAGAACGGTCGCGGCGCAACTCGCTCGCGATCCAGACTTTTTTGTTCTTGTTCGATGAAGACAACGAGCTCGCGGCGGCTTGAGCTAAAGCCCATTCGCCGTTTCCAGCGGCAACTTCGAGGCTTATCTCGTTTTCCTCTTTTGCTTCCTTTTGCACGCCGTGGAAGAGCTTCTTAAAGTTTATCTGTCCAGTCTTCGAATCGATTGTCTTCTTCAAGCGTTTTCTGAGTTTGTCCTTGCGCTTCTTTTCGTCATCTTCTTTGACGAAAACTTCGTCTAAACCCAAAGAGTTTTTGAGTTCTTGAAACAACATTTCGCCAACGCTGCCACTGTTTTTCCTGTTGACCAGTTCGCCAAGTTTTGAGGTGAACAAAAGGCACCTGGAAAAACAGTCATCGATGGTTGTTGTCGTTGTATCTTTTGAAGAAGAAGAAGAAGAAGGAGAAGAAGAGTCTCCGTCCTCCTTCCTGACGATGTCTTTCAATCTGGCCATGTCGCGCTCAAGTTCCGAGCGATTCGTATTACGAAAGAGTTTGCGACGGTGCGGGTCCGCTAGTTCTAAATCTTCCTCTTCCACCGCTTCCGCTTCCTCTTCTCCTTGGACCGAGCCTTCGTTAGCTGCGCGAGCTTGTTTGCACGCTTTTTCGCACGACTTTATCGCTTTCAAACACGCTTTTACGAAGCTCTTTTTCTTTTTCTCTGTTGTCGTTGTTGTTGTGAGTGCAATGTTCGCTTCTAAACGCGCTAACCCGCCGTACATTTGCGCCAGACAATCGTATTTTTGCGCAATCTCTTGTTTCTCCGGTACTTTTTGCTTTACGTTCGGATCGTGATAAAATTTGCACATCCTACCGCGTTGACACTCTCCGTTCTTCCAGAAGAGACACGTCGGTGCCTGTCTTTCTTTGATACCATTCTTTAAGCCGTCTTTCACGCCTTTTCCGTTCAAACAGTCGTCGATGGATGTTTGCATGGATTCAATCTCTAGCTTTAACAAATCCCGACGAAACGACTGCGCGTACATTTTTGCCAGGAGAAGTTTTGACGTGTCGTCTAATACGTCCTCAACCTTCGTACCCGTCCATTGAATCGCAGATGATACGTCTCCGGTGCGCAAACAAACCCGGAAAAACGTATTCAAAGCTCTCGAGTCGATTCCAACGCCGCACGCGCATTGAGAAATATCATCCTCACCATCTTCGCTGCCAACTTTACTCGTCGTAGACGCCGCCGCCATACTCTCGACGAGCTGTACGGCAGCTCTAACATCGCACTCGATCAAATACGATTTTAATAACATCGTAAAAGCAACCACATTTGGTTTACAATCTGGTCGTAAGATTGCGTCTTCTTTTCCTTTCTCTTCTTCTTTGTGTTTGGTTTCACTCGCCATGCGCCTGAGAATGATTTCAATATCCTTCGTTCTCCCTGCGTTGGCGTAGGCATTTAACAATGCGCAATAAGTATACACCGACGGATTAATTCGTTGATTTTCGACTAAATTTTTAAACGTTTGCGTCGCTTTCGAGAGCTGTTTGACTCTCGCAAAGTGCTGAATATTTGACGTCGCGTCGTTTCGAGCGCGTTCGACCGCCGCTTTACTATTTTCCATCGCTTTTCCATTCGATGAGGAAGAGGATGAGGAAAAGAATAACAGAGGACTTTGAGGCAACAATGCTGCCGAGATATCTTTTTCCCCCTCTTCGAGTAAAGTTTCTTCTTCTTCGTCGCCGTCGTCGCCGTCTATTTTTCTTCCTCCTTTTCCTCCTCCTCCCACCTGCTCCTTCAAATTGCTCTTCTTTTTCCCCGGCGGTCTCGTCAATTTCATCTGTCGCATCAGCTCTTTCCTCGCTTCAAACTCATCGTAACTGGCTGCTCCTTTTTCCCTTGTGTGCTCTTTCTTCTCTTCCTCGTGTTGCTCGTCCTCCTCAGTTCTTCTGTCGTTCTCGTCCACCGCAACAACGCCGTAATTCGTACGCTCGTCGAACGCAACAGTTTTCTCCTCCTCCTTGCCGCCGCTGCCTTCTTCAAAGCACTCGTTTTGCTTCTCCCGAAACTGTCTGTTCCGTTCCGCGCGTTCCTTCTGTTTCACTCCTTTCTTTTCACTCTCCATTTTCGAGTGGTTCTCGGGGTCTTTGTCCATCAACCACGGACGTTTGCGCTTCCCCATTATTATCTTCTTAATCAAGTTGTTGCATTTCTACGTTGTTGCAAAAAAACACGTGACGATTGAAAATGATGAGAGGAAAGAAGAAGAAAAGAAGAAGAAAAAAAACATTTTTGGGCTTCGGTCGTTCGTGGTCGACGGACCTCTTGACAGATTTTTATCACCGAAATATCTGAAATATCTCTCGTCCTCCCTTTTTTTATGCGATCGGATCGGCGCGGAACCAAAAAAAATCATCTCAAAACAAACGGACCTTTCATTATCTGCTTCAAAATAATAATTGCATCGGCCACACGCTTCGCCGCGTTTCGGGCAGAAAAAGAAGAAAGAGAGAAAGAAACGCGCACGTCTTCTTATCTTCTTCACAGAGAGAGAAAGAGAGTCTTTTTGTCGTGCCATCATCGTCTCTCAAAGAAGAGATTTGAACAAAAATGATTATTTAATTTTATCCCGACTGTGTGTTGGTTTTGCTGTTGAGATTCTTTGAAACGACGCGAGCGTGTTTACGAAAGTTTTAGCAGTTGAGTTCATCGAAAAACAACAACAGAAACAACAACAACGCGTAGATAATAATGAAACGAACGTCCAGAGAAAGTCGACGACGTCAAAGCTTGGAGAGAGAGAACGACGAGTTGAAGAATATGGTGGAAAGATTACAAGAAAGATTGAAGATGACGACGACGAGGAGCGGCGTGAGCACGTCATTATCGTTCGAGTCGAACGGATCAGACGTCGAAGCTTCGAGCGCGTTCTATTTACCCACGAAAGATGACGATCGAAGGATGCAAGAACATGGAGGGCAAGAACAACAACGTCGTCATCATCGTAATCATAGTCATTCACCTCGGGAGAACGCGAGGGTTGGAACGCCCAGGAAATCCATGCTAGGCCACAGGCCAGATTTTTTCCAAAATTCAAACAAGAAACTTCCTCAAGGATGGGAAGGCGTGCACGACCTCATCGAAGAAGGCGAATACGCCGGGTGGTTGATTAATCCGAAACAAATAACCATGCTGAATGAGATCGGGAAAGGTTGCGAAGGCACGGTGTATAGAGCAAAATGGGGAGGCGCTACGGTGGCGGTGAAGAACGTAGGCGCGAGAAACGCCAAGCAGGCGAAAGCGCTGGTTCGATCGACGGAAATCTCTGTAAAATTGAGACATCCAAACGTCCTTCCCTTACTCGGGGCGTATTTTAACCCGTTTGGGGATTCGTGTTTGATGTTCCCAGTGATGCTAGTTGGGACAATGAAGCAATGGTTGTATAGCGATTTGGAGAAGGGCGGAGTCGGCGCTTTGTTTGGAGGCGGCGCGACAAAGAGTAACGCGCACAAGTATAAGAAGCGGCTAAAAGCCGCGTGGGACGTCGCGAAAGGCATGTCTTACTTAGAAGACATGTTCATCATGCACAGAGACTTGAAACCGTCGAATATTTTCATGAAGAGCTCGGCGAAAGGCTGTGCGGTGATTGCAGATTTTGGACTGGCCCGATACAGCTCCTTGAAAGATAACGAAAGCTCGCCCACGGCTTGTACGGGGACGTTTATTTATATGGCTCCAGAAGTTATCACCGGTAAGTGGTACGATACCAAATGCGACGTTTTCAGTTTTGGCGTCTTACTGAATGAATTGCTGGATAGAAAAGCTCCGTATTCGGGATCGTACTATTCGCCGCAACAAATCGCTCGAGCAGTGGTGGAACAAAACATGAGACCGAAAGTGTATTCAAACGATAACTCGCGAGATTCGAAACGTTTAGTAAAGTTGACCGAAAAATGTTGGGTTGCAGATCCAAACGTGAGACCCTCGTTTGCGGAGATTATCAACGAAATGGATGCGATAATGCCGAGTTTAGGGGTGGAGGACTCCCCGGAGAGCTTTCCGGGTACCGGAGACTTCGACGCCGATCAGGGTCGAGAATCGGTGTCAAATACATCAAGCCCAGGGAGCGCAGATAAAAAAAATAATACGAATCCCATACTCGGAAGTTTGAATAAAGTTCTCGAAGCGTTCTTTTGAAGAGACGAGAGCAGATAATGGTCAAAAAATTGTGTACATAAAAACGATTGAGAATAGAAAATAGAATGCGCGCAGTCCAGAAACGGCGAATGTGTTTTCGTATATATTTACGTGAAATATTTATTTATACTTTTAACATACCGAACGAGATGAACACGCACGCGTGCTCCGTAATCAATCCATCCATCGACAGAAGTACATCAAAGTTAACGCTCATCGTCAGAAAATGAAAAAGAAGGAGAAAAATTTTAACATCCAACATCCATCTTATGGAAAGGAGAAGAAAGTGAAAAGAGAGAGTTTGTGTTTCCTATGTTGAGCAAAAAATACGCGATACTTCTTCTCGCGAGTTCCTTATGAAATCCTCGCATAGGTTGCAAAGAGAAGAGAGTAAAACGAGCGCGATTGAAATGAGCATTGAATCTTCTCGAGAAAGAGGACGACGACGACGACGACAGCGAGGACGGATAGAACGAAAACAATCATCGTCGTCGTCCTTGATATTCTTCTTCTTTTTTATCTTCTCCGCGTCGTCGTCCTTCGTTTGTTTGTTTTCTCTTTTCGCGTTCGCGTCTGCTGAAACAAAAGTCGGACCGAGAAGCGCGACGAGGACGACGACGACGACGCCTTTTGCGACGACTGCAACACTCTCTCACACGGGAGGTCGTTCATTTACAAACTCTTCAGGAGCGCCAACCGTCATAAAACCTCGAGAAACGAGAATCATTAACGGCGTTCCATCGCTCGTATCATCTCCAAGAAATCGAATAATTAACGGGGTACCGGTGTATGAAACATCCGCGTTTCCCTTTATCGTTGCCATTTTTGGATCGTACGCGGATGAGAATGGTAACACAGTTCGTGATTTTAGATGTGGAGGGACTTTCATATCCACCCGACACGTTTTGACGGCATCGCACTGTTTCTTTTCTGATGGACTCGTTTCGAACACGCGAAACTTTTACGATAAGATGGAGGTACTGGTAAACTCAGTTCAGCTCGATCAAGGAGGAGAAGGTCAGGAACTTAAGTTTATTGAAATTGCCGAAGCGCACGGAAATCCGGATTTCAATGGGATAAACTTTGATCAAGATTGCACTGTGCTTCGTCTGGTTAGACCGGCGAGTGAAATATTCGACGTACAACCCGTTCGACTCGCGTGGGGTGCCGAAGAAGTAGACGAAGACGAATACAAAACTGTTTACGACGAGAACGAGATGTGCTACGTCGTTGGGTTTGGCGTAGACTCGAGCGGTTTCTTAACTGAACATTTGAATAACGCGACTGTTCCGCTCGTCTCCGAAGAGACGTGCGAGCATAGCGATTCCTATCCGGGATGGCCATACGGGAATCCAATTTCATCCTCCATGAATTGCGCGGGATATAAGTCTGGAGGCACAGATGCTTGTCAAGGAGATTCGGGCGGGCCGTTATTAAATGCGCGTACGCTCGCCCAAGTCGGCATCGTAAGCTGGGGCGAAGGCTGTGCCTTGGAAAATAAATATGGCGTATACACAAAAGTAAGCAAAATGCGAGCGTTTATTCACAGCATCGTTGGCGACGAACTATACGAGCATTCACCGTTTAAATCCCCGGAGGGAGTTGAAAACGGAGGAGAAAACGAGATACCAACAAGACCACGTCCGTTTCGATGCTTTTAATTAAAAACTAACCATGGAATAATATTCTATTAAATACCTGTAACACTTGCTTGGACCGAACCTTCCTCTGGAAGTTCCTCCAACAGCTTCATCCAGTTAGGAACACCGGCGCCAGATTTCCACAACGTCCCATTCTTAGCCACCGCAAAAAACACATCTCTCACCGACGGATCGAATCCGTCTACTTCTACTTGATTAATGATCCATCTTCTCCACGCCGTTTGATCCTTTGCCTGTATGCGCCATCTTTCCTTGGCGTCGGCAAACACGTTCACCTCAACCTCCGAAGAACTGCTCTTCTTATTTCGTTTCGAGCGATTCCCAAAAGTCAAATCCATCGGCTCGTCACTCGTTGGTTTTCCATCGTTCTCCAACATTGTCACCGTGCATACCAAAATCTTATTCTGAATAAACTTCTCTCTGAATTTTTCCAAGTTTGCCATCGTTTCAAAGACGTGCGCTTCAGAACCGGCAACCACAAAGACTCTATACAAAGACCGAAGTCTGTTCAAAGGAACCGCACCTTCGTCTTTTTTCAATTGCACTTGTAATCTCCCAAGTTCTTCTTCTCTTTCTGCTTCCTGCAAAGTCTCATCTCGCCCTTTCAACTCGTTCTTTAAGAGTAATCCCAAAACAACCAACGCCGTGGTGTTTACGCCTAAATTTTTCAACGTTTCTATTAAATCCGGCACATCTTCCGCGAGTTCTCCCTCGCCACCTCCGCCTTTCACAGCTTGCACTAACCGCGACAGAATAATCAAGAGACCAACTGCTGCTCCACTCGCTAACGACCCAAACAGGAAAAGTTTCAAAAATCGAAACGGTTCCGCTGCTTCCGCTCGAAGCTTCGCCTGCGCCGCTTGTTTCTCTTTCCCGTCCCCGTACTCGACGTCGATTTCTTCAAACTGTTCTGTATTTCGAAACTTCGCCAAGTCGTCGTCGCGTTGCAACACTCGGAAGTCCAAGTCAAACTTTTCCAACGCGACCATCAAATCGTCTTTCGCTTGCTCGTATTTGTTCATCTTTACGTACGCGCACGCTCGATTGTAGTGACTCGCTCGAGACTCTTCTTCGTTCGGGTTCAACTTCAAAGCGTCCGTGAAAAAATCCGCCGCATCTTGGTACTGTTTTGCTTCAAACTTTTCCAAGCCACGGTTGACTTTCTCCGCCGCTTTGGAGACGGGGGCGTCGCCTCCTTGTTCGCCGCCCGCTTCGACCACCACCACCGTTCTTTGTCCACTTTTTCTCCGTGGTCTGTTGAAAAGAAATCCAATATTAGTATTATTATCATGACGACTCCTTTTATTCCTTCTACTATTAAAACTACTCTTGTTGTAAGCGCTGCTGCTGCAGGTGGTGGTGGTGGTGATGATGCTGTTATTGTTTTCGTCGTCGTCGTTCTTCTTAAAACGCGAAGAAGAAGACAAAGAAGAAGAAGAAACTCTCGAAATGATTGCTCTCCCTCTTTGTCTTCTTCTTTTCGTTCGCGTTCGTGCTCTCGCCGTCGTCGCTCTCGTCGGTGGTATCGATGACGATGACAACATTTTTTTCTATCTGAACTCTCGGGTGTTTTTGTGTCACCCCCCCTTTTGGCACGAAAGAGAGATTCTTTGAGGAAACACTCGAGACCTAAATTTTCTTTTTTTGTCTCTTGCAAGCTTTTTTCTCGTTTTTTGCACATGTGCACCATAAAAAGTGCTTCTTTTTGCTCTGCTTTCCTTCTTGTTGGTCTTTCTTTTGTTTTGGGGAAGAGAGGAGACTCTCTTTTCCCCCCATATCATACATATGATGATGATGACGTCAACGAGAACGACGATTGGATTTGCAAAAACAACGACTACTGCTTCCATCCCGATATCATCATCGTCGTCGCGAAGAAGAAGAAGAAGGACAACCACACTCGAGCGGCGGCTGTGGTGCGGGTACTGCCGTGATGTGGTGGCTTTTTCGTCGTCGGAAGTTAATGAAGACGAGGAGAAGACTTCGACGACGACCTCGGGGACCCCCGCGACGATGAGTAGTAGTAGTTTAGGAAGTTTGGAGGAGGAAGAAGTCGTGCATCGAGCGATGCGTTCGTTGATGAGGAAGAAATCGGAGGAGGAGGAAAAGGAGGGAGAGAACGTGACGAGGTTGGACGAGTACGCGAGAACTTTGGTGGAAGCGTCGAGTTGGTCAACAGGAAACCAAAGAGAAGAAGAAGAAGAAGAGGAAGACAAAGAAGGAAAAGTTTCTTCTTCGTCATCACTTTTAGCCACGTCATTCGCCTTGGACGCGCTCGTTTTGAGCAGACTGTTTACGTTGATGCGGAAACGAGAGCCTCCGGGCTCGGAAACCATGGGCATCGCTCGACAAATAGTAAACATCTCCTTCCTCAGTTTAGACACGAGAACGCTGAGGATACGGGATTGGCCCAGAGGCACGGCGATTTTTGACGTGCAACCGAAAGAGTGCAACGAGTATTTAACGCCGAGGATGAAGTTGATGAACGCGAAAGTGACCAGAGGGAGCTCGCTGAGACGAGTCGATTTCGATTTTATGAATGTCGAGAGGAAGAGTTTGGATAAGAAAACGTACCTCGAAGACGCGCTGAGGAAAGAAGGTTTCCGCGAGGAAACGCCCACAATTTGGATATGTGAAGATTTAGAAGAACTAATCCACAGCGAGGCGACAAAAATGAGCGACTTTGTGGAGGAAATTTGCGATTTGATGTCTCGAGAGTCTGAATGTTGCGGCTCCGCGAAAGGCGTTGACGCTCGTTTACAAAACACCATCAAAGCTCTATTCGCTGCAAATGGCGCGATGTGTTCGTTCACGGAGGAAGAAAACGGATGCGTGCTATTCTCGGCGATCAAAATGCGACGTTCGGCGCGAGAGGAGGAGTATTACAGAAACGCGTTGATGGACGCGCTGGAAGAAATCGACGAAGACGGTTGGGAAGACTAATAATAAAATACATAGGACTGACTGTTTGTCATCTCTACACAAAATGTAATTCTATTCGCTACTGCTGCTATAGCCGCCTAAAAGTCCTAACGAAGACTCGTTATTGTTGTTGTTTTCTACTTCTTTCTCAGCTCTCACTGTTTGTGGGGTGGTCGTCTTCTTCTTTGCCACTTTGAGAAGTTTCTTCTTCGCGTTTGTGTTCTTCGCTTTCTTCGCCGCAAAGTCGCCGTCGTCGTCGTCGTCGACACCCACACCATCATCTCTCCCACCACTCTCTCTCTTCTTTTTCTCCTCGCTCTCCTCCGCGGCGGTAGCGGTTTTGGAATTCAGTGTGTGACTTCTCGCTTTCGCCAGTTTAAACTGTTTGCTCAGCTCCTTCTCCTCCTCTCGCTTTCTTTTCTCGTTCTCTCTCTTCTGTTCTTCCACTTCGTCTAAGAACTCAATCTCGTCCTCCTCCAACGGCCGGTTCTTCCCTTCCTTCATCGTTTTCCACCCTTCCTGAAACTTTTCCTCTTTCACATCTCTTTGCTCTTGGAGAATTTGCCACAGAGGTTTCACCGGTTCTTTGTCTTCTTCCTCTTCTTTTCCCCCTCTCTCTTTCCTCAAACGTTCGAGTTCCTCCGCGGTGACGAATTTAGTATTCGTACTTTTCTCTTTTCCTCCGTCGTCGAGTATCTTAAACACAGATTTCACGTCTCTCCCTAACTCTTTCTCCACGTCGAATAACTCTTCCTCTTCTCCTTCTCCTTTCCGAGGAAGGATTCGGATCATTTCCACCGACGACTCTCTTCTTTCCGCCGCCATCGTGTGCGTGTTGTTGTTCTCTTTTTTTTTATTTTGCGGGGAAATTCAGAATTCAATCCTCCTCAGAAAAAGAGAAGAGTTTTGCTTCTACATACAGACCACACACACGCATCATGATCGTCGTTTCTTCGTCGTCTCCTTCGTCGTCGTCTCCTTCATCGTTTAAGGAGAGAGCGAGGAGACGAAAGAACGGAGCCCCGCATCATCGTCGAAGAACGTCATCAACGTGTTCTTCCTCCTCCTCCTCCTCCTCTTCAAAGTCTGGTGATGAATTATCCACCACGAGGACAACAACAAAAACGACGACGAGAATATTAACCACCACCAACGCGTATTCGAGGACATCGACGGGAGGAAAATATCAACGGATGAAAGGATTGATGCCAACTCGGTGCGCCAAGTGCGACAAGTGCGACGACGCGAAATCCAGACGAGACTCTACGAATGCAAAGTTGTTCAACTCGCCAATGAAGAGAGCTTTAGGGGTGGGAGGATTGGTCGCCTCGAGTGGGGCTTTGTGCGCGGCGACTTTAGGCGGTGGTGGCGGGAGGAACTTTGTGAAACCAAACGCGGGAGGCGGCGGTGGTGGAGGCGGCGGAGGCGGAGGGAATAGCACGGACTTTACGGATATGTATGGGAAAATCTTAGAGTCGTCGTCGTCGGGAGGAGGAAGAGGCACGGCTTTGCAAGAATATCCGGAAGTGCTGGTGTTGGACGTGAGAGGGATGCACTGCGGTGGATGCGCGGCAAACGTGAGAAAAGTTTTAGAAAACGTCGCTTCTGTGCAAAGCGCAAACGTAAACTTAGCGAACGAAAGCGCCGTGGTGAGAATTGCGGTGAGACTGGACGAGAAGGATTTGCAAGAGGCGAGAAGCGCAGGAGTAAGAAATGCGCCTGATTCTTCCTCGTCGTCTTCGGCCGCAGCATCGGTGGAAGTTGTAAACGGAGACGTAGGCGTACAGATAATGATCGCATCAATCAAGAATAAAGCAAAAATCGAAGGCGATAAACTCGCCGAATTAGTCACGGCATCTGGTTTCCCTACGACATTGAGAGATAATTCGTCCTCGGACGAATCTAGCGGTGAATACGATCAAGGCATGCAAAGAGCGAAAGAGAAGCGAGAAGAACGCATCAAACGCATACGAGAGTCGACGAAGAAAGTTGCTTTGGCGTGGGGTTTAGCATCTGTGTGTATTTTAGGACACGCCGCGCACTATTTGAAGATCCACTCTCTTGGATTTTTGTGTAAAACGCAAACGCATGTAGCATTATCGCTCTTTGCAATGGTTGGACCTGGACGCGATATTTTGACAGATGGTTTCAACGCATTTAGAAGAGGAGGGCCGAACATGAATTCTTTGGTCAGCATGGGTGCGATCGCTTCTTTTGGAATGTCCTCGGTGGCAGCGTTAGTTCCAAAACTTATGTGGCCGACATTCTTCGAAGAGCCGGTCATGTTGTTGGCGTTTGTTCTTCTCGGTCGAGCCGTAGAAGACCGAGCAAAGTTAAAAGCCTCGAGCGATATGAGCGATTTGATGAATTTAGTACCTTCCACCTGTCGATTACTGGTCTCAGAGTCGTCCTCTTCTTCGAAATCTCCGCTTTCGAAAATGATATCCGTGGAGGCGATCAAACCAACTGATAAAATTTTAATCTTACCCGGGGACAAAATTCCAGTCGATGGAGTCATCGTGAATGGCACATCCTCTGTCGATGAAGCCGCGCTTACTGGTGAACCAATCCCCAAGGCCAAGAGGAAAGGCGATCTAGTATCTGCCGGAACGATTAATTGTGACGGCGTCCTAACGGTTGAAGTATCAAAGTCTGGGTCCGAGACGACAGTTGCTGGCATTGTGCGCATGGTTGAATCCGCTCAAAATAGACAAGCTCCTGTTCAAAGACTTGCCGATGATATCTCTGGTGTTTTCACGTACGGAGTCATGGCAACATCTGCGGCAACGTTTGCGTTTTGGTCTACAATTGGAACGAAAATTTTCCCGTCAGTTGCGGCAGCGTTGGGAGCGTCTGCGGCAACTGTGAACGCCCCAGTACTGATTGCAGCGCAACTAGCGGCTTCCGTGCTAGTCGTTGCCTGTCCATGTGCTTTAGGACTCGCTACTCCGACTGCAGTTTTAGTTGGAACGGCGTTAGGTGCGCGCAATGGTCTTTTGATTCGAGGTGGAGATGTTTTAGAAAGAGCAAACGACTTGGACGTCATCGTTTTTGATAAAACCGGAACCCTCACTGTGGGTAAACCAACGGTTGAAAAACTCACGACGTCAAATTTGACGAGCGAGGATGAAGTTTTATCCCTCGCTGCTGCGGTAGAGCGAAATTCGACGCACCCGTTAGCGGTTGCGGTGAATAAAAGAGCATCACAGAACGGCAACAAAACGTACGAGTGCGCGGAGGATTCTTTCAAACAAGAGCCGGGATTGGGTGCTTTTGGAACCGTAAATGGGAAGAAGATAGTCATCGGTACTAAAGAGTTTGTTGAATCGTCGTTAAAATCGTCTGCGTTCCCACCTGAACTCGAAGATGCTTTCAAACGTTCGAACGAAAACGGATCAACCACGGTGTGCGTTTCCGTTGACGGTAAAATGGCTGGAGTTTTTGAGATTCGCGATAAACTCAGATCAAACGCCAAAATGACAATCGAACGACTTCGAAAATCAAAGAGCAAGAACTTTGAAATCATCATTCTATCCGGGGATCGTCAAGAAACCGCCGATGCGATTGCAAAATCAATTGGCATAGATCCCAAGAATGTCTACGGAAACGTCCGCCCAGAACAAAAAGCTGAGTTTGTCGAAAACTTACAAAAATCTGGTAAATGCGTCGCTATGGTTGGTGATGGAATCAATGATACTGCTGCGTTAGCCGCAGCAAATGTCGGCATAGCGATGGCTTCCGGCGTAGGCGCTGCTTCCGAAGTTGCATCGATTGTTCTTCTCGGGAATCGGTTACCGCAAGTCGTAGACGCCATCGATTTATCCGCGAAGACGTTTGGTAAAATCAAACAAAATTTGGCGTGGGCGTTCGGCTATAACATCGTGGGTATTCCCATCGCAGCCGGTGCACTTTTACCTGCCTACGGACTCGCACTCACTCCGAGCGTTGCAGGTGCTGTGATGGGCGTGAGCTCCATCGGCGTAATGGTGAACTCGCTGCTTTTACAGCTCGAAGGACGGAAATTTTCCAAAGAAGAAGACGAAGACAAAGAATAGTTTTAGAAAACGAACGCATTAGAATAAAAACCGTTTCCACGTTATTGTAAACACGCGCACAAGAAGATTAATAGTGTATCATATAGTCTAAACCGAGCCTTGAAATATTAAACTTGCTTGAAATACTCCTTGGAACGCTCTTCCACTTCCTTCAAATATTCGGCCTGCACTCTTTGCGCGTAGCTGCCATTCGTCAATCCCAAAACGACCTCTTCCATCCTTTGTTGAAGTTCTTTTGTAAACGCGACTTCCCCGTAACCTTCGTTGACTAACTTTTGAAACACCACGGGCCAGTCGTCCGTGTTTGAACACCCCAACAACTCGTCTAATGGAGCCTTATTCTTGTTCAACTCCCCGGCGGCGTACACTTGTAAAAACTTTTGCAAAATATGCACCATTCCGTCCATTTTATCCTCGTCTGACTTTCGAATCCACGCGTACGTCGTGTTCAACATGCCTTCATCGACCGTGCAATTCTTAATTTCCGCTTCCATGCGTCTCAATGCGTCTGATTTCAGCGGCACGTCAAACTCCATGGTCGTTTGATCCGCCGCCGCGGATATTATGCGTTGCAACTGTTCCGAGGACCGATCGATCGTCTCTTCCGCCTTCTTCAACGTCGCTTCTATAATTTTCATGCACTTCGACATGACGTCTGCAATCGCGTCTTTCTCTTCGTCCGTGTTGACGTTATCGATTCTCGAGGCCATTCGTAACCACATCTGTTGGTCAAACGCCATGATGTTTTCTATGCACACTTTTTGCAACACATCGTCGCTCTCTCCGTGCGCGTTCAAAAGCTGGTTGATTAATCCATCTAAGGCAGCCACGTCGGAGATGTTCTTGTTCCCACTGTCTGCCGCCGCGGCGGTTCGGTTTTGTCGTCGTCTGTTCTTTGATGATGATGAGGTTGTCGTCGTCTTCGTCGCCGTCATCATCATCATCATCTTTTTCGTCGTCACCTTCCTCGAAGAAGAAGAAGAAGTAGTAGAAGAGGAAGAAGTCGTTCGCGTAAACATCGCTCGCATCATCATCGGTGTTGTTGTTGTTGTTGTTGTTGTTGTCATCGTTTCCGCTCCTCCTCCTTTAAGGTGTTCTCTATTTTTAAGGGGAAAAGTGAAAGTGGATAAAGTTCTCTTCTTTTGGGGGAAAAAAAGAAGGAAAAAATTCACTTTTCTTTTAGCCGCCTCACACGCCGCACTACTCGGCCGACGACGTCGACGACGACAACAACAACTCTCATCAGTCTGCTGCTGTACTGCTTCTGCGTTTGGGAATTTCCACATCGAACGATCGTAAAGTAGGAGAGAGAGAGAGAGAGAGAGAGAGATTTGCAATTGGCGTGTTTGTTGTTGTTTGTTAAACAAGAGTTTAGATATCTCTAATATCGTATGTAAAAAAGGATGGAGAGAGAGGACAGTTTATACCGAAACCGAGAAGAAACGTCGTCGTCATCGAGACAGAAGGACGAGTACGAACGAACGGACGAAGAGAAACGGGAATTTGTGGATACCCTGTGGAATGATATCAAAGACGGCGCGCGCGAATTGGTTTCCCAAGAACCTCTTTTGGGAGGCTTGATTTATAGCAAAATATTGAACCAACCGACGTTCGAGAAGTCGTTATCGTACGTGTTGAGCTCAAAAATCGCCAACGCACAAGTATTAGCCGGACAATGGCAAGAGTTGATGTTCGAAGCCATGCAAAAGGAACCAGTAATCTCCTATTGTGCAGCTACGGATATTCGCGCGTGCGTGGAACGGGATCCGGCGTGTCCAAACCCGACGCACTGCTTTCTCTTTTATAAAGGGTTCCACGGGTTACAGACACAAAGAGTGAGTCATTGGCTGTGGGGACACGGGAGGAAACCGTTAGCGTGCTACATGCAATCGTTAGTGTCGGAGACCTTTGGGATGGACTCACATCCCGCCGCGATGTTTGGTCGCGGGGTGATGATTGACCACGCGACGAGTATCGTGGTCGGGGAAACTGCCGTCATCGGGGACGGGTGCACGTTATTTCACGGGGTCACGTTAGGTGGGACTGGGAAAACTAGAGGCGATAGGCATCCAAAGTTAGGCAAACGCGTCGTGGTTGGTAGTAACGCGAGCATATTAGGAAACGTAAAAGTAGCGGATGATTGTAAAATTGGCTCGAGCGCGGTGTTGGTCCACGACGTGCCTCCAGGAACGACCATAGTAGGAACAAAAGGAAAGGTATTGAGCGGGAAATACGGATCAGCTCTCAGGTCGAGACTTTGAGACGAAAATTATAAAATTATTACATCTTTATTTATTTGTGTGACATGTATGTATTTAACAAAACTTCTTGCATTAGTATTAAATGAAACTTCTAGCTATTTCCAAATCGTCTTTCGGCATGGACGCGTCCATGGCCCCACTTTCTAAGTGCTTTTGCATGTTCGCCATCTCGCTCCTCGCCTCTCTGTTGGTCGGCTCTAACCTTAACGCTTCCTCGTAATCCATCGCGGCTTCTAAAAAGCTGCCTAATATCATTCTAGCTTTCGCCCTTCGCAAGTACGCCTTTACGTATTTACCGTCCATCTCCAACGCTTCTGTGCAATCCTTCTCGACTTCTTCCATTTTGCCCATTTCCAGATACACTAAAGCTCTGTTAGCGTAATATGCCGGTAACTTTTTCTTTTCGAGCGCTTTGTCGTACCACGATATCGCGTCTTCGTATTTGCCTTCCGCAAACGCTTTGTTTCCATTCACTTTCTCCTCTTCGCCCGGGACTTTCGGAGCCGGATTGCTTTTCATCATTTCCGTGATCACGTAATTCGGGAAGTGCTCCTGCATTTGCGCTGAATATCTAAAAGCGCACTCGAGAAGCATCTTATCGCTTTGGAATCCTCCGAGGAGGGAAACCGAGTGCGGTCCTTCCGCGTCGGGATACCGCAAAGGAATGGCGACTTGGGGCAATCCACAAAAGGAGGCTATCGCTAAAAACTGGAATGTTTTCATCCTCCACGCTTGAACTTCTTCTTCCGAGCGTCCTTCACGCATTGGAGCGACGCCCGGGACGGTTGGGAAGATCAAAACCGTTCCGTTATCCATGATTTGATCCATAACTTCTCGGATTTCACCTCTCACTTTCATCAAGTTTTCGTAATCCTGCTCGGTTATTTTCTTTGCATTTTCGATCCGTTGCGCGGTGAATTTTCCTAAACCACTCGTCGTCGTCGTCGTCTTGTTCGAGATGGTAGGAGTAGCAGTAGTATTAGTTTGATCGCTGCCATCCTGTTTTTCAAGAAAGGCTAGAAATTCTTTCAAAGCTTCGTGAATTTCAAAACCCATCGTGGCGTGCATCTTGTCCCTGATCAACTCTAAACCCGTCTTACCACTCGTATCCGTTCGTAAACTCGGACATAACATTTTCAATCGTTCGCCTAAATCTAATTTTGAAACCTTGCCCGCGTATCTATCGTCATATCCGAACGCTTTCAAAGCACTAGCTACTGCCGCTGAACCTTGCGGATCAGCCAGTTTCATCAAATCCGTAAGGATGGCAAACTGCTTCGGTTCTTTGATGCCGTATTTTTCATCGTCCGCGGGTTTTAACAGAACGTCACCGACATCTTTCAATGTTTTTGAGCCTTTGGCAAACCATCCGACGGTATCGAACGTCTTGGAAAAATCTTGACATCCCTTCGTGGAAACCATCCCGTGGGACGGGCGAAAGCCATACACGCCGCAATACGCCGCCGGCACGCGCACGGAACCCGCGCTGTCAGTTCCTATGCCAAAATCGCAGTCTCTCAGTCTCGATGCAACAGCGACTGCGGATCCTGAGGACGAACCACCCGGTAATCTCTTATCGGCGGCTGGATTTATTGGCGTTCCGTAGTGTTCGTTTTGGCCGTCGATGGAGTAGGCGAGCTCGTCCATGTGGGTGATGCCGACCAAGGAAGCGCCGTTTTTCAATAACATATCCACTATGGCTGCGTTTTTCACTGTGTGTACGCCGGCGTTGTTTCCGTTGCTATTGCTATTTTCCTTCTTTTCTTTCATAAACTCTTTCCACTTTGGCGACCCGAACCCGCACGACGAATCGTTCTCATCCTTTCTCCCACTCACTTCAAAGATATCTTTCAGGACAAACTTCAAATTGGCCAATTTCCGAACGACGTGTTTCTCCGGCGGCGGAGGACACGGGATGTCTACGATCTCCACGAACGCTCCACAATCTTTAACTTTCTTCTTTTGATCATTCTTTAGTCTATTCTTCCTCCTTCTCTTTCCTATTTGATCGAAGAGTATAGCCAAGACGAGCGTACACGCGGAAACGGCGACTGAAATTTGTTGAGAGGAGGAAAAAGCCATCGTCTTCCGTTCTTTTTTCTTTGCGCTCTGCTGATTTAAAGAAGAAGAAGAAGAAGAAGGCGCACTCGGAGTGAAGGTGATGGACCCGGTGACGTTTGGCGGCCGGCCGTCCTCGTCTTCTTCTTCTCCCTTCATCCTGAACTTTTTTTATACTCTTTTTGTGAAATGGTGTAATTTGTATGGCGATTTTCGTCCTTTCCTCCCTCCTTCCTCCCTGCTGCATGAGAGCTAGAGCGAACATTTTTTTTCCGGATTCGGCTGAACGCGCGTAAACTCCCGCATTAAGCCTGCAATGGACTACTAGTAGTGTCTATATCTCGTTTTGATCGTTCAAACCGCGTTTTACGCGCACATTTGGGTGCATTATCTCCGGATTTTCACTAGAGAGGCTGATTTTTTACTTGAATTGGAAATTCTACCATCGGTTCCTCGATTTCCCCATTTATTCTTGCTTCGTATTACTTGATATTTTTATTCGTACGCTGAATATTAATCGATACGATTATTGCTCGGGATTGATCTGTAAAATTTATTTAAATGGTTTTTATTTCGAGAAAAATAAAAATAAAATCTTATATTTAAATATCTAAATGAGGGTAACATTATTTTTATTGGATTCGTTGGAATGATAATAGATGTATATATTTAATATAACTCATATCAATTCAATATAGTATGATTTAATAGGAATATATACATTAATGATGAAAAGAAGAATTAATTAAATATTGAATTAATTTTCATACGAATAATTTCCCGTATTAAGATGTATACATGGGTGCGTAATAGTTCAATATAAAAATTGAAAACAGGGGAATCCGTAGTTTTTCCTTAAATATGCTGTTTTCGGGACAATGGGGAAAAGATATGAAGGTGGAAAACAAAAAGAATTTTGGTTTAGAGGGAAGAAGAAAGGAAAAAGAAAGAAAAAAGAAAAAAAAGCTCTTGGTGTGGGTTCGCTAAACTATTCTACCTATTTTTTCAAAGAATAATAAAACTTTCTACTCCTATGCAGACAAGCGCATCTACCGTTGAGTACCGAACACTCGTGAACCAAATTCAGTCAGCCACTCGCCTTCTATGACTGAAACGTCTCTCGCGTACAATTTATTCGTTCGTATCAACTCGTTGAAGATGATGTAGGAGGAAGAGATTCCAACCGCTTCTTTGGCTGTCTCTCTCGAAGAAAACTTGTGAAACGTGGTCGAACTTGGGTGCACGAAAAGTCTGTTACCGCCAATCAGAGTCACAAACATACTGTTACTGCCGCCGCCACTGCCATCGAAAATTGACTCCTTTTTTGCCGCATTCATGAAGAAACCAGCCGTGAGTGCTTTGCGTATTCGCACAGACTTGTTTTCTTTTTCCTGCTTTTCTTCTTTCTCTTCGCCTTCTCGTTCTTCGTCCTTCTCCTCATCCTCGTCCCAATCTTCGATGTGGCCTATGCTTCGACTCAACTGCTCTTTGATCTTCTCCGCTTTATTCATTGCTCGAAACGAAACTCCGTGGCTGTTACACCATTTCTTCTTCCCATTTCGAGAGACTTTTGAATAATCCGCGTATAAATTCAATAGCGTCATGTGGTCTCCCGTCTTGTGCTTCGCCACTTGAATAGATCTCCCCACAAACACATTTTCCGTGCTCAACATGGCTAAAATTGCGACGATCTCCTCTGTGCACTTTTGATTTCGACTCTCGATGATGCATTTACACGCCATCGGTTCTAACGGGAACTTGCTCATTTGTCTTCCTATCTTATTCAACTCACCTTTGTCATCCAACGCGCCGAGTGAATACAGAAGCTCTAAACTTCTCAACAAGCCTTCCGTGCTCGGTTTGTCGATGAAAGGAAAAGTCAACACGTCGTTTACTCCCATGGCTTTGAGCATCAAAACGACGCCAGCTAAGTTCGTTCGAAGGAGTTCTGGGACAACCTGTTCAGCCAACGAAAACATCGTATCTTCCGTATACAGCCGATAGCACTTCCCAGGCGCTTCTCTTCCGGCTCTGCCGCACCTCTGGGTCGCTTGCGAACGCGCAATTGGGACAACTTTCAGCTCTTCTACGCCAGATTTCGCTTTGAAAGTGCGCATTTTCGTCAAACCAGTATCAACGACGTATCGAATGCCGGGAATTGTCAGCGAAGTTTCCGCGATATTCGTCGCTAAAACAATTTTACGCGTACCTTTGGGTGTTTCTTCGAAGACTTTCATCTGTTCCTCCGCAGGCATAGCTGCGAAGAGAAGAACAACGTTGAGTTGCGGATACGTATCCTTCCCTCTTTGGGTGAGCAGTTTCCCTAAACTTTCAATTTCCTCTTGACCGGTGAGAAAGACGAGAACATCACCTTTGATATCTTTTTCGTCCTCGTTTATTTGCATCACCGAACACAACGCGGCATCGATGTAGTCTTCCTCAGGTTCCTTCAAATAATACGTTTCCACCGGGAACGTTCTGCCTTCGATGTATATGATTGGACACGCATCGAAGAAATCAGAGAACGAAGACGCGTCGAGCGTTGCGGACATAATTATCAGCTTCAGCGGAGGTGGAGGTGGTCTCTTCTTTCTTTTCTTTCTTTTGTAGTTGTTGTTGTTATCGTTGTCGTCGTCTTTCTCGAGTATATTCATCCTCCGTTTTTCTTGAATCGCTTTCAGCGTTCCTAACAAGAAATCCGTCTGCAACGTTCTCTCGTGCGCCTCGTCGACTAAAATTGCCCCATATCTCGACAAGAGTGGATCATTCAACGCCTCTCTTAATAACATCCCGTCCGTGAAAAATTTGATCCTCGTTTGCTCGCTCGAACAGTCGTCGAAACGAATGCCGTACCCGACCAAATCGCCCAACTTCCCTCCGTCGCCTATTTCTTGACTCACTCGTTTCGCCACGGATACCGCCGCGACCCGTCTCGGTTGCGTCACGGCAACCATCGTTCCTTTTTCTTTTCTAGGAGGAAAATTTGACTCAAATTCCGTGTTGTTGTTCTTATCTTCCTTTTTCATCGTCATCATCCGTTCATACACAAACTGCGGTATTTGCGTCGTCTTCCCGGACCCGGTTTCGCCGAGAATAATAACCGTCTCGTTCTGTTCGATGTGCGCGACGAGTTCGTCTTTGGACGCGTAAATCGGAAGTTTCTCGCGTTGTCTTTGAATCGTTTCTCGCGAAAGTTGTTGTTTTTGTTTTTGTTCTTCAACCATATTGGTCATCATCCTCGTCTTCCAATCAATCGGCTTATATATAAAGCTCGAAGAGAGAGAAGAGTTCACTCAAAAGACGACCTAAACTCTCTCCGTTATTCTTAACATTTTCTTCTCGGTTTCTCTCAACACCTCCTCTTTCGTGACGAGATAATAGACGTTCCCTCTTTGTTTGTACACCTGAACGAACGAAGAGAGCGAAATCAAAAGTCAGAACAACAACAACAACAACTACGAGAGAGTCATACCTTTCTGTTGTTCGCATTCCCATACGTATTATTATTTAAAGAGGAAGAAGGTAAACTTTCCAGTTCTCTCTTTAAAACCGAGAGCGTTTGTCGTTCAAAAAGCAGCGCTTCTTCTTCTTCTGGTGATGATGATGATGATGATGATGACGATGGCGTGGTGTTCATACCTACACGAAGAAGAAGAAGTTAAAGAAGAAGAAGAACTGATGAAGTAAGACGTAAAATTTTTTCTGAACGAACCAGAGAAAAAACCAAAGAAAAAACCAAAATTTGGTTCCAAACCTGGTTGTTTGTAATAATTTTTCGAACGAAAATTTGGTTCCTCTCGTAAATCCAAACGTGGTTTGGAACCAAAAATTTCTGCAGAATTATACGAGAACAGATGGCTGCTCCTGGTGGTTCTTTCGCCGGCGCAGTCGTGGCGTTGTTACGACTGTCTCAGAAGCGTTTGAACAGAGGAGGAGGAGGAGGAAATGGAGTGAGAGGTTTCTCTTCGTCCTCTCTTCTTCGTCTGAGGGAACAACAACAACTCGAAGAAGAAGAAGAAGAAGACAAAGAATTTGGTGGGGAGTTCACCAAATCGAACGAAGAAGAGAGACGAAACTCCGCCGCAGATTCGTCGTCATCATCATCATCATCATCATCGTCTGATAAGAATAATGATAAAATACTACGACTGATCGCGACTGACCGAGAAAAAGCCGGACGACTCTCGGCGAACAGAGCGCGCAAAGATGGTTTTATTCCGTGCGCGGTATTTAAACAAGGAGAAATAGAAAAGACGAGCGAAGTGTGCGCGGTGAGCGAGAGAGAGGTGGAGAAACTTTTGCGAAAGTTTACGAAATATGGTTTGAGAACGAAACTTATCGATATCGTTTTGGACGATGGGAAACGGACGGTTAAAGCGATTCCGCAGCAAATACAAATGCACGCGTATAAGAATCAGGTGAATAATATCACGTTCATGCGAGTCGATCCGGAGACGATTGTAAAAGTTCCGATACCGGTGAAAGTGACGGGACAGGATGACTGTCCGGGGACCAAGCTAGGCGCGTTTGTGAGTCACACGAGGAAGACGATCAAGGTGAAATGTCGGAGCGATCAGATTCCAGAGGCGTTTTTCGTGGACGTATCGAACATGAACGTGAAAGATAACGTTAAGATTGCCAATTTAGATATTCCAGAAGGAGTTGTGATTTGCGAACACGACTTGGAAACGCCCATTGTGAAGATGGCAGGAAAATTGAAGAAATCTTAATACCAAACAATAAATAGGTTTATAGCGCGTGAAATAGTTGTGTTTGTAATTGAAGTATTCCGACAATAATACAATAATATCGAATAAGGTATATTATTTGTATCTCTCGTATTAACGCTTTCTATTTGTGCTGCTTTGCGCTCCTGCTGTGTATCTCTCTCGCTGCTAAGTGGTTTCTACTCATCGTCGTGTATTTGTTATTATAATTTCTTTCCGACTCTCTCTCTTTCTCTCACTAAATCTCCATTGGGTCGTCCTTTGTGACGCTAGTCGTTTTCACTCCCAAGGATGGCGTTCCATTGGTAATTGATGATCCAAAACCTTTGTGAATCTGGTTCGATAAAGTTTCGAAAGATTTCTTCGTCAAACTCGTCAGTTCGCACACTTTCCTCTTGAATTCCTCAAAAGACAATCCATCTCCTCTCAAAATAATCGGTCTATCCTCCTTGTTTTTTGGAGTTTGCAAATCTTTCTCTCCTTCTGCCTCTTTTTGTTTATGCTCCACGGCTTGGGCGTAATCGCTTTGATCATAGTTTCCGAAATCTTCGAGATCTCTTTCCATAAACCTCGTAAGCTGTTCCAAACGGTTTTCAGCCTCTCCTTGGACGTATTCGTAAAACTCTTGCTCTTGTTTCACTAATTTTGTGGGTTTTTGCGTGAATGGATTGTTTCTTTTCCAATCGGCGTCGTTTTCTTCTTCGTTGTACGCGTAGTACGCGTGCGCGTACGTCCACTTCAAGAGCTTTCGGCACTCGATGATTTGTCGCTGCGCCTCGACGGCAAACGTCATTTCTCCCGGGCCAGCGCCGTGGTTTCTTCCCACATCGTCCAACTTTTTCGCGATCAAAGTTTCCATGTCTTTCTTTGCCCGTTTTTCCGCGTCCTCGTGCGACGCCCAGCGTTCGTGATAGTGCGAGTATCTTTCAATGGCCATGCGGGCGAGTCTCTTCTTCTCATTCACCGCTCGTTCCTTTTCGCTCACCTTCGATGGATCTGAAGCGCCCGTCGTGCGGAAAGCGTTGCACGAATAGTATCCGCCAGTAGATTCGCCGTGCTTGCTCCACGGTTCTAAGCACGTCCAGCAAAAATCGTATCGGCACTGCGAACACGTCATGTGCATGCACCCTTGGTTCTTTTCAATCGGTCTCGAGCACTTTGGGCACGGTTTCGTAAACGTTAAAATCCAGTTCTGGTTCTCGGACTCCGAGCTGTTCTTAGCAATCCAAAGCTGCGCGGTGTCGCATCGCACGGGAATGTGCTCATCCTCTTGACACTTCCAGCAAAAAACTTTCCCGCACTCGCACACGCACGACTGAATCTGATCGAGAGTTAATCCGTCCTTGTTCTCCAGGAGTAGGAAACGATCGCACCCGGCCGCCGGGCAGTGCTTCACCGCCGAATTTTGCTCAAGAAAATGTTCCAGCTCGAACGCGTGGTATTTTGCGACTTTCTCCGCGTCGCCAAGAAAACGTAAAACCTTCTTCGTCGATACTCTCTTTCCGCACCCGTGATCCGGACAGCGCACGTCTAAAATCCCAGTCTTCCCTTCTTGCAACTTCGAATCGCAATAGCCTTCCCAGCACTCGTCGCAGAAAGGATGCACTCTGCATGACGCAGTCGACACCTTACTCACGGGAAAATCTTCGAAGCAAATTCCGCACTTTACCTGCGCCTCCTTCTCTTTTTGCTCCTCTGGAACAACCGCCGCCTTTGCTGACTTTGCCACAGAGCGCGTAGTTCTTCTCGTCGGCGGCGGCGCCGTTGCAACCACAGCTACGGGTTCCATTTTCCTCTCTTTCTCTTTCTTTTCCACCGCTAACTTCAACACGTCGTTATTTTCCGCCTCTTCTTCCTCCTCTTCGGTTAACAGACCTAACTTTTGTTTCGTTCTCTCCTCGTCGCCGAAATATGCGTCGTGTATTTTATTCGTCTTGGCGCCAAAAGCGTGAAGCAAATATCGAGCCAAATCTTCTTCGCAATACAGAACGGTTGTCAAGCCTTCGATGGCTTTTTTGTACGACTCCTCGGCTTCTTTGCGAGTGAACACTCGGAACAAACGCTGTTGTTGACGTTTCGTCGCGGAACTCATTTTTGTACTATCCATATCGATCGATCGAGAGTACAAAAATCTTCTTCTTCTTTGTCTTCTTCTCTTTCTTCTTCTGCAGATGAGTCAAACGTTTTTTTCAATCTAAAAACGAGAAGAGTAAGAGAGAGGAGGAAGGAGTGTTCAAGCGCGAGAAAGTTTTACGAAGGACGAAGGAGAGAAAGAGGGAGAGAGAGAGGGTGGTGGTGGTGGTGGTGGTGGTGGAATGTGCGCTTGTTTTAAAGAAGAAGAAGGAAGATGATTGCGACGAGATTAACTGTCGTCGTCGTTGTCTTCTTCGCTCAGTTCTTCTTCTCGGAAATTGCGAGTCGCGAGTCAAAAAGGACAAAAAAAGATGGGTGCGTTGAAATTTTTTATAAAAGGTTCGACTTTCGTCAGGTCATGACAAACAAATAATGTTTAAGCGCTAAACTCTATCGCCGAAAGCGAAGAAAAACCACACCGCGAGGAGCTAATCTCTCTCTTTACATGCGTCGTGTACTTTTCTTGTACTCTTTTTTCTTCTCTCTTTCGATCGGGCGACCGCTTTTGAACGACAACTCGTTTGCGCCGACGCGGCTATAAAACAAAAGGCCGAGGTTGTTTTTAAGTAGCTACAATTTCTCTCTCTCTCTCTCTCTCTCTCTCTTTCTTAGATCATCTTGTGATCAACCTTCACTCTACCAGCGATGCGATCTAAATCTCTCATACCCGAAGCCGTGATGACTCTGCCTCCTTTACCGTCTTTTTCAACCACGCCTAAACTTTCGAGCTGGTGCAATACCGCTCTCGCCACCGAACCCGAACCAATCGCGCGGTGGTGCTTGTTGTGTCCGTTGTTCTTGGAACCAGAGTACGACTTTCTCAACGCTCCAACGCCCATTCTGCCGTGAACGTAAATCTTTCTCGCCGTAGAGGCACATCTGATGTAAAACCAATCCGGGTCGTACGGGGCGTGCTCTTTGAAGGTGGCGGTTTTGACGATATCAACCCATTGCGGGACTTCCATCTGTTCGAGAAAAAAAGAAGTAAATCGGTGAGTATTGCGCGAAACAAATAACTAAACGCGCGATTCGATCGAGAATGAACGCATTCCACGGTCGCGTGCAGAGAGGTTTGAACGCGCGCGTTCGCGATGAGAGACCATTTTGTCCGCCTTTCGAAGAAGGGCTTCCCTCAATCGAAAATCAGAGATTCTCACGCGCGCTCAAACACGCGCTCGCGAACGCTTAAAGCGAACAAATTGATCGTCGTAGCATTCATACGCAATGGATGCATGCGAATGATCCGCGAACACATCTAAAAGCGCTCAGGGAACCGCGCGATACGGGTTACAAATCTGCGATTCTCTCTTTGTTTTCCCTTCGTTAACCCGCTTGACAGGAAAAGGAAAGGAAAGAGGTCTACGCAGACCAACTCGACGAGTGACACGAAACGCAAGGAGAGAGCGTTTCAACGACGACGTACCTTGCCCGAAGATCGAAAGTATTGCGCTAAGGAGATGACGAACTCATTCGCCGGAGTATCTTTCACAGTTCTCGGTGCGTTCACCATGATGTTGGAGAGATAAATCGGGTATTGTAATAATGACGAGAGTCGAGACGTTTTTGAAACAACAAACAAAAGAGAGCAATTTTTCAAACGAAGAGATGAGAGCTTTTTGGTCAACACAAAAAGAACGAACAGAAGACAAAAAAATACGACGAGTACACCTCTACCTCCTCTTTAGTAAAACCAGAAGAAGAGCGAGGTTTTAGCGATGAAGGCGACGACAACCACCAAGAAGAAACTCTCGAACAACAGCAACAAGAACAACAAGACAAAGACGAAGAGTAAGACAAAGACTCATGACGAAATAAAGCCCGAGGAAGGAGGCGCTTCTATTCCCGAAAATATTTGCTCTCTTTTTCTTACCCAAGGCACTTTGGATATAATAGTGAAACAGAACGTATTGACCGACGGAAAGGACAAAGACAAAGACGAAGAAGGAAAAGCAGACGCAGACGCAGACGAGGAGGAAAGCGAAGAGAAACCTTTTAAGTTATTAGAGGTGAAGAAATGCGAGGTACTCAAAGACGTTCGATTCCGCGGCGCGATCTCGGATTTTTGTTGTTTGAAAGAACAGCTGATAAAAGAGGAGAAGAAAAACGAGACGGTTTTCAACGAGGAAACGTTTGTGTTGCGAAGAAATGAGGAGGATAAGTACGGGGACGGGAACAATTTCGAACTCGCATTGACCTCAGAACTCGGCGAGATGTGGAAGAAAGAAGATGAGGAGGAAAAAGCCGAGGAAGAAGCGAAGGCGAAGAAGACGTATATGTTTGAGTACGAGCCAAAACTTTGGGTAGATCTCGGGTCGGCGCTGGAGATGGAGATGGAGAAGGAGAGAGAAAATCAAGAAAATAGCGATGATGATAAAAACTCAGATCAAGATATAGAAGATGACTATAACGAGAGCGACACCTTTTTTGTTGCGCACGCTTTCGGTATCCAAAGTACGGCAGAGTTGGAAGCGAAAAGTGTTCAAGTTTCGCCACCCGCTCGAGCAGAACACTCTTCGCAATACGAGTTCAGAACGTACAATTCCGACGGGGTGGACTTAGAACGCGTACTAAACTCTGAAAAGCTCGAGTTATTCTTGAAATCGTGCGAACCTTACGTAGAAGAATGTTTGAAGGAAAACGAATCGTTTGATATCCTTCAGACCGAAATCGAATCTTTGATTGTCTAATCTTATTCAGTAGTAGTTATATTAATTACTCTAAGTTATTTATTATTGCTTTGTATCTGCGCGCTTCCTTTTCCTTCGTCCTCTTCTTACTCCATCGCATCAGCGCCGCCACTTTTACCCTCGCTTTCTTTCTCTTTCTCTTTCACTTGCTCTTGAATAGCCTTTAAGAACGTGCGCAAGTCTGCAATCGGCGAGTTTGTCTCCGCTTTCAATCCAAACTGACCCAAATCCATCTGTCCAGTTTGCAACGCCTCCGAAAATCGTTCCAATTGCGATCTAAACTGCGGCGTTTGAATCAACTCTTCTAAGTCAGCCGTTTCTCTGTGCTCTTCCGGCAAATGCACCAACAAACGGTCGCGCACTTCCTTGTTTCTCAATATTGGGCCAACAATCTCCGGCTTTAAAACATCTCTTAAACTGCCACCATTCTGTTGCTGTTGTTGTTGTTGGAGCGGAGTCATCTCTCCAAAAGCTGGAACTCGAATGCCAGACATAGTGGCAGCCATCGCGGCAGCCATTTCAGACGCAGTTGCGCTCGTTCCTACCCCGCCTGAAAGAGTAGTCGCGTCTTTCTCCTTTTGCGGCGCTTTCGGCGCCGTGTTCGAAGCTCCCACGAATGGCGTCTCCATATCCATCTCTGCGTCATTCTTCTCATCACCTTCTTTCTGTTGTCCTGTTTGTTGTTCTTGTTCTCCTTGTTCTTGCTGTTCGCTTACGGGAGTATCTGGCGGCATTTGCGACGCCGCGATGGCATCTCGCAACTGTTGTTCAAAGTCTGGCTCATCCATCGGTTGATGACCTCCTCCTCCCATTCCTCCACCGTGCGTCGGTTCCGTTTGGTTCAACATCTCGTTCAGTTTCTGCAACAACTCTTTCTTCACATCCTCTTCCCCTTTCTCTTGGAACCAAAAGTACATATCTCTCGACGAGTCCTCGATGAACTTCAACGCGAAACAGTTTGGTTGTTTCATCATTTTGCTCAAACACTCTTGCGGAAAGATGATGATATCCTCGCTCGGTTCAAAAGGCGTCGACGGGTTTCTCTCCCCGTATTGTAATCGAGTCAAAGAATCGATTCCTCGAACGACGCGTAACTTCCCTTTCGTCGGGTCTGGTTTCATTTTGTTTTCAACTTTGTGTAATCGTCCGCATCGAATGACGCACAAGACTTCTTCCCCGTCCACGTCCATCCCGGTCTCTTCCGCGGACTGTTGGCCTCCCGCGTTGCCGAAGAAATTTGGCAACGCTTCCATGATGGGTGGTAGCGTACAAATGCGTTTGTCTTTTTCTTCTTTGTGTGTGAGTTGTGCGACGACTGACGACGAAACTTAGACGTCGTTTCGTGAGCGGTAAATTGTTTTGAAAAGATCTCTCGTTCTCTTTTTCTTGGACTTTTTTTTTCGACCGTGTGAAAAGAAGTGAAGACCAGTCAGTTCTCGCTATTTGCGCAAAAGGTATACACAACAGTTGCTCATCACTGTTTCCAGAAGGAGATGTTTCAAAATTTACGTATAGTTATCTGTAAAACATACAACTGTGCTAAAAGGACTAAGTTCTCTCTCTACTATTATATGAAGCTATATAAACACCAGTGCGCTTTCGCCGCCTGCCATCGAGAAGGAAGGAGCGCGACGAGAAGAGTATCGACAACCTGGTATCCATCATGAATGACGCAGGCAATAGAAACCTTCACGGCGACCGATTAGTTCACTTTATTGTGCTTCTTGCAGAACTTTTGGTTGCGGAGAAACTTCGGGTCCATGCCTTTCAAGGATTTCTTCGCGTGCTTCTTTGGCTTTTTGATGCCTAAAGTATTTTGAAAGGAGTGAAGGAGAAGAGAGACGAAAGTTAGTGTGGTGTCTTGAACAAAGAAAAGGGTTAAAAAATGCAATAGAAAACGCGATGAAAGACACCCATGGAATGACGCAACGTCCAATATAAAAACGCATTCACGCCCTACAGAACACGAATCATCCATCCGAGGCAATATACTTCTCGTTTCCACTTCGAAAGCGCGTCTCTCAACCCGAAATCGCAGTTTCATTTACGCGCTTAAATCTCCCTCTCAAGGCAAAAATTCCGGTTCCGCGCGTGTAAAATCGACCACCAAAAAGACGCTATGCGCGACGACGCGAAAAAGATTTCCACATTTTTAATCACGCACCGTTTCTGTGCGCTTTATACGACTGATTGTGCGCCGTGTGGTTCGTGGACTTGGCCATCTTGACTTTTCTATTCTCTCTCTAAGCGGTGATTCTAAAGTGCCGATTTTCCTTTTCTCTCTTTCCTTTGTCCAAACGAGGAGGAGTCCTGGACAGTGCTGGAGGGACTGCCATCTCAGAGAAACCAAAAAATTAGGGCACAGACAGCTCACAGCTCGCAGCTCACAGCTCACAGCCGCACGACAAAAAAAGACGGCAGAGAAAAACACAGATATGAAAGCGTTCACCATCAAAGGCGTCGACGCCGCCAACAATAACAACAAAAACAGAGGAAGAAAAGACGACGATGGAGGAGAAAAGAAGAAAAAGAAATGCGACCGCCGCCCGAATATATTCTCTCGTGTAAACTTCCTCGCGGTCATCGACCCGACGAAATTGAACGAACAACTCCGTCAAATTCAGGAGAAAATTCCAAAGCAATTCGTGGACAAAGAGACCGGGAAATTCAAGTTGCCCGATTTTAAAGCGGCTTTAGAGGAACTCAGAGAAGAGAGGCAGCACATGGAGTATCATCCCGATCGGAAGAGATTATCCTCGGTGGCGGATTTTTTCAAGTACACGGAAGAGGAAGGACTCAAATTCTTCGAAGAAGAAATAGACGTGACGCAAACTGGAAAAGTGACCTTGGACGATTTGAAGTTTGTCATGCGGAGAAGGAAACTGCCCAACTGGTACGCCAAGAAGTTCTTCGACCGAGCGAAACCGAATTACTTCGCGAGGTCGTTGTCGTGGGAAGATTTCAAAGCGGTCATGAACGAACGCGAATCGAAAATGTTAAAAGCGTACAATTCGTTATCGGTTGGGAGATCGGGGATGCTGCGAGAAAACGACGTGAAACTATCCTTGGCAAAACTTGGGTTACCGGCGACGGATGAAAACGCGAAGGCTATGCTGCGACACATGGCGCTTAGCGGGAACCAGAAATTCATTTCCTACGGGCAGTTTAGAAATTTTATGATGTTATTGCCTCAAGATGTGGTGGCTATGGATTCCGATCCATCCAAGGTGTGGTTTGAAGCCGCAACGATGGTAGAGTTTGCAAAACCTCAAGGTTCAGGAGGGACGTTTTCGATGGCGCTGAAAGCCGCATTGGCCGGAGGGTGCGCCTCGGCTATGTCCACGTCCACGTTACATCCGATAGATACGCTTAAAACGAGACTCCAAGCTACAGTTGGAAAAGGCCCAGGGATGATTGGAATATTGAAATCCGTTCCGAGAAATCCAGCCGGGGTGAGAACGTTGTATCAAGGCATCTTACCGTCCGTCACCGGGAATTTTTTTGGCCACGGCATGCGCGCGGCGACGTACGAGATGGCGAGATTAGTTTTAGGCCCATTGACGCTATTACCGTTCGTTTCTGAGATTACTGTACAAGGCATGTCTGCAGGTGTGGGGACATTAGTAGGCACGTGCGTGAGAATCCCGTGCGAGGTGTTGAAACAAAAGCTTCAAACCCAACAATACACGAACGTTTTAGCTGCGGTGAAAGGCGTGACGACGAATGGGCCGAGACCACTATTTGCCGGTACCGCGGCAACGCTCACGAGAGAAATTCCGTTTTATATGATTGGTATGACCGCATACGAGCAGTTCAAAGTTCTCGCTCGCTCGATCAAAGGAAAGGAGCTCTCTTCGCACGAGTTTATCGCCATTGGCGGCGCTGCCGGGGCAGTTGGTTCCTTGTGCACGACGCCATTTGACGTGTTGAAAACTCGAGCGATGACTGGGCGAAGTCCCGTAGGCGAGGCGATGTTAGTCACCATCAGAAACATTCTCGCAACTGAAGGTCCAAAAGCTTTGTTTAAGGGCGCGCTATTTAGAATTGCGTGGATTGCGCCGTTAGGTGCGATGAATTTTGCTGGATATGAGCTAGCAAAGCGTGCCATGGGTGGCGAAGAAGAATCATCGCCTCCGTCGACGAAAAGTAGCAGCAGCAGCGCCGCGAAAAGTGATGAGGACTTTGTGGTTTTGTCTAATGAAGACAAAAGAACTATCGATAGAGACCTCGCGCGCGAAGACGACGCGTATCCTCCAAGGCAAGGAGCAGTAAATCCTTACGTCGAGGAGCAACAACATCAAAGCAACAACTACCCGAGCGAGGATGATTTCGGCGACTTTTTTGATGACGAAAACGACGATAGTCATCGAAAGAACAAATAAAACATAGCTTCTTAGCCTCCAGCGTTATTTATCTTTGCTACTAATACTACGCGTATCTGTATTCCTACAACAATCTAAATATCATCTAAGTCTATAACGTCTGGATCTTTGACGACTGGAGGGGGAGGCGGAGGAGGCGGTGGAGGGTATTGAGTGCCCATTGGAGGCATTCCTTGCGTTCCCGGCAAAGTAAACGGCCCCGCGCCTGGAACTCGATATCTCGTCGCCGAAGAAGAAGAATACGGTTTGTTTCCAAAATGATCTCCTCCCGTGTCTAACTTAAAATCTAGCTCTAACATCTCCAACATCTGAACCGTTTGCGGGTTCCTTTCGACTTTTTCCGGAGGCGGTTGTCTCGCCTTCACGCTCGCATCGTGCGGTGAAACCGTCTCCACAAATTCAGGCATCCTGATTCCTTCCATTTTGTTTCTCACAAACTCAA
>Ga0257106_1000209_pt1 | contig 37084 bp, 41 predicted proteins | sample LP_taG_3_FD_190177 | JGI IMG/M metagenome (GOLD analysis project Ga0257106, IMG submission 190177) | Marine microbial communities from Northeast Subartic Pacific Ocean, Canada - LP_J_2011_P26_10m | ecosystem: Environmental > Aquatic > Marine > Oceanic | place: Canada: Northeast Subartic Pacific...
TGTAAAGCTCTTCAAGATGAGGAGAATCACGCGTGAATTAACTCATCGCTTAGAGCGTCCCCCCAGCCGTGGGGAGCTAGCGCATGCTATTGGAATTGAACCCAGAGACTTAGAAGAGCTCATCGCTCAAAGTTCTCCTTGTTGCTCTCTCGATGCTCATGTCCGCGGTGAAGAGAATTGCGGCACTATTGGAGAACTCATCCCTGACAGCAATGTGAATGAGCCGATGGTAAGCATTGAGCTCAGTATTCAGAGGGAACATCTGGATGGTTGGTTGTCCAAGCTCGCTGATCGGGATCAACAAATCTTGTCTTTGCGATTCGGTCTTGGTGGCGAAGAACCGCTAACTCTTGCTGAAATTGGTCGTCAAATCAATGTGTCTCGTGAACGAGTCCGCCAACTTGAAGCTAAAGCTATATCTAATTTGCAAATAATGACTGGCCATGCCCTTGTCTAGAAGCCACCTCCTTAAGCCAATTAATGCTCTTGTGAATTTTTTACGGCTTAGGGACTTGCTGTATCGTTGTTCTGTTTGGTTTAATAGTAATAGGCGCAAGATATTCAAGATTGTCGCCCGATGTGTTGGGTATTCTGTTTTCGCTTTGATCTGCTATTTGTGTCAGCCTTATGGATTTATGGTGTTGGCTTGGGGCCTGATTTGTTTGTTGATCTTTTTCTTAAGAAGGCTTTGATGAGTCTGCTGATTTAACTGTTCAGTAGTTCTTTCTTTTGATCTTATTCAAGCTTTAGCTTTTGATTTACTGGCTTGCTGGCGCTTTTCCCCACTCCCGCATTTTCTTCTTTGTCGATCTAGCTTGCGGCGCATTCGAGCGGTGATCCCCAGTTCAGCTCCTCGCCACATTCGATCCATCTCTTGGGTGAAATGTGCTGCGACTTGAGGTGACTCAATGACCAGCAGGGTTTCATCATTGGTGTGGGCTGCAGCGGGGGACCAATTGAATGAACCAGTAATCACTTTTTTGTTGTCGATCACAGCAAACTTGTGATGCAATTTGTCGCCGCGGGCGAGGCGGGGCGTGCCGATGCCCTTGAGCGGTTTGGTTAAGGGCTGATTGCCTGCCTCTAATTTGCAGAAGTGATCAGGTATGGCGAGGCCGAGGAGATCCAGTACTTCTGAAAAGGAGCGGCTTGCAAATCCAGGGTCAGCCAGTAGGCGTAGTTTCACCCCAGCGGATATCCGCTCTGCAAGCTTGTTGGTGAGTTGCTGCGCGGAGAAGACGAACAAGGCAAGGTCAATCGATTTTTTTGCGCTTTCTAATTGATCCTCAATCACATCAAGCCCATGGCCTTGATGTGTTTTGGCATGGGGTGGAAACAGCACGCTGATCTTCATGGTTCCCGCCTTGATGGTTTGCAAAGGCTGGGCGGTTTTGTTGCGCCCAAAGCGACTGTCGTTTGAGCCGCCAGGGCCATCTCCCCACATCTGAGCAAACTCTTCTTTGAAAACAGAGGCCAGAGCTGGACTTTGAATGCTGATCAGGTGATTCACATTGCCGCGTGTTTGCGTAGCTCCAGCATCACCATGCATGCCGGAGTTGGTGAAGTTGGCGCTGCCAGTGATCACGCGTTCCCCATCGATGACGACAAACTTATGGTGCATCAGGCCGCTTCCCTTGCTGCCGTCTTCAGTGTCATCAATCCAAGCAATCTGTCCGTACTGAAGAATAAGTAGCGCATCGTGATTGCCTGCTTCTTCTGGACTCACAACACCGTTTTGATCTTGATCGGCTTCAGCTTTCAGGCGCTGGAGTCGTTTGCGTCCATGACGGCTGAGATCGAGCTCATGCTGTTGGCTCCAGGGAGTGCTGTAGTTGTTTTCTAAAATCACTTTGACGTTCACGCCTTGGCGTGAGGCCACAACAAGACTCTCTGCGATGCGAGGGAGAGAAAGTTCTTGGACAGCTACCAAAATCTCTTTTTCAGCAGATTGGATCGCATCGATCAGCATCTGTTCGAGATTGTCGCCATTCCTCCATGCCCCACTGAGCGGACTGCGATAACGACTGACCGCGCGGTGGTTGAAACCTATACCGATTCCATTTGGCGAGGTCAGGTCGATTGGCATTTGACCGACCACAACACCTGCTTGGCTGCAACTGCTCGTGAGTAGGCCAAGCAGCCCAGTCACAATCCAGCCCCGCAAAGGAAGCATCTGCTGTATTTGCTTCACAGGGAAATAAGCGTTGCTCAGCTTGAGGGTTCCACCCTCAGTGAGGCATCTCAGATGTCCGCAACATGGCGATGAACCAAAGAGTGCTCAGAACAAGAGCAACGCCAACACCGGCGCCGATACTCACTTTTGCCATGGTGATCGGCACCAGGATTGGAAAGGCCATGGCGCCTGCCAGGGGAGTGATCGCAACAAACCAACGCAACATTGAGGAGCTCAGAATCAGAACCACTCAGCGCGAGCTTCGCTGGCGGGATTGCTGTTGTCTTCCGGTGTTACACGCTCGAAATTAAGGGTGATGTTGCGCTTCTGTTCGCCATCAGCGGCGGTGGCTTCAATGGCATACACCTGCTCTCCATCGCGGAATGGGACTTGGATGCGGAATGTGCCATCGCTTGAAAGGGGCACATCCTCTCTCCCAATGGTGAGTCGTGCGGATGGATCTGTTGCGCCGTAAACGATCAACTCAGCATCGGCAACGAGCCAGAACGACCGCTGACGCGGCGCCACTCCACCGAGACCAGATTCATTACGACCGCTGGCCCATAGGCCAACACCTGAATCATTGAGGCCACGCTGATTAGAGCCCATCGAATCAGTTTCATGAAGGATCTCAGATCCAACGCGGCGACTGCGGAAGTGGGTCGTCGCGCTTTGGTACAGCCGCTCGTGCAGCTTGCTGTCGGTAGCTTCTGGATCAGGCCCCGGCATGGTCATAGGGAGTATGGGAGCAGCAGTGGGTGTGGCTTCCAGGCTGAAAGGGACGAACTGATCAAGGATTTGATCGCTTGGGTGAAGTGCTGGGACCCTTGCCACTGAGGAGAATGCAAGGGAGATCCATTTGTTCTCAGACTTATAACCAAGTTCAACCCGGTAATCGCGGTCGCAAAGAGGAACAGGCAAGTACCACTCAGTGCTGTGGCTATCCACAGGTACTTCCTGGAGGGTGTGAGGGTGGGATGAGCCATTTGCGAGTCCGGTCACATCGGCGAGTCGCAGGCATAGGAAGGCTGCTCCTTCAGATTGAGCTTGCCGTCGATCGCTATCGGATATTTCCCAAAAAACGTAAGCCCACTGTGGATCTCTTGGTAGGAAAACCACGCGGGTCGATGCCTCAGGCATGGAGGGGGCGTGGAGCTCAGACTCCACCGCTTTGAGATCGCCATCGCGACGATCTTGGCGCTCAGCGATAGCGCTTACAAGGTCCTCCTTGCTCTTTCTGCTGTAGAGGGTTACCCCCAGATCACTTGCCATCTGGCGGAGCTGACGCAGCGTCAGGCGAGCTAGAGATGAGAGGGCTTGCGTCACGGACAACCAACCGAGTTTCTTCGGGATCAGTTTGCAGCCAACTTCCATTTTTCTGACATTTCCCACTGCTGTGGTCAGCATCTTCTGACTCCAGACCAGCGTCTTTAAAGCCCAAGTTGGCTGCTCCCAAGAGCTGGGCACACAAAAAAAGGGGGGCTGATGCCCCCCTCGACTTTCGCCGTATTTTCCCGTGGTTCAGCGACCAACGCTGCGGTAAGGAACCTTGGCGAGGTAATCAATATCTGCACTGCCGCTGGGTGAGGCCCCGCGAGCGCTCCCCATGCCACGAACCCAAGGGAGATAGTCCTCTGGGAAGCCGCCGCGCTTGACCTTGGCGCGGGCTGGGATCGTTTTGCCCGGGCCGCCGGTGTAGATGAATTGGGGGAACCCAAGGATGCCGCGGTAGTACTCGTCGTAGCGAGGACTGGTGATATTGAAGGGTGTGTCTCCTAGATCTCTTCCAGGGAGGACCCTGTTGCGTTGATAGGGGACAGTGTCATACCCAAAGGCGTCGAGATATTCCTCACTGTCGAGCAGCGCATCAACCATCCCGGTCACGCCTTTGGTGGCAATCAAGATTGACCAGGCGATCTCTTCTGATTTGCCGCTTGTCTTCCGGCCTAAGAGCTTCTCTACAAGGTGGCGGACCACCTTGTAGTTGCTGTTGAAGCCATAAAAGCTTCTCTTAAAGGTGTCGGAGAGGCAGAGTCCACGAACGAAATCGCGAACAGTGATCTGACCGTCTCTCAGCTGGGATTCCAGATTCACGTCTCGATCTGACTTAAAGGCGTGGAAATAAATCTGCCTGTAAGCGCTTTCAATCACTGTTTTCAGATTGTCGGCATCCATGGCAATGTCCATGGAATAAGCCCGTGGCACCTCTTCAGATGCGACCCGCAGCGCCGCCACCCTTGAATTTTGGGTGATCGGTGCGTACTGCAGTAGAGGAATGGCCACGCAATCTTCAACATCCTTCGCTTGCGATCGTAGAAGAAGAGTCCGGTGCACCTCTTCTTCGCAGGTCAGCACTCACAGTCCGTAATAGTTAAGGCCGTCCGATCTCACCAGCCGAATGGGGCTGAGAGTGCTTCCAAGGACTCATTTTTTGACCCTGCCGGCGCCTCTGTGATGTCCTCGGTTCCTTCGCTCAAACGCGTTTCCATGCAAAAGGATGCGTTATTCGAAAGCCCTTCCACCGTGCTGGATCGCAACCTCACATTTGGGCTTGTGAACCAGAAACGTTCCCAGACGGTCATGGTTTCGTAGCTGGTGCAGAGGATGAGACCGTCCTGCTGATCCATTTGGAAGGTCGAGGTGGCCGGTGCTTTTTCGGCGTAGCCCAAATCGCGAAGCAGGGTGCCGCTACGTCCGTCATCTCCATCTGGGATCAGGCCAAAGACTGTTTCTCCGTCATGGGCATCGCCGTTTTGATCCCATGCCATCGAGGCGCTCCAGCGCACAAAGCTGCCTCCTGCAATGCTCCCCGGGGATTGGCCGTGTTGCTCCGCCAGTGTTTGCAGCCGTGGGTCATTCGGATCGAGATCTTCCACAACGATGAGCGATCCCCCCGCTTCTGCGCGTCGGTGCAAGAGGTGATGAACACTTCGTTGTGATCGCCAGCGACCGCAACTCTGTTGAAAGAAATGGACCGCGTTGGGAATGGCCGAGGTCATGAGGGGGATGACTCTTGTAATGGATGATCGCAGTCCGAGGGATGGTTGTGCGGCCCCTCGATGCTGGCTTTGCATGCCGTGGTGCTGGCCTCAATGAGTTCTCCCAGGTTGAGTTCCAAAGGTGAGATGTCTCGTTGCCTTGCGAGGTCTTCTAGCTGCTGTGCCGCAGCAAGCAATTGGTGGAGTAGTAAGACGCGGAATTGAGGCTCATCAACCAATTGTGGCTGCGCCAAGAGCCATTGTTCGAGCGCTCCTCGGTCTGGAAGTGGACCGGATTGTTGCGGATCTGCGATGGCTTGAAAGCTGCGTAGACAGTGAGCTAAGAGGCGAAGGTGGTGGCGATCGAGGTTGGGAAGCAACGTGGCTTCTATCTGCTCGGCGTCAGCGCGAGATAGGGGTCCTGAACCGAAAAGCGGCCGTTCAGCCATGGATCAGTCCTGCTTAGGGGCGATGCTGAAACCACAGGAATGACCTGATTCCAGGCGCCAATGCACCCGCTCCACAAGACAGTCGGGAAAGGTGTGCCTGATGAGCTGTAGCTCTTGATCACAGATTGCTGGGTATTCCTCGGCAATCCTCTGAACTGAGCAGTGAAATTCACTGACGCACCAACCCGGACCACTTGGGGCTGGCTGCATGTCGCTGACATAGCCCTCTTTTAAGCGGAGATTCACAAGCGCCCGGACGCGCTCTTCGAGCGGGGCATTCCCCAGCGTTTTGCGATAAAGGGTGGCTTTCTCCAGGGCTTGCTGTCGCAGGAGATCAGCCATGACCTCAGGCGACAATGTTGCGGCCATGGACTCAAGCAGGCCTAAGGCAAAGTTCTCGCTGCCGTCGGGGAAGTGCTGGTGCCCCTTTTGGGTGAGTCTCCACAGGTTGGAGGGACGTCCTGGCCCCGCTTGTGTGGGACTGGCCTCGACGAGCTCGTCGTCTTCGAGGCTGCGTAGATGCCTGCGCATGGCTTGCACAGAAATTCCCAGCGTCTCTGCCAATGTTGACGCACTGGTCTCGCCCTGCCGGAGAAGCAAGGTGAGCGTGGTTTCGCGAGTAGGGGCCTGAGCTTGAGCTCCCATGGATTAAAGCTATTGAATTCACGATGCCACGGGAAGACCGCAACCGTCGTGTGAGTTCTCAAAGGCCTTCGCCTCAGTTAACGAATTATTGGAAGGAAATCTGCTCAGCGGGTGTCTGCCCCTTCAGAATGGTGGGGTCTCCGGACGATGGATCTGTGTCTTAGTCTCCTAGAAACGAAACCATTTTGTTTCGTATCTCGGTCCTGGCCTGACTCCTGGCCGGAGTGTATTCAGGCTTTCGCTTTGATTACGTCCCCTTCTTTCACCCCTTGAGCCCAATGTCCGATGCGTCCGCTGGCAGCACAGAGCCGACAGCTGAAAGCCTTGAGGTCATTCGCAAATTTGCCGAAACGTACGCCCAACGAACCGGAACCTACTTTTGTAGCGATCCCGGCGTAACGGCTGTTGTTTTAAAGGGTCTTGCTAAGCACAAAGACGATTTAGGTGGCGCGCTCTGCCCCTGCCGTCACTACGAAGACAAGCAAGCTGAGGTGTCTCAGGCGTTTTGGAACTGTCCTTGCGTGCCAATGCGAGAGCGCAAGGATTGCCACTGCATGTTGTTTCTCACCGAAGACAACCCCTTTCGCTGTGAGGATCAGACCATCAGCACTGAAACGATTCACGCCACGGCAGGTTGAAGTCCATGACCAGTACCTCCACACGCGATCTCGTTAGTCAGCCGTACAAGTACGGGTTTGTCACTGATATCGAAACCGAGAAGATCGCAAAAGGTCTTAGTGAGGAGGTAGTGCGACTAATTTCTTCTAAAAAAAATGAGCCAAAATTCCTCCTTGATTTCCGGCTCAAGGCCTATCGCCATTGGCTGAAGTTGCAAGAACCTGATTGGGCTGCATTAGGTTATAAAGCAATTGATTATCAGGATATTGTTTATTATGCTGCTCCAAAGCAGCAAGATAAAAAGCAAAGTCTTGACGAAGTTGATCCAAAGCTTCTTGAAACCTTTGAAAAGCTAGGAATTCCTTTAAGCGAGCAAAAAAGGCTTAGCAACGTTGCTGTTGACGCTGTTTTTGACAGTGTTTCGATTGCAACCACATACAAAGAAAAGCTTGCAGAGCATGGAGTGGTGTTTTGCTCCTTCACTGAGGCGGTTGCTGAGCATCCCGAGTTGATCCAGAAGTATCTCGGCTCGGTTGTTCCAAGTAACGATAATTACTTTGCGGCATTAAATTCTGCCGTTTTTAGTGATGGATCATTCGTATTCATCCCTAAAGGCGTGGAATGTCCAATGGAGCTTTCCACATACTTTCGAATCAATTCTGGTGATACTGGACAATTCGAGCGCACCTTGATTGTTGCTGAAGAAGGTGCATCGGTGAGTTATTTAGAAGGTTGTACTGCGCCGATGTTTGATACAAATCAGCTTCATGCTGCTGTCGTGGAATTGGTTGTATTGGATGATGCTTCGATTAAGTATTCCACAGTTCAAAATTGGTATGCTGGCGATGAAAATGGTGTTGGCGGTATTTATAACTTTGTGACCAAGCGAGGCCACTGTCGAGGCGCTCGCAGTCGCATCAGTTGGACGCAGGTCGAAACTGGTTCAGCTATTACTTGGAAATATCCAAGTTGTGTGTTGCAGGGTGCTGATTCCGTTGGTGAATTTTATTCAGTGGCGCTCACGAATAATTGCCAGCAAGCCGATACCGGGACGAAAATGATTCATGTAGGTCCACGCACTCGCTCCACGATTGTGAGCAAAGGGATCAGCGCTGGTCGCTCAAGTAATAGTTATCGAGGCCTTGTTCAAGTTGGTCCGAATGCCAAGGGTGCTCGGAATTACAGCCAATGTGATTCGATGCTGATCGGAGATCAGGCTGCAGCGAATACATATCCATACATTCGTTCTCAGCAGCCTCAAGCTGCGATCGAACATGAGGCCAGTACTTGCCGCATGTCGGAAGACCAATTGTTTTATCTCCAAAGTCGTGGCATCGGCTTCGAAGAAGCCGTGTCGATGATGGTGAGCGGCTTCTGCAGGGATGTGTTTAACCAACTCCCCATGGAGTTTGCGGCTGAGGCCGACAAACTTTTGGCTCTCAAGCTTGAGGGTTCGGTGGGTTAACCCCAGCGCCAAACTTCTAATACTCGTTTTTCTCTTCGTTTTCTTCTGACGTGATCCGTCCCGACGCCGAGCCGCTCCTCGAAATCAATGATCTGCATGCGTCCGTTGAGGACAAGCCGATCCTTAATGGGGTGAACCTGCAGGTAAAAGCCGGCGAAATTCATGCCGTGATGGGTCGTAACGGAAGCGGTAAGAGCACGTTGTCCAAAGTTTTGGCTGGTCACCCCGCCTATCGCGTGACGTCTGGGTCTGTGCGTTACCTCGGCCGTGACCTTCTTGAGTTGGAGCCTGAAGAGCGCTCTCGACTTGGAGTGTTCTTGGGATTCCAGTACCCGATTGAGATCCCTGGGGTAAGCAACCTCGAGTTTCTCCGGGTCTCCACGAATGCCCGGCGCGAGAAGCAAGGTAAGGAAGAGCTCGACACGTTTGATTTTGATGATCACGTGCGTGACCGCTTGCAAGTGGTGCAAATGGACCCTGCCTTCCTTGAGCGCAGCGTGAATGAGGGTTTTTCTGGCGGAGAGAAAAAGCGCAACGAGATTCTTCAGATGGCCTTGCTCGATCCCGTGGTCGCGATTCTCGATGAAACTGACTCTGGCCTTGATATTGATGCCTTACGCATCGTTGCTGGAGGTGTGAATCAGCTGGCGAGTCCGGACAACTGCACGTTGCTGATCACCCATTACCAACGGCTTTTGGATGAGATCATTCCGGATTACGTGCATGTGATGGGGGCTGGTCGCATCTTGCGAACCGGTGGGAGTGAATTGGCTCTTGAGTTGGAAAAAATTGGTTACGACTGGGTGGATCAGCAGCTCGCGGCCGAGGGGGTGGCCTAACGATGGCGATGCCCGATGGTTGGTTGACACAGCTTCCTGCACCAGCAGGGACATTGGAGCCTGTTCAGCGACGAGGACGCTTGGCTCTGGCAGAGCAAGGCTTTCCCAATAGGAAGCAGGAGTCATGGAGGCTGACTGATCTCACTCGCCTAGAGGCGCTGTTTGAGCTGTCGTTATCGGATCAAAGAAATCTGCCCTCACCTGCTGACAGCTTGCCCAGCGTTCCTGAGCAGGTCCTGCGGCTTGTGATTGATGGCAGCCAGGATCCCTTGCAGGGTGTGACCTTGCCAGCAGGGATTTCGCAACTTGAGGGCGCTGAGTTGCAGCAAGCTCTAGGCCACACCTTGTCCTGTTGTCGATGTGCGTCGGATTGGCCGGTGGAGCTCAACCAAGGAGTGAGTCAGCAGATTTTGGCGTTACGCATTCGCGGCAACGTTCCACCGGTTGAGTTGGTCATGCTTGCGGCCAACGCCAGGTTGGTTCCAACCAGGGTTTTGCTGCTGGTTGAGGAAAAAGCAGAGCTCGAGCTTCTCCAGGTTGTGAGTGCTCAGGGTCAGGCTGCCCACAGTCATCTGATTGAAATTCATCTTGGCCAAGAATCCAAGGTGAACCATGGTTTGCTTGCCTTAGGCGACGGCCAAGAGGCTCTGCTAGCCAACCTGGCTGTGGAGCAAGAGTCAAGAAGCCACTACTCCCTGGTTTCGGTGACGCAGGGCTGGTCATTTGGACGACTAGAGCCAAGCGTTGTGCAGGTGGATGGCCTCGCTTCTACGTCCATTCATGGACTTTCCGTCACCGCGGCTGATGAGCAGTTTGCGGTCCATACCGCTATGCGCTTTGAGGGCCCTGAAGGCACGCTGGATCAAGTGCAAAAAACGATTGCAGCGGATCGCTCTCACAGTATTTTCAACGGAGCGATTCAAGTGCCGAGGCCTGCGCAGCGCACCAACGCCTCCCAGCTCAGCAGAAACCTGTTGCTCTCAGGACGCGCCCGTGTTGATGCCAAGCCCGAGTTGGAAATCGTGGCTGATGACGTTCGTTGCACCCACGGGGCCACCGTGACTCAGCTCCAGGAGGATCAGCTGTTTTATCTGCGCAGTCGTGGCATTACGCAGTCCTCGGCAGCGGCTTTGCTGCTGCGTGGCTACTGCAAAGAAGTGCTGGATCGCTTGCCTCTCGATGCCTCAAAGCGCTGGTTGGGCGGCAGCTTGCAAGTGGGAGGAGTGACATCATGACAACACTTCCTCGTAACGCTGCCGTTACCCTTGCGGAGCGAGTCCGTGCCGATTTCCCAATTATTGCTCAGGTTTCGAGCTCTGGTCAGCCCCTGATCTATCTGGATCATGCGGCCACCAGTCAGAAGCCTCGCGTTGTACTTGATGCGATTCAGCATTACTACTCCTGCGATAACGCCAACGTGCATCGTGGTGCCCACCAGCTCAGCGCGCGTGCCACGGAGTCGTTTGAAGCAGCTCGTGCCACGACCGCTGGCTTGATCGGTGCATCGAGCTCAAAAGAGATTGTGTTCACGCGCAATGCCACGGAAGCCATCAACCTGGTGGCTCGCAGTTGGGGTGATGCCCAGCTGAAGGCTGGTGATGAGGTGCTGCTCACCGTGATGGAGCACCACAGCAACTTGGTGCCTTGGCAATTGCTCGCTGAACGTACGGGTTGTGTGCTGCGGCACGTGGGTGTAACTCCTAACGGCACCCTTGACCTAGCGGACTTGCGGGATCAGCTCTCGGCGAAAACGCGCTTGGTGAGCGTGGTCCACATCAGCAACACCCTGGGGTGTTGCAATCCGATCGAAGAGATTGCAGCCCTCGCTCATGCGGTGGGGGCCAAAGTTTTGGTGGATGCTTGCCAAAGCCTGGCTCACAAATCCATTGCCGTGCAGAGTCTCGGGGCTGATTTCCTTGTGGGCTCCTCTCACAAGCTGTGCGGCCCCACCGGAATGGGTTTTCTATGGGCATCGGAGCAAACCTTGATGGCGATGCCACCTTTCCTTGGAGGTGGCGAGATGATTCAAGAGGTGTTCTTGGATCACAGCACCTGGGCGGAACTCCCCCATAAGTTTGAAGCGGGCACACCAGCCATTGGCGAAGCGATCGGCATGGGTGCTGCGATTACCTACTTGCAATCGCTTGGACTCGATGCGATTCAGGCGTGGGAGGCGGAGCTCACCACCCATCTGTTTGGCCGGCTTCAATCGATTAATGGTCTGCGCATTCTTGGTCCCACGCCAGAGCAGCAGCCTGATCGAGGAGCCCTGGCCACGTTTGTGGTGGAGGGTGTTCATGCCAATGACATCGCTGCGATGCTGGATCTGTCGGGGGTTTGTATTCGCAGTGGTCACCACTGTTGCCAACCGCTGCATCGGCTGTACGGCGTGACCGGATCAGCTCGCGCGAGCCTTAGTTTTTGTACAACTCAGGCTGAGATTGATCGTTTCGCTGATGAGCTCGTCAGTGTGATCAACTTTTTTCGTGAGCACAGCTAGCTCCGTTCGCGATTAGCGCTTGGAACAGTCCACCTTGTTTTTGGTTGTCCTTGGTGGGCGCACGGATCGAAGTTTGATCGAGCTTCACGATGTGCGCTTTGTGGTGGGTCGCTGCATCGAGGACACCTACCCCGAGCTTCGTCGGCAGTGGTTTGGTCGCCGTCGCGGGTTGCATCTCGATAGCTACATGGCCGTGCATTGCATTGATGGCTGGCGCGTCACCCTTGAGGTGGAGCCTCCTTCAGAGAAGCAGCGGCTGTGGTTCGTCAACCTCGGGGGCTATCAACCCGAGTCACTGGCGGAATTGCATCGCTTTGGACTTGTGGTGGCCCCTTCGCTGCAAGCCGCTAAAGCAGCAGCCAAGAAGCGCTGGTTGCTGGATGCGCTTGAGCAGCACAAGGATGATCTCAGTGCCGTGGATGATTGCTTGGCGATTGAACAGTTGTCTTTGACAGGGAGCAAACGTGTTTATGTGCATCTCCATCACCAGCTCGATGGTGAAAGTCAGCACCAGGTGCCTGACTGGTTTGGATATCGACCGATTTGATCGGCAAACGTGAGTGGTAGAACAATTGGTCCGGAGAACTGGCGCGTTTCAAGCATGAACATTGATGGCCAGGCCTGGCGGACGATTTGGCTTGAAGCCGATCAGCGCTCCGTGGGTGTGATCGATCAAACCCTCTTGCCCCATCGCTTGATCACTAAAACGCTGACGCGTTGTGATCAGGCGGCAGATGCGATCAGCACCATGGTGGTGCGCGGTGCGCCATTAATCGGGGTGACTGGCGCCTATGGCTTAATGCTCGCCCTTCAAGATGATGCAAGCGATGCTGGCTTGTGCCAAGCCTTTGATCAGCTCAACGCCAGTCGCCCCACAGCCGTGAACCTGCGTTGGGCTTTGGAACGGGTGCGTGATTTAGTGCAACCTCTGCCGGAAGCGGAGCGAGCGGCTGCGGCTCGACGGGAGGCGGCGCTGATCGCTGATGAAGATGTGGCGATGTGCGAGGCGATTGGGGAGCATGGCCTCGATCTATTCCGGAAGCTGGCAGAGCAGCGACCGAGTGAACGGCAGAACGAGCCCCTTCAGGTGCTCACCCATTGCAATGCGGGGTGGTTGGCGACCGTTGACTGGGGAACGGCGTTGGCACCGATTTATAAGGCTCATCGCGCCGGGCTGAACATTCATGTTTGGGTGGATGAGACCCGGCCGCGCAATCAAGGAGCATCGCTCACGGCCTATGAGTTGGCGCGTGAGGGGGTGCCTCACACTGTGATTGTGGATAACGCCGGTGGTCACCTGATGCAGCATGGCCAGGTGGATGCTGTGATCGTTGGGACGGATCGGACCACACGTTGCGGGGATGTATGCAACAAAATTGGCACCTACCTCAAGGCCCTGGCGGCTCACGACAACAACGTTCCCTTTTATGTTGCCCTGCCGACGTCCACCATCGACTGGCGCCTTGCCGATGGGGTGGCAGAGATCCCGATTGAGGCGCGCTCCTCTGAAGAAGTGACCGCTATTCAAGGGCGGGTCATCGCTGGGGCGTCGGCTGGTGAAATCGTGAGCGTGCAGCTCACTCCTGATGGTTGTGCCGGGTTTAATCCGGCATTCGACGTCACCCCCGCTCGGCTTGTCACGGCTCTGATCACCGACCGTGGCGTAGCGAAGGCCAGTGAAGTTGGACTGAAGGAGCTCTACAACCGTGGCTGATTCAGGGATAGGGATGAACGATCGGGCGTTGCGCTGTGAGCTGGTGAATGTAGCCCGTGCCATGAACAGCACCGGCTTGAATCAGGGCACATCCGGCAACCTGTCGCTGCGGATTGAGGGGGGATTGTTGGTGACGCCCAGCTCCTTGGCCTACGACCTGATGGAGCCGGAGGATCTGGTGGCGATCGATTTTTGCGGCCAACCTTTGCCAAGCGGGCTCCCTGGCCATGACCGCAGACCTTCTTCAGAGTGGCGATTGCATGCCGATGTCTTCGCTGATCGGCCCGATGCGCTGGCGGTGTTGCATTGCCATCCCATTCATGCAACGGCGCTGGCCTGCCATGACCGGGGGATTCCACCGTTCCACTACATGACAGCGGTGGCTGGTGGTGACGACATTCGTTGTGCTCCCTATGCCACCTTCGGCACATCTGAACTGTCGGCCTATACGGTGCAGGCACTTCAGGATCGCCAGGCCTGTTTGCTGGCTCACCATGGATTGGTCAGTTTGGGACGGGATCTTGATCAGGCGCTAAAGATTGCCGTTGAGGTGGAGACGCTGGCACAGATGTATTTGCAAGCTCTGCAGCTCGGGGAGCCTCCGCTGCTTTCCGTTTTACAGATGGAAGAAGTGCATCGCCAGTTCCGTGGGTTGGGATATGGCCAAGCCTCTAACAATTGAGGTGTTGCCTGAAAAAGCGCTCTGTTGACTCCAAAACCGCGACCTGCACAGCGCTATCTCGGAAGCCATGCCCCTCATCTGGGAAGGTGTGCACTTCCACTGGGATGGCATTGCGGCGCAAGGCATCGGCCATGCGTTCGGTTTGCTGTGGCAGGACGACCTTGTCTTTGAGACCCTGGAAAAAGATCACAGGACAGCGGATCTGTTGCGCATGGCGCAGCGGCGATCGCTGCTCATAGAGATCCCGCTCCTCGGGCCAGCGGCCGATCAGTCCATCCAGATAGCGGGCTTCAAAGCGATGGGTCTCTGTGGCTAATGCACTGGGATCGCTCACGGCATAGCGGCAGGCTCCAGCGCGGAATACATCGGTAAAGCAGAGGCAGGCCAGCGTGGTGAAGCCACCGGCGCTTCCCCCTTCGATGGCGATCCGGTTCGGATCGGCATGCTTAGCGGCAATCAATGTTTTGGCGGCTGCTGCGCAATCGTTGACATCCACCACTCCCCAACCCCCCTGAAGCCGGTCGCGGTAGGTCCTGCCAAATCCTGTTGAACCCCCGTAATTCACGTCCACCACACCCCAGCCCCGGGAGGTCCAGAACTGAATGGCGAGGCTTAGGCCGCGGCGGGCCATCGATGAAGGGCCGCTGTGACTCTTCACCAGCAGGGGTGACGACGCATCTGCTCCCCCGCTTGGGGGGTAATACCAGGCATGGGTGCGTTGCCCGCCAGACCCGTCAAACCACAACGATTGGGCCACGCTGATCTCGTTGACCTCCATAGCGGCGGCGGCGGCTGGAGTGTGTTGCCAGGTTCCTAAGCCCAAGTCGAGCTCCAGAAGCCCCTGGCCTGTGGTGCTGTTGCTCGTGATGGCAACAGCTCTGCCATTCGATGCGTTCAGATCGGCGAGATCATTGAAGGGTTGTTCCACACTCTCTGCAGAGCCGTCGAGCCCAAGTCGTTGCAACTGCCATTCGCCTTGATCGCAGACGGCCGCTAACAGCTTGTCCCCATCCCAAGCGGTGGTACTCATCCCAAATACCCACTGGGGCATGGCCGTCTCCATGGCCATCGGCCAGAGGCGTTGCCAGTGGCTGCTCAAGCTCTCGGGGCTGGGATGGCGCATCAGATTCCACCAGCCGCTGCTGTCCTCTGCCACAACCAGGCTTCCATCCGGCAGCCATTGGGGTTGAAACACTGAGATCCCCTGAGCCTGTGAAGGTTCATCGCCGGCGATTAGGTGGCAATCCTCCAGTGCTCCAGAGGCCGTAAGCCTCGCCACAACTAGCTGGGAGCAATCCCAGGGCATGGAGGGTTGCTGCCATTCCACCCAAGCAAGCTGGGCTCCGTCTGAGCTGATAGCGAGATAGCCCGCGAAATCAGCCGGCTGATGCACAACAACAGGGGTTTGATTGCGTTGATCGAGGGCCACGCTCACCAAGCGATCACAACCGGCCTCCTCGATGACGCCCAACCATCTAGAGCGGGCATGGTCGATCACCCCGGCTCCCAGCGTGCTGTCGCTTGGAGAGGTGAGCCGTTGGGGGCTGGCTATCGCTTGCAGCGATTGAGCGTTAGCCCCATCCAGGCTTGTCCAGGCTTGGAACCAGAGGCAACCGTCGTTGTCATCAACCCAAACCAGCTGGAGTGATCCTTTCGTCAGGGTCGCCGTTAGCGGTGCTCCCCCGTAGTCGTGCACTCTGCTGCGCAAATTGATCGGTGCTGGCGTGAGTTCCAGGGGTGTGCTTTCCGTCTCCCCCCAGCGGCGAATTAATGCTGTGGTGCGGCCTTTTTCTTGGGGCCGCTGCTCGAGCCAGAGCACCCAATCCCCAAGGAGTTGCGGAGCTTGCAGCACCGGAGTGCGTCCGAGGGCGGTCGTGGCGGCTAGGGGCTGTTGCGGAGGCATATCGAACGAACGAATCAAGCAGAGATCAGGTCTGCCTAAGATCGGAAGGTTTTAAAGGTAGGAGGGGTTTTGGCTAGGAGCTTCGCCCAGTTGGCACGATCGGCTGAGAAAAGCAGCTCCTCAATTGCCGTGCCCAAGGAGCCCTTAGAGAGTGCTCCGCTCAATATTCATACCCTTGGCGACGATGCGCTAAGGGGTGATGCTCGCCGGATCGGCAAGGTTGACGAGCGCGTGCGCGACTTGGTGCGCGACATGTTGCGCAGCATGTATACCGCCCGTGGCATCGGCTTGGCAGCTCCTCAGGTTGGAGTGCATCAGCAATTGCTGGTCATCGACCTCGACCTTGAGACACCAAGCACCCCACCTCTCGTACTGATTAACCCTGAAATCACAACTTGCAGCGCATCTGTAGATACCTATGAAGAGGGCTGCCTAAGCATCCCAGGGGTGTATCTCGATGTGGTCCGTCCGACGGCCATTCAATTGAGTTTCAGAGATGAGATGGGACGACCCCGCACCATGAAGGCCGATGGTCTGATGGCGCGTTGTATTCAGCACGAGATGGATCATCTCCGCGGGGTGTTGTTTGTGGATCGTGTGACCGATTCCAGTGGCCTTAATAAGGAGCTGAAGGACCATGGCTTCCTTGCAGCGGACGTTCGCCCTATGACGCCTTAACCGATGCCGATGAAACCCCTTTCTGGCCTGTTCCTGGCCCTGGCGTGCGTGCTCGGAATCGCCGCTACAGGCTGTGTTTTTGAATTGGCTTATGGAGATCCTGATTTGGGCGTGAACCCAACGCGATGGATCCTTGGTTTGAGTCTTCCGGCAACGCTTGGGTCACTTTTGGTAGCGATTCGTCTCAACAAACCGGCCTGATGGCACGTGCCCAAATGCAAAGGGACTAATACGATCCATTCAACGATCGGATTTGATTGATGGGCCGTCCTTGGAACGCTGCTTTTGCTTGTGCAGTCTTAACGGCTGCTGTGGCCACAGCTCTCCCGCAAGCAGCGAAAGCTCAAGGATCCGTCTTCACTGCTGCAGACGTCGACGAAAGCCAATTTGTGATGGTGTCGGCTCCAATCGGTAAGGGTGAGAGCTCTCAGCTGAACATTTATGAGCAGCGGACCACTGCCCGGCCTTGTTTTGCGGTGTCAGGAGCTTCCCCCGCAGTGGTTGATCCCCTCTTGGCCAGTTTTGACTTCACCGGAATCTGTAACCGCTATATCGATGGCAATGGGTATTCCCTGCGTATTGGCGGTGATGACCTTGGAACGCGATATCGACTCTCTGTGGTCAAAACCGGTTCCGATATCGAGCTCTTGGCGGTCCCGACGCGTGATCCCTCTCGCCCCACCATGGTGGTGGCTCGCTCAGGAGGGCCTGGAAACGGTTTCCTCAAGCTGAATCTTGAACCTGGCTGGAAGCTGATGAGGCGTCAATACGGCAAGCGAATGCTGGGACATCTCTATGTTTATCGTGATGACATGCCTGGATTGCCCGACGCTCTTTGAGCCATTTGCCGATCGCTTGCTACATTGCTGAGCTGGAAATCCTCTCTTTTTGAATGACTCAGGTCACGGTTGGAGAAAACGAAGGCATCGAATCAGCCCTGCGTCGCTTTAAGCGTCAGGTCTCCAAGGCCGGGATCTTTGCAGATCTAAAGCGCCTGCGTCATCACGAGACTCCAATCGAGAAGTACAAGCGCAAAGCTCAGCAGCGCCGTCGTCGTCGTTGATCGGTCTGCATTTTTAGCTTTAAGCCCCTTGCCATGTCGAAATATCGAAGGATCGGTATTTTGACTGGTTCTTTTTTATTGGCTGCCTTCCGAGACTAGAAGCATCTCGAATGGATTCCACCATGGCATTGATGTTTAAATCGCTTCGCGACTGGGTGGGTGAAACCCTCTCCCATGCTCTTGGAAATCCAAGTGAGGAGAAGAAAACTGTTCCTCCTGCGATTGGATTTCAGCCATATCGAGATTCTCCTGAAGAGGTGTCGCACTAAGCGGTGATCGGCTCAAGCAACAGCTTTGGACTTGTGGTCGTAGCTACGGAAGCAGATCGCTTCTGCAAGATGTAGTTCGCCCACCTTGGGCACTGCTTCTAAGTCGGCAATGGTTCGGGCAACGCGCAGAAGCCTCAAGCTGCTGCGCATGCTCAACTGCCGTTTCGACACCACCTGCTCCCAGCATTGAAAGGCCCGTTCTTCGATTTGGCCGTAGCGGCCAAGCTCGAGCGCGCTGAGTTGGCTGTTGAGTTGACCGCCCGGGTTGCGTTGGCACATTTTGATGCGCGCGGCCTGGATGGCTTCGGGGGAGAAGCTCTCTTCTGATTGGTTCTCTGTTGGATCATCCGTTGTTTTGAAGCAACGGCGTAGTTGGCCTGCCGGCACAGGTTCAAGGCGGCATTGAAGATCGAGGCGATCTAAAAATGGACCTGATAAGCGGTTCCAGTAGCGCTGCCGTTGCAGCTCCGAACAACGGCAGCGGTTGGAAGGATCGCCATGCCAGCCGCAAGGGCAGGGATTGGTGGCAGCTACCAGGGTCACCCTGCAGGGAAAGGCGCAGCGCAATCGCGCTCGGCTCATCCATAGAACCCCCTCCTCTAAAGGCTGACGCAACTGATCGAGGATGGATCTTGGGAATTCAGTGAGCTCATCGAGAAACAGCACGCCTCCATGGGCCAGGCTCAATTCGCCTGGCCGAGGATTGATGCCGCCGCCGAGAAGCCCCGCTGCCGTTGTGCTGTGATGCGGTGCACGGAATGGTCGTTGCCGAACCAGGCTTGTCACGCTGCCGAGCGTGCCAGCAATAGATTGAAGACGGGTGAGCTCCAGAGCCTCTGAGTCGCTTAACGGCGGAAGAATTTTGGGGAGCTGGCGCGCCAACATCGTTTTGCCACAGCCAGGAGGCCCAACCATCAGGAGATGGTGTCCACCGGCGGCAGCAATCGCCAGTGCCTTTCGGGCGAAATGCTGAATCGTTAGGGGTGCTGCCGACGAGGGGACTGATGCGCTGGAAGGGCTCGTTGTTGTTGCAGGCTCTTTCCTTGTTGGTTGAGGACAACAGTTGTGCTCGATGCCATGCCGTAACTGCTCAACGAGTTGCCCCAGCGTCTGGGCGCTCACGATGGGTAGTCCGGCCACCAGAGACGCCTCTGCCGCATTTGCGGATGGCACCACAAACGCCTTGGCTTGCTGGATCTTCGCTTGGCAGGCTATGGCCAAAATGCCGCGGCATGGCCTCAAGCTTCCATCTAGGCCCAGTTCTCCTGCGCAGCACAGCCCCTCTAGCTTTTGGGGATCAAGTTGCCCGCTGGCGACGAGCAAGGCCAGCGCGATCGGGAGATCGAAGGCGGGCCCCTCTTTGCGTCGATCCGCTGGTGCCAGATTGACGATCACCCGAACGAGGGGCCCGCGAAAGCCGCTGTTGCGGAGCGCTGCCCGAACGCGTTCGCGCGATTCTTGAATAGCAGCATCTGGAAGTCCCACAAGCTGTAAGCCGGGAAGCCCTGGGGCTAGATCCACTTCCACCGTGACGGGAAGCGCCTCCATTCCTTGAATGGATGCACTTGAGCAGCGTGCCAGCATTGGATGGTTGCGGGGTAAGCATCTGATGCCCCACCCGTCTCATTCACTGTTTTGCCCAGGGTTGTGACCATGGCTGGCGACACGATTTTTGCCCGCATCTTGCGCGGAGAGATTCCATGCGATGAGGTGTACAGCGATGACAGCTGTTTGGCGTTCCGTGACGTTGCTCCGGCCGCTCCTGTTCATGTGCTGGTGATTCCGCGCAAGCCATTAGAGAGCTTGCGCCAAGCGGAGAAAGGGGATGAGGAGCTGCTTGGGCATCTGTTGATAGTGGCGGCGAAGGTTGCCAAGCAAGAAGGATTAAGCGATTGGCGAACGGTGATTAACAGCGGAGAGGCTGCAGGGCAGACCGTGTTCCACTTGCACGTGCATGTGATCGGTGGGCGTTCCCTGGATTGGCCTCCCGGATAAAGGTTTGGCTTGTGAGAATGACGTCATGACAGCGTCAACTATCGCCAGCAGAGGCCCGTTTAAAAATCTGCGCAATCAGCTGGCCAAGCTGCGTCACCTGGCCCAACCCTTCTTTTTGCCGCTCGATCAGGCCAGCGGATGGCAGTTCATTTGGCTGTTGGTATGCCTTTTGTTTTGTGTTGGCGGTCTAGTGCTTGCGGTGCTTACCGCATTAATTCGCAGCCTGGATCGATTCCAGCCGGATTTAACGGATAAATATCTCTCTGGTGTTTCGGGAACGATCGCCACGATTTGGTCAAGTTGGTGGGGCGCGGCCTTTGTGGCGCTGTTTCTGGTTGGTTTGGCCAGTTTCGTGGCTTTCCGTCAGCAATTGCGCCAGAGGCGTTGGCTCAATTGGGGCTTGCTGGCAACGATTGTGTTCATGCTGCTTGCTGTGAATGGAATCAATACAGGGATTGGATTTATCTACCGAGATATTACGAATGCATTAGTCGATAAGGATCAAGGAGGCTTTTATGGACGATTGGCAATTTATGGCGCCTGCTTTGTGATTGCCTTGCCTATCCGGGTCACTCAGGTTTATATCACTGCAAAGCTGGGGATCATTTGGAGAGAGTGGTTGTCTAAATCGCTTATTGGCGATTATATGAAGAACAAGGCTTATTACGTTCTTAATCCCAATAGTGAAGATGAAACAGACGTAGACAACCCAGATCAGAGAATTACTCAAGATACGGAATCTTTTACGGCTCAAAGCTTAAGTCTCGCTCTGGGTCTCTTTGACGCACTTCTAACGTTTTCGCTTAATATCTTGGTGCTTTGGAGTATTAGCTCCAGGCTTACTTTTGCCTTATTTGGCTATTCGGCAGTTGCTACGACGCTGCTAATCGTTTCAGGGCGAAACCTGGTAAGAATTAATTACGACCAGCTTCGTTATGAAGCTGATTTTCGTTATGGCTTGGTTCATATCAGGGACAACGCTGAATCGATTGCTTTTTACTCTGGGGAGGGGCAAGAAAAGCAGGAGTCTTACAGGCGTCTTGGCTCGGTTGTTAAAAACTTCAATCTCCTGATCATTTGGCAGGTGATCATTGATGTGATGCGTAGATCGGTCTCCTACGCAGGAGTTTTCCTGCCATTTTTAGTCATGGCGCCGGTATATTTTGCGGGTGAGATTGATTTTGGGGTTTTCAATCAGGCCAACTTTGCCTTCAATATGGTGGAGGGATCGTTGTTCTTCATTGTGGCCCGAATTGAGCAACTTGCTCAGTTCGCTGCAGGTATTAGTCGTCTCGAGGGATTTCAAACCAAGATTGAGCAGGTGAGCAAACAGGCTCCTAGTAGCAACAGCCGCGTTGTTCCTGGCAGTAACAGCATCGTAATTCGTTCTGCCGACCTTTACCCTCCCAATGGAAATGATCCAGTCATTGAAGATCTCACCATTGATATCGGTGATCACGATAAGTTGTTAGTTGTTGGGCCATCTGGATGCGGGAAGACATCACTTTTGAGGATGATTAGCGGTCTTTGGGAACCCACTCGGGGCAGCGTTGAGAGACCATCGATGGGAGACCTTCTGTTTATTCCTCAGAAGCCTTATATGTTGTTGGGCTCGCTTAGAGAGCAGCTTTGCTATCCAGCAGATGAGAATCGTTTTAGTGATGAGCAGCTGCGAAGTGTGCTTGAGCAGGTCAGCTTGCAGAAGTTAGTGGCCCGTTATCCCGACTTGGATATCAAGCAGGACTGGCCTCGAATTCTTTCCTTAGGAGAACAGCAGCGATTGGCTTTTGGGCGATTGTTGTTGAACTCTCCGAGTTTTGTGGTCCTGGATGAGGCAACCAGTGCACTTGATGTGAAGACAGAGAAGCAGCTCTATGAGTTGCTCGTAGATCGAGATCTCTCGTTTATTAGTGTTGGCCATCGTCCTTCCCTCAAGCACTTCCATGACAACGTGCTTGAACTGCGAGGGGATGGCGATTGGAGCCTGATCCCCGCCAGTAGCTATCAACCATGAATAAGTCTGATCAAGCCATGGATCGCGCGCCTGAGGATTCCTCCTCTGCGTCGACCGCTCCAGAGACCATTGCCACAACCAGTGCCACAACACAAGATGTGCCTGCCTTTGGTTGGAGTGCCTATGCCGAGCGGATTAATGGGCGCTTCGCCATGATCGGATTTTTAGCTGTCGTGCTCACGGAAGCCCTCAGTGCTGACACCTTTTTGCATTGGTCAGGGCTGATTCCCTGACTAGGGGAGGCGAATCAAGTCCACATCCCAACGCCCTCTTCGGCTCACCTGAACGGCTAGCAGTCGTCCATTGCCATTAAGGCTTACGGAACGAGGTACGCCAGGCGGATTAATAGGCAGTCGTTGCAAAGCGCTGGCATTGCGGCGGTAGAGCATTAATTCTGTTCGCTCTTCGCGTTGGCGCACCATGGCGATCCTCTGACCATCCCCACTCACGCTGAGGCTGATGGTTTGGGAATCGGCCTGATTGATTCCATTCAGTGGCACCGGTGTGTCGTTGCTCAGATCAATGAGCTCAACACGCTCTCTTCCGTTACGGCTGGCCAGGCTGGCCAGCCACCGTTGTCCCATCGAGGGAAGGCGCCTGCTTTCGGCGCTGCGACGTAGCGATGTCCCGACCCGGGACATGGGACGGATGCCGTTTTGACTGCACCCCAATGCGACGAAGCAAAGCAGAAGAGCCGATGTGATGCATCTCTTGTTCATCGGTTTGGTTCGCTTGGAGTGCTGCGTCGCTGGCCTCCAGGTCCGTCTGGCTCCAGTAATCCGCTCAGGTCAATCACTTCGACCCGCCAACGCCCTTGATCCGCGGTTTGAATCGCGAGTTTGCGTGCATCAGGAGCCAGGCTGACCTGCACGGGATCTCGACCGGAGGGCAAGCGTAGGGGGTGAGCTTTACCGCTCAGGCGGTCTTCAATTAAGACCAGTCTGTGGTTGCCGCGTTGGGTAATCACAGCCAAATAGCGGCCGTTCCAGCTCAAGGATGGTGAGCTGTGGGGCTGATGACGTGAGAGGTGGCGCAAACGCAATGAACCCCCACCTTCCACGTTCCGTAGTTGGACGGTTGGCCTACCGTTTTGGTCTTCGATCACAGCTAACAACCGCCCGTTACCACTGAGGGCAGGGTCTTGTTGTTGTGGTGAAAGCAGGCCAGATGGTGCTCGGGTCGAGCGGCCTTCACAGGAAACCATTCCCAGTGCGAGCAGCACGAGGAGGAGGTGTCGGGTCATACCGGGGTGAATGCTCAGACTGATCAGTCGTCGAAGCGGGAGCTGTTGTCCCTTGGGCGGGAACTGCGGGGAGGGGTGCGATTGGTATCCCTGGCCGTTGCCGGCCCTGTCTCAGGGGCGGGATTGCGTCTGCTTACCGGCGCTGTGGAAGAGGGTTGACGCACGCTTGGGGAGTAGGCGGCATCTTCGGGCTCTCGTCTCAGTGGGCTGCCTTGAGGAATGCCAGGTGGTCCTTCTAAGCCGCTACTGCGTGCAGACGATGCACCGCGCTGATTGATGCCAGCCGCCCCAGCAGAGGCGCGGGATGAGGGCTCAGGCCTAGTGGATGCAACTGGGGTAGGCCTGGAACCTCTGCGCTGATCCTGGCGTTGGCTGCGGCGCTCTCCAAAACTTGGACCACTCGGTACCGAGTCTTCACTACGCCCGAATCGGGCCATGCGCCGATCTTGCTCGCTGCTCTCTGACCAATCTGAGGAGGGATCGGGTCGCTGACGACTACGACTTGCGGCCTGCTCGGGGATTGCAGCTCTTGAAGTGCGACGGGGGCGATAAAAATCTTGTTCAGGTCTCTCATCTTCATCTGGACCTTGGCCGCCAAACCGGCGTCGAATCGGCTGGGGTTCGTCGAAACGCTCGTAGGGATCATCATATCCACCTCGCAAACCTCCACCTCCAGCGGGGCTTGCGGCTTCAGGTTCGTCATCGAAATAGGCCGAGCGTCTGGCTTGTTCCGCTGAAATCCCCCGAAGGCGAACACTCTCGTAGGCAAAAAACACGGTGGTTCCAGCCAACAAGAATTGCCCAAACTGAAGAATTGGATCGAGCCTCCAGCCTTGGAAGAACAGAATTCCTCCGCAGAGCAAGCCGATCGCCGCGAAGAACACGTCGTAATCACGGGCGAGAGCCGGCTTGAAACTGCGCATGAAGTAAAGCAATGCTCCACCTACAGCCAGCACAATGCCAACAATGCTGGCCCAATTCAGACTGGCATTAACCACAGTGAAGCTCTCTGATAACGACCTGTGTGGAACCGAAGCTCGGGTCGAGTGAGCTCAGTCTACGGAGCGTGAAAGGGTCTTCAAAGTTTGCGATCAACCTGGTCGGTTTGGCTGAGAAAAAAGAGCCCGATAGAAGCAGGGATCACAACGATCGCTACACCAGCAACAAGGCTGGTTAGAAAATTGGAGAGGGAAGGCGTCATAGGGGGTTAGGACCGAATGCGTTCAGCGAGGCCTGATTCGCTGCGATCTTAGGGATCAGGGTCAAGTTTCTACGATGACAGCTCCATTGCTTAGGGCTTTGTGACGCCAACGCTTGTCGCCATCCTTCCGCTTCTCAACTTGGCACTGGGTTTGCTGTTGGCCGCATGGACCCTCACCTTCCTGGCGCGCATCGTGCTCACTTGGTACCCCCAGGTGGATCTTTCCAAAGGTTTCTGGCCCCTTGTGGCCTGGCCCACTGAGGGGATTTTGGGGTTGACTCGCCGGGTTGTCTCTCCCATCGGGGGCGTGGATGTCACTCCCGTGATCTGGGTTGGGCTGCTCAGCTTGTTGCGCGAACTGTTGGTGGGCCAGCAGGGATTGCTCTCATTGGTTCTGCTCCGTGCCCAGTCCGTTGCCTAAATCACTCTTGAAGAGCACTAGGCACCATCGTTGAACTGACCTAGAGCATCTCCTCTTCGACAAATTTGGTGTGCACGTCGCCCCTTTGAAATTCAGGGCGGTCGAGCATGCGCAGATGGAAGTCAACCGTTGTTGGGATCCCGGTGATGGCGCACTCGTTGAGAGCTCGTTTCATGCGTGCGAGTGCAGCAGGGCGATTAGGCGCCCAGATGATCAATTTGCCAATCAGGGAGTCATAGAAGGGCGGGATGTCGTAACCCGTGTACACGTGGCTGTCGACGCGTACTCCAGGGCCTCCAGGCGGCAACCATCCTGTGATCCGTCCAGGGGCAGGCCGGAAATTGTGCTGCGCATCTTCGGCGTTGATTCGGCATTCGATCGCATGACCGTTCATGTGAATGTCTTCTTGGCGCACGCTGATCGGCTCCCCTCCGGCGATGCGTAGCTGCTCAGCAATCAGGTCGATACCCGTCACCATTTCCGTGACGGGATGCTCGACCTGGATGCGGGTGTTCATTTCCATGAAATAAAAGCCCCCACTTTTGTCCAGAAGGAATTCCACCGTTCCTGCCCCCTCGTAATTGATGCTTCGCGCCGCTGCAATGGCGGCATCTCCCATTTGACGACGCAGCTCAGGGTCGAGGGCCGGGCTTGGTGCTTCCTCGAGAAGTTTCTGATGACGTCGTTGGATCGAGCAGTCCCGTTCGCCGAGATGAACGACGTTGCCATGCCGGTCCGCCAGGATTTGCACTTCGACGTGCCGGGGACGGTCGATAAATTTTTCCATATACAGCCCTGGATTCCCAAACGCTGCATCGGCTTCACCTTCAGCCGCTTTGTACAGCTTCACCAACTGATCAGGACTGGGGACGAGTCGCATTCCACGACCGCCACCTCCAGCTGTGGCCTTGATCATGACGGGGTAGCCCATGGCAGCAGCGAGCTCAGCAGCTGCCTCCGGGTTGGGTAATAGGCCTTCGCTACCAGGCACCGTTGGCACGCCAACGGCCTGCATCGTGGTTTTAGCTGTTGACTTGTCCCCCATCGATCGGATGGCGTGAGGAGACGGGCCGATAAACGTGATGCCGTGATCGCGGCACATCTCGGCGAAGCGGTCGTTTTCCGCCAAAAATCCATAGCCTGGGTGAATGGCATCCACACCGCGTGAGGTGGCTGCCGCCAGGATGTTGGGGATGTTGAGGTAGCTCTTATTGCTAGGGCCTTCGCCTATGCAGACCGCCTCATCAGCAAGTTGCACATGCAGTGCAGAGCGATCGACGGTGCTGTACACAGCAACCGTGCTAATGCCGAGTTCACGGCAACTTCTCAGAATTCTTAGGGCAATCTCGCCGCGGTTGGCGATCAGCACCTTGCCGATGGACATTCCGCAGCATCCGAGCCAGCGCGGATCGTATCAGCGATTAGGACTTTTAGGCCGGTCGGTATACTCATCCCTCGACGCGCCACATCGGCAACGTCGCCACGCGGATGTGGTGGAATTGGTAGACACGCACGTCTAAGGAGCGTGTGGCTTCGGCCTTGCGAGTTCAAGTCTCGCCATCCGCATCATTCTTTCCCAGCCCCACCGGCACTGAGTGACGTCACACACCAAGGACCAAACCCTGGCTGTGGTGTTCGTCTCCAACGGCCCTGGTGAACTCACGACATGGGTTCGCCCCCTTGCAGAGCATCTGCATCGCCACCTGTTGATGCGGCCCAGAGCTCCTGGATCGTTGCTGAGCCTGCGGCTTGTTTTAGTTCCCTGTCCTAATGCCACCGGAACAGAAGCCACCGCAGCCTCCCGTTGGCGTTTGTTTGATCGCATCACTCCGGCCCGGCAATTTTGGTGGTTGTTGTTGAGGCCATCTCGGTTTGGGGTATGGCCAGACCGAGGAGTGGTGGTCTTTTTAGGTGGGGATCAATTTTGGAGTGTGTTGCTCTCGGCTCGGCTGGGCTATCGCCACATCACCTACGCCGAGTGGGTGGTGCGTTGGCCGCGTTGGAACGATCGAATCGCAGCCATGGCACCAGCGGTGCGGGATCAGCTGCCCAGACGCTTTCGCAGCCGCTGCCGTGTGGTGGGCGACTTGATGGCGGATCTATCTAGTCATGCAAGAGAAGAGGCCCCACTCCCATCGGGTGAGTGGGTGGCTTTGTTGCCTGGTTCGAAACCGGCCAAACTCAGCGTGGGTGTTCCGTTTCTGCTTGAAACCGCAGATCGCTTGGCGGCTCAACGCCCTGGCTGCCGCTTTTTGTTGCCGGTGGCACCCACCACCACTGTCGAAGACTTAGAGCGTTACGCCAGTCGCTCAAATCCGATCGCTGCCTTGTATGACACCGGTATTGCCTCGATTGAACCGGCTCGAACGGGCGAGGGATTGCGGCGGTTCATCACGCGCAATGGCACAGAGATTTACTTGCAGGAAAACCCTCCAGCCCACGGAGCCCTGAGCCAGTGCCAGCTTGCGCTCACCACTGTGGGAGCCAACACGGCTGAATTAGGGGCTCTTGGTGTGCCCATGATCGTGTTGGTGCCTACTCAGCATTTGGGTGTGATGCAGGCTTGGGATGGTTGGCTCGGGCTCTTGGCTCGCTTGCCAGGGCTGCGCCGTCTGATTGGCTTGTTGCTTAGCGCCTGGCGTCTCCGGAACCATGGATTGATGGCTTGGCCGAACATCAGCGCAGGTCGCATGGTGGTGCCTGAACGGGTGGGTCCGATCACGCCAGAGCAAATCGCCCTTGAGGCCGAGTCCTGGCTTGCGACACCAGACAGGCTGCAAGGTCAACGCGATGACTTACGGGGCCTTCGCGGTGAACCTGGTGCCGTTAGGGCCCTTGCTGAGGAGGTGCAGGGACTGTTGCCCTTGGCTCTTTCCGACTAGCGTCCGCGCCAGTGAAAAATTTGAGTCATGACGAGTGCGCCAGCAGCAGGTGGAGAGCGGGTGGAACGCACTCCTGAGGAATGGAGGCAGCAACTCAGCCCATCCCAGTTTCAAGTGGCGCGTCAGGGCGGTACCGAAGCTGCTTTTACCGGGGCCTATTGGGATAACAAGGAAGACGGGATGTATCACTGCGTCTGTTGTGATGCGCCCCTATTTAGTTCCAGCACAAAATTTGAGTCGGGCACAGGCTGGCCAAGCTTCTGGAATGGTGTGACCCAGGGTGCGATTCGCACCCATGAAGATCGCAGCCATGGGATGGTGCGAACCGAGATCCTCTGCTCGCGTTGTGATGCCCATTTAGGGCATGTGTTCAACGATGGACCTGCACCCACGGGGCAGCGTTACTGCACGAACAGCGCTTCGCTCGATTTCAAAAAAAAAGCCACTACTTGAGCAATCGAGTGGATTGATCCCTGGATTTACCAGGGATCATCGAGTGGTTGGTTTTCCTGATCTTGGGTCGAGCGGCGTTCGATGGGTTCGACGTCCAGTGGTTCGCCGGGGCGTTCGATCGGACGGCGTGAAGCCGGTCTTGGACGTTGTTCGACGCGTGGAGCGGCATCGAGGCCCTGATATTGCGCTGATGTGCGCTTGGGTTCTTGGTACCGGTCTTCGTTCTGAAACGGCTCGGGTTCGCGAAAACGCTCTGGCTCCGGTTCACGAAACCTGCGGGTCTCTCCGTAAGGCTCTGGATCGTTGTAGGGCTGTTGCTCCCTAAACGGCTGCGGCTCGCGATAAGAGGGGGAGTCGTTGTACCGCTCGGGTTCGCGGTATGGCTCTCGATAGGAATTGTTTCGCTCCTGCATCGGCGCCTCATCGAGGTAGCGACGCTCACGCGTGTTGTCACTGCGGCGATCTTCGAGTTCGACGTACTCGAGTTCTCGTTCCGTTTCGAAACGTTGTGAATCAGAGGCTTCCAGCATTCTGGGTGCCTCTTCCACCGCTTGCCCTGAACTGAGCTGGTTTTCGACAGGGACGATATTCACCCTGTAACGCTCCCGCTCCTGCTCCTCCCAGCTCGGTCCTCCGACGCCCAGTTTTTCCAGCACGCCGCTGCTCAGTTGTTTGAGTTTGTCTTCGGCGCCCTCGTAAACAATGATTCGATCGGCTCCACTGCTAACGATTTCATCGACAGGGATTTCCCAGGTGCTAAGAACGCCTTCTCCCAGGAGGGGGACGCCAACGGCTCCCATCACAAGTGTGGTGAGTTCGCCTGTCTCGATGTCGAAGGAGAAGCCCAACACGCGGCCAAGTGTTTGCCCTGACTCCGTGATCACCTGGCAGTTGATCACCCGGCTGTAACGGTCTGGGGAAAAGGCTTCGCTGAGCGAGTCTGCGGAATCCACAAGGATCACATCGCCCACCTGGCGAATGCGATCAAGGGGCATCCAACGGGGGAGTCCCGGCAAGAAACGGGTGAGCGGGTTGTCTCTTAAGCCGAGGGCGACCACTTCGCGACGGTCGATATCCACAACCACTTCGCCGACAACACCCAAGCGTCTGCCGGAGTCGCGGGTGATCACTTGGGTCCCCATTAATTCCGACCGAAGCCACAGCCTGTCGCTGGGGACGGATGCCAGTGGGTCGTTGGGGGACGGGGACGAGCTCAAACGCAGGCCTCAGCCGGAGCAATTCGACTCATTTTGACGCAAGGCCAGGGAGCCCGTTGTTCAGGCTGCATCTGGTAATCCCACCACCTGGGTATGAGCGCCACGAGCCTGAGTGACACCAATGGTGCGCTGTGAGGCGCCAATCATTGGTCGCCTGTGGCTCACGACAAGAAACTGGGCTTGTTCGGCTTGACGGGCAATCAACGACGCAAGCCGTTCCACATTCACGCCATCGAGGAAGCTGTCCACCTCATCGAGGGCATAGAAGGGTGAGGGACGGAAGCGCTGTAGTGCAAACAGAAAACTGAGTGCTGTCAGTGACTTCTCCCCACCAGACATAGCCGCCAGGCGGCGCACGGCCTTTCCTTTCGGGTGAGCGACCAGGGTGAGCCCTCCCTCAAGAGGGTCATCAGGATTGTCTAGCTGCAGCTTGCCGTCACCCTCGGACAGGCTTGCAAAGATCTCTGAGAAATGCCCATCCACGGCTTGAAAGGCTTCCATAAATGCCTCTTGCCTGAGTGTGGCCACCGTTTCAATCCTCAGGAGCAGTTCTTCCCGCTCCTGGCTAAGTACATCCAGGCGTTCGCCCAGGTCGCCAAGCCTTTCTTCCAGCGCTGTTAATTCTTCGAGGGCCAGCATGTTGACCGGCTCAAGGGCTTCCATCCGTTTCAGAAGTTGCTGAAGCTGTTCTTGCAGGGCCTCAAGGCCGGCATTGCGGATCTCCTCTGGGATCTCTGGGAGGGGGTTGGGCAGTGTGGGCTTGAGTTCCTCTAAGCGGATTCCACCGCTGCGCAGTTGCTCTTGAATCGCTTGTCGCTCTTCTTGCAAGCGTTCAAGTTCCCAGCGGGCTTGCTGGAGGTTCTGACGGAGCTCGGCCACTGAAGCCTCTGCTGCATCCCGAGCGCGACGCTCCTCCCCAAATTTGGTTTGGAGGATTTGTTGCTGGCTTTCCAACGTCTGGCGACGTTCCTGCAGCTCCTTTTGTTCGTCACGCCAGCGTTGATGCGCTTCAGCGAGTGCTGTGACGGCTAGTTGAAGAGTGTTTTCTTCCTCTTCGATGGCCTGTTGTTGGTCACCGATTCGGGTCTGCGCCAGCTCTCGCTCACGCTGATTCTGAAGGCGATCATCACGATGGCGGCGGGCCTGCTCCAAGGCGTTGTCCGACTGTTCGAGTTCGGCCTGGAGTTGTTGCCAGTTTCCGGCATCGGCCTCGGCTTGAACTTTTCTTTCCTCTGTAGAGATTCTCTCGAGTTCGTCCACCAGAGGGGTGATGGTGGTTTTGAGAACTTGGAGCCGCTGTTCCTGTTCCGTGCGGTTGGCTTGAAGGCTGTGGAGACGCTCACTGCGTTGGCGGCAACGCTCCAGCAGTGGTCCATGGGCTCGCTTGGCTGCCGTTCTCTCCGCATCTAGAGCTGCTTGCCTCTGTTCCAGCTGACGCAGCAGTGGACGTTCGTGCTCGAGAGATTGGAGCAGTCGGCTTTCTTCGCGTCTGCAAGCGACCAGGGTCTCGCCGAGCTCGAGCAGCCGCTGCCGGAGCGGCTCGGCTTCATCGTTATCACTGCTCACCCCGAAGCTCAGCCCACCGCTGCGCTGGCTGAAGCTTCCGCCCGTCATCGCACCACTTTTTTCGAGCAGTTCGCCTTCGAGGGTGACGGCTCGGAATCGCCCGAGTTGTTGCCGCGCACTGCCTAAGTCGCTGAACACCTGAGTGTCGCCAAAGACATAACCGAACACGTCGCTGTAGATCGGCTCGTAGCGGATCAATTCCATAGCTCGACCAATGAGGCCGTCGCCATTGCCTCCCTCCGGTCGGCGGCCACGGGCCATCGCCGCGCCACCACCAGTGGCCTGGGATCGAATTTTGTTGAGGGGCAAAAACGTTAAACGGCCTGCACGCCTGCTTTTCAGTAGGTCGATGGCACGGGCTGCAATTCGGTCGTCGTCGACGACCACCTGGGCCATGCGTGCTCCGGCCGCGACCTCTAGGGCCAGGCGATGACGATCTTCCACTTCACCAAGTTGGGCGACGGCTCCATGGATTCCATCCAGTCCCGCTTCCAGCAAGAGGCGCAAGGCTCCCGTCCCACGTGTTTCTTGTAGGGCTTCCCGTCGACTCTCTAAACGGGCTATTTCCCGTTCCAGGCGGGTCTGTTCCTCTTCAAGCCTGGTGCGGGTGCGTTGTTGAATCGCGACGGCTTCAGCGCGTTCTTGAAGCTGTTCTTTGCCGCTTCGCAGGCTTTCCAGCAGCGATTGCCACTCCTGTTCCAGTTGTTCCAGCTGGTCTTGGACCTCACGGTCTTCGGCACCCGCTTCGTCACGTTCCAGCTGTAGCTCGGATTGACGGGCTTCGTCCTGACGCAAGCGCTCTTTTAGTTGCTGTTGCTCCTCCTGAAGAGGCGTGAGCGTGGTCTGAAGGTCTGAGCGGCGTGCTGCCCGTTGGCGTTGCTCATCAAGCCAGGCTCCAGATCGCCCGGCGACATCGCCGAGGCGCCTGCGCGAGATTTCAACGGCAGCTTCGGCATCGCGGCAGGCTTGCTCGGCGGCTTGGAGAACCTCTGGGTTGTTGGTTTGCTTGAGGCCTTCGCTATCTGCCTGAAGTTGGTGACGGCGGGAGGTGAGGTTGTGTCGTAGCCCTTGTAAGCGTTCTCCTTCTTGCTGATGTTGCGTGGCTTGTCGTTCGAGGGCGCGGTTCTGGGGATCGAGACCGGCCAATTCAGCCTGCACGCTCAGCAGTTGGTCTTCGCCTAGAGCTTTGACGCTCTCCTGAAGGGTTTGGAGGCGTGCTGCTTCTGCAGACAGGGTTGCTTCCTTCTCGGTGATCGTCGCGCTGTCGCGGATCTCCTGTTCGCTGAGTTGTTGCTGGCGGGTTTTGAGCTTCTTCAGCTCCGCTTCAGCCGCTTCGAAGGCCAGCACCAGCTCTTGCTGGCGGCCACGCTGCACTTGATCGCGTAAGTCTTGATACGCCCGGGCTTTCGCACAGTCCTTTTCAAGACGTTGGCGCGCGGCGAGCAGTTCTTGTTCAACGATGCGGCAGCGATCTTGCCTCTCTTGCACATCGTCGAGCTTGCGGCGGCTTTGTTCGATTCGGGTGTCGAAGAGTGCCACACCCGCCAGCTCGTCAATCAGGCCGCGGCGGTCCCGATTGCTCATCGAGACAATCCGAGTCACGTCGCCTTGCATCACGACATTGCTGCCTTCCGGATCGATGCGTAACCGGCGCAACTGGGTTTGCAGCTGCTGCAGGTTGCACGGTTCCCCGTCTGAGCTGTAAGTGCTGCTGTACGAGCCTCCAGGCATTACGCGCAGCTTGCGGGTCACCGTCCATTCATTGGCATCAGCCTGAATCCAGGGACCGTGCTCAGGGGGTTCAATCCCCTCCTCTGCTGCATCTGGCTGCCAGTCGCTCAGATCAAAACGCACGCTAACGGTGGTCTCAGCAGACTTTCCAGCCTTGAGCTTGCCGCTGTTGACCAAATCGGGTAAGCGATCGGCACGCATCCCGCGGCTATTAGCCAAGCCGAGGCAAAACAAGACGCCGTCGAGAATATTGCTTTTTCCAGACCCATTTGGACCGGTCACGACAGTGAAACCGGTCTCGAGGGGGATGGTCATCGCCCCACCGAAGGACTTGAAGTGGGTCAGTCCGACCTGATTGATATGGACCAACAGATGACACAGCTGTCAGCAAGTCAAAAATAGCGAAGCCTCTGAAAAGCTCAAGGGGTTTGTACTGGTCCGTTATGAGCCGATGAGTGCATCCGGCATCTTCCATCTGCCAGTTCAAGAGTTAACGGGTCCGGTAAGTGGAGGGCGGCAGTGCCGCGTAGTTCAACCCTGATCAGCTCCTTTGGGTTGTCGGGCAAGACTCCTTGAAATGCGCCTCCCACAATGCGGCGTCCCCAGCCGCGTCCTCCAGACACCGCCGCTGACGTTCGCTCAAGCCAGATCAGGCGGTGCCTTGGCAATGGGATGGCCTGGAGGCTGGGGCCGTTTGGAAGGGGCACACTGCTCAAGCGCCAGGTGCGGCAGCTTTCGCCATCTTCTAGGAGTAAATCCACATGGCGGCAAGTCGGATCATCTGGAGCATTCATGTGTTCCAGGAATAGATATCGAGACAGTTGCACCGTTATGGGTGTCATCTTCTAGACACCATCTCTAGGCTGAAAAAGGCGGTACCCCTATCCATGGACTCAGCTCCATCCCAAGAGGAAGACAAGGATTTTGCGCAACGGTTTCGGGATCATTTTGAGACTCTCGTTCCTGAAATCCAGCGTCGTTGGCCCGAGGTGACGCATCAAGCTTTAGAGGCCACCCGGGGCAGTTTTGATGAGGTTGTGCATTTGATTGCCTCTCAAGGCGATCGTGCGGTGCAAACCGTGCAGCAACAGCTGGAAGATCTGATGCACCAGCCCGGAGAGAGCGTGCGCAGTTTTGCCGACACCCTCGAGCCCTTGGAGGAGCAACTCGAGCAGCTGCTTGATGATCTCAATTCCACCTTGCGACCCAAGATTGAACGTCCCGTGCGGGAGCGGCCGCTGTTGGCGTTGGCCATCGCTGCTGGGGTTGGCGTGCTCGTCGGTGCCCTGCTGACCGGAGGTCGTCGTTCCTGATGAGTGAACTTCCAGGATCTCAAGAGAGTCGCCCCAGGGGCCTCGGCGCTGCAGGTCGAGTGACAGCGTTAGCCGGTTCGGTGATGGACCTGCACGTCCGCATTGCTCTGCAGGAAGTGAGTCGCGAGAAACGTCGCCTGATCAGCGGAGGTGTGTTTTTGGCCATGGGCGGAACCTTGATGCTGCTGGCTCTTGTGGCTGTTGAAACGGCTTTTGTTGTTTGGTCGTTGACCGCGTTCAACTGGACGTTGTTGCAGTCGTTGCTCACCCTTGCTGTCTTGAATGTGGTGGTTGCTGGAGCGAGCTTGCGGATTGGAGGACAGCTGGCGAAGGGCCCTTATTTGCCCCAAACCCTCGAAGGCTTGTCCAAAACCACCCGAGCCGTGATGGGGCGTTAATCGATCACGGTTAACGCACTTGGTAATGAAGCCAACGGCAGTCGAGTCCTCCGTTGTTGATCGGGATGCGCCGAGAGGCTCTCATCCGAAGTGCTCCCGTGACGCCAGCATTACCGCTTAGCAACCAGAAATCCCATCCTGAGGCCTGGGTTTTCACCATTCCACCGAGATCGCCGTAGAGCGCTTCAAGATCCTGATCGGCTCCGATGCGTAATCCATAAGGAGGATTACAAACGATCGTTCCTGGTCCCTCTGGCAACTGGAGATCTCTGAAATCTCCCGTTTGAATGGAGATCAAGTGGGAAAGGCCAGCGGCCTCTGCGTTGTTGCGAGCTTGTTTTGCAATCGATGGATCCTGCTCGCAGCCAATGATCATGGGCTGGAATTGACCCTGCTCTTGGCGCTTGCGTGCGCGTTCTTTTTCCTCTCTCCAGAGGTCGTCATCAAAATCAGCCCAGCCTTCAAGGGCAAAGCTGCGGTTCAGCCCAGGGGCATGCCCTGCAGCTAGCGATGCCGCTTCGATCAGCAGGGTCCCTGAACCACAGAGCGGATCCACGAGCGGAGTGGTTCCTGTCCATCCGCTTAGGCGGATCAAACCAGCAGCGAGATTTTCTTTAAGCGGAGCATCCCCCATTTCTGCGCGATAGCCGCGGCGGTGGAGACTGCCGCCCGATCCATCGAGACTCAGCACCCCACCCTCACGATCGAGATGCACATGCAGGCAAACATCGGGTTCCTCGAGATCGATCGAGGACCGCTGCCCCCAGATGTTGCGTTGGAGATCGACGATCGCGTTTTTGACCTGAAGTGCGGAGTAGTGGCTGTGATTGAGGCCGGGAGCAGTGCCGGTGACATCAACTCGAAAACTCATCGAAGGATGCAGCCAACGTTCCCAATCCAGTCCTTCCTGAATCCCTGAATACAGCGACTCACGTCCATCGCATGGGAATCGGGCCACCTCCCGAAGCAATCGAAAAGGAAGACGGCATTGCAAATGAAGCCGATACAAACAAGCCATGTCGGCCTCAAATGAGGCCGCCCTACGCAGTGGTTTTACCGCTTTAGCTCCTAGGGCAAGAAGCTCAGCCACTCCTGCTTCCTCTAATCCTTGAGGCAGTACGGAGACGCCTTTGATGCGCTCAAAGTTTGCTTTTGTTTTCTTCATTATGATCGTTCGCTTTTGCCAATGATTAGTAAGGTATCTGAACCCTAAGCCCTTGTCATCATCAATAGGTTCGAGAGCATTCTGAAGGAGTCATTTCCAGAAAAGCACGGTATAAGGATGTAATTAGGTGATCGCAATGATGCCTTGAATTATGCTTTAAGCCTGAAAGATTGCCGAGTTAGATTATTGTAATTTCTATCGCATTGCAATTCAAAAGGGCCGCGTAAGAGCGCTAAAGTTGCATGCCTAGTAAGGAAAGTTTTAGGTAATAAATTGCGATAGCTTTTAGGATTGATTATTTTTGTTATTGACTTATGTATTGAGTAAATAGTTTTTGGCAGGTTTAGTCTTGGCGCGTGATCGCTTTCAGGGTTTGCTGCTGGAGAGGGAGAGCGCCGCGCCATCCGTGCCTCTGCTGATTCAGCTTTTATGCCATCTCTCGTGCTGGATGCCAGAATGCAAACGTCCGTTCTTGAACGGACTAGGTGGTCCACACCGGTGTTTCGGACAGCGGTTCGATTCCGCTCAGCTCCATTCTCCCTTCGGGGCTGCAATGGTTTCGACGGGGCATAAGGAGGGTGACTGAAGCCTGCTCGGTAAGAGCAAATTCCGTAACTGCGAACAACATCGTACGTTTCTCCCGTCAGACAGCCCCTGTTGCTGCCTGACCCTATTAAGGGAGATGGGGTGAAGTCAGCCTTATCACCCAAGTGACTCGTTGGGGGTGTAAAGCCCCCTTAAAACATTTCAACGCAGCGGATCTAAAGGGTCCGCTTTTTTAGTGCTCAGATGCTTGCCTACATCTCGGCTGACATCCCAGCGGCGTTGGCAACAGTATTTGCTGAGCTGGAGTTAGACCAAGAAAGCTGCACTCCAGTGTTCGTACGACAGGTATCGCCGTCTTAGCGGCTTTTGATGTGCACGTTTTCTAGGCGCGGCGTAAGGCACTCATGGCAGCAGACACTCCACCAGCGCAGATCGCAGAAGCAGACTGACTTTCTGGCTCCTGCTCCAACATTCTTAAAAATGACCTGGGTTGGTCGATTGGTAGGTACACATCAGATACGTCAAACCATCGACGCTCCGCTTGCAGCGCCCTAGGTGCCCTAGAAGAAACCGACCCACCACCTAGAGCCATGGCCCCAGGGTGCCTCTAGCCAGAAGCTTCAACCGCTCATCTTTCCTATCCTGATGGGTTGAATCATGCATAAACGAGCGCGTTAGGCCAACTTTCCACCTGGGAGGGCGGCCTTCTTCTTTGGCTATCAGAAATGTATGGATCACTCTCAAGACAATGCTCACAGTGAGTAAGTGTTTCTACTTAGACCTGATCCAGTCACCTCAAGGGAATGTTTGTTGCGCTCGGGCTCTTTCTCGTTGTTGGAGTGGGGCTCTTTGCTCTTTCGATCGGGGAGTGATGCTCAATGTGCGTGGTGGAGCTCACTAAACCTAAAAATGCAGAATTGACAGGTGTACCCGGTTCGAGCCGGGTGACGGTCATCACGACTC
>Ga0257106_1000210_pt1 | contig 36978 bp, 24 predicted proteins | sample LP_taG_3_FD_190177 | JGI IMG/M metagenome (GOLD analysis project Ga0257106, IMG submission 190177) | Marine microbial communities from Northeast Subartic Pacific Ocean, Canada - LP_J_2011_P26_10m | ecosystem: Environmental > Aquatic > Marine > Oceanic | place: Canada: Northeast Subartic Pacific...
TTCGTCCCGGATACGCTTTTAATTCTGCAACACCCTCCGGTCGTGACGGTCGGGAAACGAAGCGAAGTTGGCCTGAAGTCGATTAAAACGAGCGAAGAGAAGTTGAGAGAGTTGAAATGCGACGTAATTAAATCGGATCGAGGCGGCGACGTGACGTATCACGGACCCGGGCAAGTTGTCGTGTACCCCGTTATCCACTTGAGGGAGAAAAAATTGGGGGCGAGGAAATACGTGGAAAAGTTAGAAAACGTGATGATTGAAGTGGCGAAGAAATACGGAATTACGAACGCGAGAGGGCAAATGAAGAACGAGGAGGATGGGTCGGACATGTCTGGCGTGTGGGTTGGGAAGAAGAAGTTAGGTGCGGTTGGGGTGAAGATTAGCGGCGGCGTGACCAGCCACGGGTTCGCGCTGAATAGCGAGACGGATTTAGAGTTTTTCAGGGAACATATTTTGCCGTGCGGATTGAAAGGAATGGACGTGACGAGTTTGAAAGATTTAGTCGAGGAAGAAATGAAGATGGAACGAGTGGAGGTGGAGATTGTGGACGCGTTTGCGAAGGAGTACGGGTACACGGAGGTGTACACGAGACGATGTTAGCGAGAGAAACTTAAAAAAGTAGAGATTAAGAGAGAGTGTACGATTATTTATTATATGTAAAACGTTGTTGTTGTAATATTATTACCAGTTTTTAGCACGCGTGGTACATATACCACACAGTAATACTTTCACATAACATTCTCCGTAAAATCCGTTATGAGCTTCTCGGTGACCTCGCGCAATTGTTCTCGCAGCGAACGGTCGCGCGAATGTTTTGAGCTCTGGAAAAAATTGCAATCTGCCAAATAATACCCGGCGAAAAAGGTTGCGTCTTTATGGAACGCGGCGAAGCAGGTTGTCGATGCGCCTTCCTCGACGGTTTTTATGAATGGCTTCGAAAGCTTTCGCAAGAGCCGGCCTTTCCACCCATTTTCGTGCTTTTGACTCCCTTTCGTTTCGATCGCACCTGGATGGACTGAAAAGAACAAAATTTCGCTTTCGAAGGCGCGTCTCGAAGCGGCCGATAATGCTTGCATATCTCGGGTAAAGATAATCTGCGCGAGCTTAGATGTACCGTAGCTTCTTGCGGTGTCGGATTTTACGTGCGCATTTGCACCAGTAACTTTTGAGAAATCGATGCCTTTGCGATGCGTGAAAAAATGCATGTGGCTGCTCACCGAAACGACGCGAGCGCCGCCCACAGCTTTACGCATCAGAGGGAATAACTCTCGAACAATCATCGCGTGCGCCAGATAATTGACTTGAAACATCTGCTCGTGTCCGTCGACAGTTCTTTCGAATTTGTCGCCTCCCATTACGCCCGCATTGTTGACCAAAACATGTAAAGCGTTGAAATTCGATCTCACTTTCAAGCAAAACTTATGCACACTTTCGAGCGAACTCAAATCCAACGCGTACGCATAAGCGCGGGGTTCTGAATCTCTTGGTAACAGCGAATTCAACTCTTTCGTGATTTTCGATGCTTCTGCGATGTTTCGACACGCAAAAATGACGTGTGCTTGATGTTTAAACGCCGCAAGGGCTGTTTCTTTACCGATGCCGCTGTTCGCTCCAGTCACAATGACGAGTCTATTCGATAGGTCAATATCCTTCAACACGTCTTCTGGCGTGGATTTTGAAGAGAATCCCGTTGGCCCAACCCATCCTTTTATCGTGCCTATGGGCCAGAAGCACCTCTGCGGTGGGGGAAACGTTTTCATAAATGCGTTTTTTTTTCTCGCTCCTGTCTTGTCGCTTCAATTCTCCTCTTTTTTGCGAAAAAGCAAAATGAAATGCGTTTTTATTTCTGCCGCATATAAAAAGTATCTTTGACGCACAAATGCATTACTTTCTCTCTTTAATATCTCTCGTTCTTGTGTTGCCGTGCATCACAGCGCAAGTTATCGATGGTTCATCGACGAATGGTAACTTCTTAGAACGCGCGTTTGCGGAAATCAAAACCGTCGCAGAAGAATTTTCTAGATTTTCAACCAACAGCTCAGCTGTGTTTGGCGACGAATCACTCTTAGAAAAGCTCGCGAGATCACCACTCACAACGTCGTCTTCAAGCAGCAGTGGCGATGATGCATCTTCTTCGAGTGTAGAATCCAATTTGCAGAAATGGGTGGACGATAACAACGAGTGGTTGAGCTCGTCTTTTCTTTTGAGAGACTTGAGCGACTCGTTGAGAAGCGCCGTCGAAGTGTGCAGACCGGCGGCGTTTGCGGAACCAAAGTTGATTCCTCAAACCGTAAAGTTTCCCAGTTACTCGATTATTTTGAAAGGCGCAACGTGTGAACTCCTCGAGAATGGCGAGCGTCGGTGCGAGGACGCAAAAATTGAACGCTACCAATCCCCGACGAGAGTAATTCCCGAGCGCGTGTCCCGGGCTGAATATCGAGGTCCAACCTGTAACATCCAAGCGTGCTTGACTGCCGGCTTATTCCCTGGCAAAATTCCTACCTCAGAATTAAATGATGGCGAACTGCTCGACGATTTGACCGCCGTCGTTACCTCCCGTTGCGGAAATCCAACCCAAAGAGTACTCGGCAAGAGGACGTTTTCGCTTCTCACCGTGCGTTGAAATTATTGTTTGTTGTTTGCAACGTCACTCACTATCGTTCACACTCATAACTTCCGTGTATTCACCCGCTAATCTCTCCACAATACCATCCACGTGCGCTAATCCAACTACCATGACGATTTTTTCCGCATCTTTTTCTCTCTTAATCGCATCTGCCATTTCGTCGTCTCTTTGATGCACCATCGCGGACATTATGTTCGGAAATTGAAATTGCATGTATTTCTTCATTTGCCCAACCGCGTTCCTATTCTTCATCGCTTCCATGTTATCTTGCATCTCTGTTGAGTTGAATCCAGCTGCTGCCATTTTCTCAAACTCTGGAGGTAATGTCGGCCCGCCTTTTTTCTCCCCGTATACGAACCAACCGAAAACGTCCGCGACCGATACGCTCTCCCTCAACGCCTTGAGCGTCTTGTTCACGTCTCGATCCGCGAGGACTAATCGCGCGTTCAATCGCTCAGCTTCCCTTATCGCCACCCGAAACTCTTCGCCCGGTTCCATCCCGCTCGATTTTAAAGACGCGTAAAACGCTTTCAACCCAATCGCTAAACACCGGTCCAGAGCGCCCAAGTCACGGTTCGAAGAGACATTTTTCACGATGGCGAGAAAATCTCCCAAGAAGCTTCTCTTCTTCTTTGTCTTCTTTGTCTTCTCTTCTTTGTCTGATTTCATTTGCTCTTTCAGTTGCTCGAACCTTTCCTCGCACAGCTCGACTGCAATCACGTCCGGTTTCACCAATCGTATCAACTCCTCGGTTTCTCTCGCCGACGCTTTCGACACGTGCGAAGTCCCGACGAGAAATATCTCTCGCGCTTCGTCGTTTTTGCGTAAATGCGCGACAGTTTGTTGTGAATGGTAAGAAGAACAAGACGTCGAGAGGATGGAGGAAACGAGGGAACGACGCGTGTTGTCGATGTTGTGAGTGTTGGAGCGCGAGAGGAAAAGTCGCAGCATCTCCGCACACCGCCAAGAGCGGGTTTTATTGTGATGAATTTCTTAGTAGTTGTTTAGCAGTTAGTTGGTTGAAGAGTCAAATCTAAATATATCATTCTAATGTTTCCCTCTCTCTCTCTCTCTCTCTCTCTTCTCTCTCTCTCTCTCTCTCTCTCTCTCTCTCTCTCTCTCTCTCTCTCTTGTTCTCTCGTTCTCTCGTTGTTCTCTCGTATTGTTATTTTCTTTTCTCGTGTTTAAGTCAATGCTGAAAACAGCAGACGACGACGGTGACGTTATCGCTGCTGCCTCTCTCCAACGCCTCTTGCGTCAACGCCTCGGCGGCTTCGCGACAGGCGTCTTCCGAGAATCGACCTCGCAAGACGGATCGACACAGCCTGACGGCGTCCTGGTCGCCGATGACGTCCCATAACCCATCCGTGGCGACGATGACGTTTTCAATTTCGTCGTCTAAGGTTACTCGAGCGACGTCTGGGGTTGCCGTGACGCCTTTGTTTTCTGGACGCTTAAAGTCGATGTCGCCGATGGCACGCGAGACGGCTAAAGCCGCGCGAACGTTGCGGCCTCGGTTTTCGGCGATGACGCGCCAACAACCACAGAATTCAACGCGGCCGCCTTCGTCGTAGACGCGCTTGCGCTCGCGCGGAAGCGAGGGTTTGTGATCTTCCGTTAAGGCTTTTGCGCGGACGTCGTGGTGGCCCACGGCGCGTTTGCCCACGACGATTCGGGTATCGCCGGCGTGCGCGACAAAGAGGTGGTTGGCCACGCGCAAGACGACCGAGGCTGTGGAACCGTCGCGTCTGTTTAAAGCTTTGGTACCGTCTAAGATTTCTTCGTCTAAATCGACAAACGATCGGATTAAGGAGCTCTTCACGCCGAGTTCAAACTGTTCGAGTTCGTGTTGCGGCGCGTCCGGCGCGATGCCGTTGGCGATGAACGCGCACTTTTCCAAGTGTGTGTGCATTTTCTCCTTAGCGTATGAGGCGGCCCAATCGCCGTTGTGCCCATCGTACACGCCGATGTACTGTTTATCGCTGATTATTTGTTCTTGTTGTCCGTTGTTCATGTTGTTATAGTAGTTGTTTTGACTCATTTTCCCGGCGCACTCGAATTTCCAATCTTCGATGATTGCGTAGCGATCTTCCATGTACGGTCGCTGTCCCTGCGCTTCGTACACGCCAAAAAGGACGCGCGCTGGAGGCATCAAAGTTGCTTTGGGTTGTTTTTTTGCCAAAGTAGTCGCTTCATTCGTCGCGCCGTCTACCGCGGATCGAACGGAACCGTCCGAGTGGCCGCTTCTATCCAAATTCGCTCCTCCGTCATTCTCGCTCGTTTGTTTCGATTTCGTCGTCGGCGAATCTACCTCTTTCTCTCCTTGTCGTTGGTTGTTTCGGTCGTGTGCTCCGACATCCACTTCTTCGTCCGTCATCAGCGCGTCCTCGTCGTCTGTGGCTTCTAAACTGCCCTCCGCGCTCGAACCGCCGCCCATAGCTGACAAATCCGGTTCCGCCCCGTCCAACGTGACCATCGACCGAACTCTCAACAACTTTGAATCCATACCTTCTGCAGGGCTCGGCGCTCTCGCCGCGTGCGCATCCAACGCAACTCTCGCAACTGCCGAATTCTCCGCAAACATTGTCGTTTGTTCTCCACCACCGTTGCCGAACGCGTCGTGCTTCGGCGGTTTGCCTTCGTTCGCGTTACTACTAATAGCGTTGTTGTTATTATTATTATCATTATTATTATTATTGTTCGCGTTGTTATTACCGCTCACAACTCTCTTACTCTTATTCAAATCAAACGTCGCTTGGTTCAAGTAATCCAACCTCGTCGTCGGACTTTCGCCTAAACTATTCGACCCATTCGACGCGTTGTTCGCCATCATCATACCGATATCCTCGCCGCTCACTGAACCCAACTTGTTGTAGTTGTTATTCGTCGGCCTCAAGCTCTTTCTCTCTTTCTCGCCTTCTCTTTTCGGAAGGTCCGAGGACGAGGACGGACTGTGCGAGTACGACGGCGCGTTATCGTCGTTGTCGATGTGGGTTCGGTGATCGCTCTGAAACGGATTGTTGTAGTTGTTGTTGTTGTTCTCATTCATGCTGTTCTCCGCCACCAACCGGTCTGCCGCAATAACTGCATTATTAGTATTAAACTCCTCGTTGTTGTTTTCCAAAGAGGACACCTTCTCCTTCTCTTCCTCCGCCGCCGCGAGTAAATCGCTGCGACTTCGTTTCCCTTGACTCGATGCGATGGATTGTCCGGAGCTCTCTCTTCTCATGGATGCAAAATCGACTGGAATGGGTTTAGTATTCGTGGTATTATTCGTAGTGTTGTTGCGTTCTTCTTCTTCTTTCTTGTCGTCGTCTTCTTTCCTCGCGGGGGGGGAAATGACAGCCGATGACGAGCGCAATCCTTCCCCGCGCGATGGATATTCTTCTTCAGACATACTTTTAAAATAATATACTAATAAATACGTCGCAACAAACTCTCTCTCTAACTCTCTCTCTTTCTCTTTCTCTTTCTTTCTCTTCTCAAACGACAGCACCACCTCCTAGGTGGTGGGGATGTGAGGCCATTTTCGTGACTCGACATTTCTGTAGGGCTTCCTAAACCCTGGTTTTAGGGTTTTAATGAAAAAAAAACGCTTTCCAGTCTTTTTTTCACATGTGTGATCTCATTCATTAAACGCGAGATCAAAAATCAGAATCAGAACACGACCCGGGTGTTGTTGAGCGCGGCGCAAATGACGAATCAGAAGGAAGGAGACTTTGATGAGACGGACGATAATAATCCGTACGATGTTTTAGGCATCAGTCGAACGAGTTCTTCGGAGAAAGCGAGGAAAGTGTTCCTGGAGAAGTGTAAACGTTTACATCCGGACAAAAGACATGGAAGAGAGGAGGAGGAGGAAAACGCATCGTTCGAGAGGATGAAAGCGGCGTATGAGAAGATACTCAAGCGAGAGAAAGAAGAGAAGAGAGAGAAAGAGGGAGAAGAACGACGAGAGGAGGTTTTTGAGGTGAACGATATCGAGTGCGGGCGCGTGGCGTTTCAGGAGAAAAAGTTTGACACCGCGATTGAGTTTTTCCAGAAAGCTTTGAGTTCGTCGTCACATGTGGAAAAGGCGAGAATTTACGCGAATTTATCCGCGTGTTATCTGAAAACGAACAAATTTAAGTTGGCGTTAGAGCACGCGGACGCGAGTTTCGAGGTGTCCAAGAAGACGTTTCCGAAGGCGTTGTTTCGTCGCGCGGAGGCGTTGGAGAAGATGCGAGAGTATCCGCGCGCGAGAGAGGCGTTGGATCAAATGTTAAGGATGGACGCGACGTTCGTGGACAAGGTGCATCCGAAATTGCGAGAGCTAGCGGTGAAAGAGAGAGAGTACGAGAAAAAGTTGGCAAAGAGCGAACGCGAGAAGGAGAAGAGGAAGGAGAGAGGGAGAATGGAAGGGCAGCAGCCGGGGACGATGCCGAAATGGGAGATTTCAAAGACGACGGCGCCGAGAGGAATGGATGATATTGATGCCGAAGAGGAGGAGACAAACGACGAACGCGGCGTAGAAAAAGAAGAAGAAGAAGAAGAAGAAGAAGAGTTGTACGAGAAACCTATGATTGACGGCATGGGATTGGAAGCGATTGAACAGATGATGACGTTGGCCCAAATTAAACGCGAGGAGGCAAAAGCGATGGAGTACTCTGACGATCCGGCATCTCTTGCACCAAAGGAGGAGAAGAAGAACGCGAGTAAAGATTTCAATTTTAAACGGTGCAAGATGTGTGGGAACGTATGTAATGTCAGGATGATGTCCTGCTCATCGTGCTGTTTGTCTCTCGCGGACGCCTCGAGCTTCACGCCGGTGTACAATCTCCCAAAAGTTGCCTCGGGCGAGAACGGCGACGGAATGGAAGAGAACGACGACGAAGATGACGACGATAAGGACGCGTACGCATCTTCTTCGAGTGATGACGACGACGACGAGGACAACGACGAGATGATGCGTCAAGTACTTCCGTCGGTAGCGGCGACATCGGAGAAGCAAAAGAAGAGTCTCGAGGCGCTCGCGCGCAGACGCAACGAACGACAACAACAACAACAACAACAACAACAACAACAGCATCAACCGATAACCAACGAAGTCAAAAGCAAGGATGCTGCATCATCGTCTTTATGGTGGTGGCAAATGGACCCAATGTTTGCACCATATCTCGGTGGAGCTCCCGAACATAAGAGAGGATACGATCCATCGTTACAGAGCGCTTACGACGAAATGAAAATCCCGCTCGGCTCGGGCGAATCGCGAGTCCGCGACGCGTACTTGAACCAAATAATGGCGCGTCACCCAGACGCGGCCGGTTCGAAAAAAAAAGCTTTTAAAAGCACAACAAGCGTACGAAACTATCGCGAAAGATTTCTGGAGGCACGACTCCGGATGCGCGAGTATGCGCAAAAAAATTGACCAAGCGCTCAAAAATACGACGACGGAAACGCAATCGTACGATCCAACTAAGAGGACCATCTTTGTTTCTCTCCGCGTCTACCGCGATTTAGAAGCCCGGCACACGCTTCGCTCTTTATTCGAAAATGCCAAGGACCCATCGCGCGTGTTCGTCGGCATTTGTTGGCAATATAAAACGGAAACGACCACAGAAGTCTCTTCGAAAACCGGCGAACGCGAACGGTGCGTCTGCCGCTTGCACTACGCGGTCAATCGCATAACCGCAAAAGCGGAGGAAGAAGTGGCTAAGATGAAAGGCGAACAAGATCCAGAAAAGTATTTAACGGTGGACGTGAGAAAAGTACAGTTGGAAGTGCAAGAATACGAAGACGAGAAGGAGAAGAAGGCGCACAACGCGCGCGCTATTTTCGATGGCGTAAAAAACGAGAAGGAAAAGGAATGGTTGAAAAACGTGAGAGAAACGCACGTGAACTGGGATTCGTCGGATGGGCCGTGCTATTCGAGACATTTAGCCGATCGATTGTGGGGTGGCGAATCGTATATTTTATACGTCGACGCGAAAACGGCATTCGACGCCGATTGGGACGAAACGTTGTTTCGCGAGTTGGAAGAAGCGGAAAAGGATAACGAAGTAGACCACAACAATGATAATAACGGTGTCGTCTTAACCGCACATCCATTAGGGTACGATCTGGAAACTTCCCCCGTTTTGAATCCGGAAACGTACGAGACGGATCACCACGTGTTCATATACGGCAAAAGAATTTTTCCGTCGAAAGAGGAAAGAAACGCTCCGGCGATGCTCACCGCGCACGCGTTCGGGAAACATTTCCCGCACTTTTTCGCGTCGAAGTTACATGCGAAACCAGAGAGGTCGTTAAAATCACCATTCGTGTCAAATTTGTTCACGTTTGGTCCGAGTGAGGCGTTCATTCGAGATTGTCCGTCGGATGTGCACGCGCCGTTTTTGTATTTAGGCGAAGAAGTGTCTACGTCTATCAAGTTGTTTACCAAAAATTGGGACGCGAGAACACCTCCAATCGTGCCGCTTTTACACTGTCACGATCCGCAACACAGACGCGAGTCTTTTCTAGAAGACAGACGCAAAGGTCGTTTGTTATACGCGAGCATTTACGACGCCGGATACGGGACACCTCAAGCGGTCAATCGACGAACGCGGTTGAACGAGTACTCCTGCCGGCGTATTTTTCAAATCGTGTGCGACGGCGCAGTTTCAGAAGACGCCGCCGGCGGGAAGGTTATCGTACGCGATGACGATAAGTTTAACATCGGAAATGGAAGACGCGCGAAAGAGTTCGAATCATTTTCGGGCGTGTCCATTCGCGAAAAACGCATCACCGAGCGCGCGAAAACAGCCGGATTAGAGCGCGAAAAATTCGAGAAGAATGAGAAACGTAAGTGTAAGTTTCTCGTACCGATAAAAACGATCAGCGGGACATCGCAGGTAAAAGAGTTTTTATACGCGAGCGCCGTGAATGATGCCTTCTAACGATAAATCGTGTTTGTTGCGTGCCTGTACAAATCCACATCCGTCGTGTAGAAAGAATAATAATAATAACAATAAATAAGCAACATTAACATCGAATCAACACTACTTCTACAGCAATTTTTTTCTACGTAGACGAGGCCTCCTTCTTCACGCCTCCTTCTTCTTCTTATTCCCGCCACTAACTACTTTCCAAAACGCGCCCATAATCATAAACCACCAGTACACGTTCAACATTGCCGGCACTGGCACGGTAAAGAACGCGAACGGCAACTGCCATTTCGGCACATTCTCTGCGAACCAATCCGCTTTCGCCATCGAGCGAACGTGATCCAACAAAGGCCACATCCTCACCCAAAAGTACACCCCGACGAAATTCAACTGCACGATAACCCCGTAAATGGTATCTAAAATCCCCATCCCAATGCATACAGTTCTCAACCCCATCGCGGCTTGACTCAACTCCGACCTCACGCCCCACGCGACGAAATACTCAAACGTCCCGTACCGAGTCGCCACCGGCCACATCAACAGCGGCAACACGTGGTGCATGATGTAAATCATATACTGTCGTCTCCCGTGCGCTCGGAGCATGTTCTTCCGATCGAAAAGCGTCAACAACAAGAAATCATACATCAAATACCCGCACGACGCCGCCGTCGCGAGCACTGTCGTCCGTCTAAACGTCACCGCCTTCTTTTCTCCTCCTAAAACTCCTCCTCGCGTCAACAGGTTCAAAAATCCGCCAAACGCTCCTCCTCTCGTTTCAAAGCGTCTCCCGACGTCAAATTTCCCGTTCTTTTTCATCGCGGACGGAAATCTTTCTAAACTTCCCCTCACGACCTGACCGGCGAGTAGACCGTTCAAAATTTGGTTCGGCGCGTGTACCACTTGCGCCCGTCGGTGTTTCGGTAATTTCGACCATTTCTTTTCGCCGAAGATATACTTCGGGAAGATTGAAGCACTCGCGAGGTGTAAAAGTTCGTGCGTCAGAAACGAGAGAAAGGCGAGGGAAAAGAAATATCTCAAGATTGTTTCTTCCGTGTACTCGTGAGCGAGCACGTACGATTTTAAAGAATTCATCATCATCATATTGTTCATCATCGTGTATGTGATGATGTGCTCGTTCGTGGTAGTATTGCGTGAGAAAGGAGCAGTCGTATTCCGCGCGTATTCAAACGCGCACACAACAAGAAAGGGGATTGAGCGAGAAGTGACAGAGAGGAAAATATTCCAAAAGAGAGCGTCTTCAATGTGTTTAGGGTTTATTGTGCTACCCTAAATGCTGGCAAAAGCAAAACCATCTCGCAAAAGGCTCATTCTCTTTGTATATCTCTTGTCTTCTTCCTCCTCCTCCCTCAAAACCGGCTGAAATGCTGAAATGACGACATGAAAGCGTCGTCGTCATCGTTTGCTTTTTCTGCGCGCTCCTCCTCGGGGGCTCTTCTTTTTTATCTGTTTGCGCGAAGAGGAGGAGGAAAAGAGAGAAGGATTCTAACGAACATGCATCGTCCGCTTCACCCCCAGATGAGAAGAATTTCGAAGATGATGATGACGACTTCTTCTTCTTACGACGAAAAGGAGGAAAAGGAGGAAAAGAGTTTGGAGAGCAGTTTCAGGAGGAAAAAGATGAAAAGTAGGACAAACAAAACGAATAATAAACCGCACACGGCGACGAGAGAGGAAAAGAAAGCCGGCAAATTCGCCCGAGAACATGTTGCTGATTTTAACGGTATTGCTGATGGGAATGGTAGGAAAGCGAATAGAGACGACGACATCGCGTTCGCGTTGGACACACACAACCGAAGGATTTTATACGTGGCCAGACGGACGAGCGACATAAAAAGTTCCACGTTCAACTTAATATGCGGGTTAAGAGAACTCGCGTTTGAAGCGAACGAGAGTGGACGGGAAAAGAGGAACTACGGGGACGCGAAGTGCAGAGAGAGGATGTTCGTCGTGCGTAAAGGCGGGAGCGACGATGGAACGCGTTGTTTGGAAGAAGAGGCGAAGAAGAAAACGAAGGTTTTGACGTTGTCTGAATTTGATCGAGCGGTTGTGAAAGTCGGTCACTCGAAGGTGTGCGTCATACAGGAGGAAGAGATGGAGGAGGTGGAAAACGAAAATGACGACGAGGGAAGAGAAGGCGTTGGATACGAGTGCGTGGACGTGACTGAGTTTAGCGAAAGAGCGTTGATACGAGGCAAAATCGAATCAGATAGAATGATTGAAGATGATTTCGGGAGAGCGGAAGAAGCACAAAATTCGTATCCGAGCGACGCGGATGCCTTCTTCGTTCGATTTTCGTCGAATTCAAACAGAAGCGAAGAAGAAGAGGAAAAAGAAGCGCACTTCGAGCGCGCCTCTCACAGAAACGTCGTCGCCGCGCTTCGAGACGACGCGACCGGTAAAATCATATCCTTGGCTAAAAACACAAACGGAGGGAACAAAATCTTGCACGCCGAGATGAACTTGCTCTTGAACCACGAGAAAACCGAGACGAAGAAAACGCTCCTCGTCACTTTGCAGTGCTGTCGAATGTGCGCGGCGTTATCGCAGCGCTACGCAAACGAGTTGAGCGAAGTTGTTTATTTACGCGCGGATACAGGCCCATTGGCGAAAATGACCGCACTGCAAACCTGCGAGGAACCTGGGAAGGTGCGCGAGAGAAAACACGCAGAGTGAAATAGAATTGAATTGTTATAAAGGCGCAAGCGCTTTACTAGTATTGTGTAGGTATTGAAGTCCTCTTTCCTTCATAAGAAACCATGCTCCTGCGCGTGAATCATCATCGCGCCATCGATATCAAAAACAAGGACGATGATTTCAAAAAGAAACTGAGCAAAAAAGCTCTCTTCGCAAAAGGCTTTCGCGGCGCATCTCGTTCTTTTTCTTCCTTAAACTCGTCGTCATCGCGCACATCCGATTTATCCACTTTTAGGGAACCATTGGCGGAAGAGGATGACGATCGAAGAAGAAGACAAAGGAGAACAAGAACCACGAACTCTTTCCTCCTCTTCGTGAACGCAATGTTCTGCGCAGAACCCGCATTTGCGAGAGAGATTTTAACCGCCACGGGTGAAGTCTTCCAAGGCGGGCCGACTGCGCCGGAAGGATTCGATTCCGGGGCGAACTTTGTGGTTGTTTTCGTGACAGTCCTTCTCGCTGGTTACGGGATGGTGACGTCGTTTGAAAATCAAGCGGAAACGACGGAAGCGGCGACGTTAGATCGAGTGAATAAGCAAAAGGAGTACATGGAGAAGTACGCGGGGAAGAGCGGGCGTTTGCGGATGGTTTCTTCGTCGATAATGAGCGATGATGGTGATGACGATGCTGAGAGCGAGGAGGACGGGGCGAAAGTTTTGGAGGCGCGAGGATGCGTCGGCGTGGAAAAGGTCCTCTCCGAAGAGACGTGCAGAGAGCTGTTAGAACACATCAACTCCGCAATCGCGAAAGATTCCGAGGACAGAACCAACCCAAACTTTGGAAACGTGTATTCGCGGAAAAATAGGTTTGATTACAAGTTGGATTTGAAACAGCCGACGGTGCGCAAAGCGGTCAAGGAGGCGAGCGCGAATTTGAGACAGATCCTCGCGAAAACGTGCGGGAATAGAAAGATAGGCGGGACGAGTTCCGACGAGAACCAAATCGAACTTCTAGAACTCGCCGCTTTAGTTTCGGATCCGCAAAGTTCCAGACAACCGGTTCACCCGGATACGAACTACCGCCAAAACCTCTGCGCCGTGACCACCTTCATCGCCTTGCAAGACGTCTCCGAAGCCATGGGTCCTACCTTATTCATCCCGGAAACGAACACGTTAGAGGCGCACAAATCCTTCCAAGAGAACTTAGAACTCGGAGGTCCAAGCCTGTTAAAACCAAACGTCAAAGCGTTGCTTAAAACCGGCGATGGTTCCGTCTTTGACTCGCGACTGTTACACTGCGGTACCGAAAACGTCAGCGAGAGGCGACGGGTGTTGTTTTACATCACCTACGGGCCAAAAAACGCCCAGAATCCAAACCGAGGGTTTAGCACTATTCGAGAGGAGTTTCGGGGGAGGTACACTTTAGAGGACGTGTGCATGTAAATAGACGTTTAGCAAAGAGAAAGAGTGAGTTGTGATTTGTATTATATAGATTTGAGCTTCGCGTCGCTTGATTTTTCCTCACAAGTTTGCACCATGCGTTCGCCTTTAAAGACGAATACCAACAAGAATAAAAAGTTTCTCACAAAGTCACCACCATTACCACCACCACGTGTGCGTAACGACGACACCAAAAGTAGTATTAATAAACAAGCTCTCTCCTCGGTCGAATTGAGGTACTTAGACTACTTGAAACGCGAGCTACACGTGGATTTGCGCGGGTGTACGATTGGATACTTTCGAAACAGAAACGGAGGAACCGTTTTCGGCGGCGGCAATGAAAGCACCACGAGTCAGTCTTCGAGATACTACCGAGGGTGCGTGGCGACGGAGGATATTAAAGAGGGCGCAATTGTTGTGTCCGTACCGGACGATTCGGTTTTATTGGCGGAAACCTTGTCTGCGTGCGCGTCGGCGGTCGTGGAGTTGAATTTAAGGGACTGTCAGAAGGTTGTTAAGGAGGCGTCGGCGTGCGGGCGTCATCGAAATGGAATGGTGGAGGAAAGGGAAGAAGAAGAAGAAGAAGAAGAGAGAACGGATAACGGCGAACCGAGGTTACAGCGAGAAGCTTTAGTGGTCGCGGTGACGTGTGAATTAGCGTTAGGTAAAGAGTCTAAATACTACCCGTACTTGGCGACGATGCCGAGAGTCGAAAAAATTTCCGATTGTTTGCTCTCGTGGACGGAATCCCAGAAGGAACGTCTCAGAGGGACGGATTGTTGGACGAGGTTTAAATTGTACGCGGACGAGGAGAGCAAAGAGGTGCCGTCGTTGACCCAGTTACACTTTGAGGAAGTAGCGAGACCGTTTTTTGAGGCCATCGCGAACGGCAAAGGGAAGGTTCCGAAGACGTTGAGAGAGGCGATTGGGCAATTATTGAAGAACGAGAAGAGGAATAAAGAGAGAGAGGTGAACGTGGAGATGATGATGTCGAGTGAAGACGACGACGATTATCGCGGGAACGTGAATAATAATACTAATAATAATAATAACACTTGCAAGAAACGAAAAATGATGGAGAACAATAACATGAATAAGAATAGCGAGGACGATAGCGAAGACGAAGAAGACATCTCGTCTTCGAAACCGGCAGCTAACGCGTCGGAGGCGTCCCATAGTCATTCGCTCGCGCGTTTGTATCGAGACGCGGTAAACATAGTCGCCTCGTATTCATTTACTCTCGGTGAAGATGAAACGGAAACACAAGCGTTGGTGCCATTTTGGGACATGCTAAACCATGCGCATCCAGCTTTAGCCTCGGTAAAGCTCTCCCACGACGCTTCTACCAATCGCTTGAACATGATTGCAGTTCGCGACATTCGCAAAGGTGACGAAATCTTCAATACGTACGGCGAATTATCCGATGGCGAATTGTTGCGTCGGTACGGGTTCCTACCCACCTCCAGCCGTAACCCGCACAATTCGGTTACGATATCTTTCAAAGAGCTCTTCGCGGCGTGCGATAAAGTCTACGGATTTGAAAATCCACGATTTGTGAGAAAGAAAGTCTTCGAGCTAACTAACGAAGGTACAACGAGTCGATTTAAGGTGTACCCGAACGGTCGGCCGTCGCGAAAGCTGATTGCAATCGCTGACGCCATATTCTCGGTCGAAGAAGAAGATACCGACGAAGAAGAAGAAGAAGAAGAAGAAGAAGCGTTCGAACTCGAAAAGAAAGACACCCGCGCCAACGAAATCACCGAAGCGTTAAACCTCGTCGCCATCCGCGCACTCACTCCAGGCAAACGCTACCCGACCGCTCGACGCGAAGCGTTCAAATCCATCCAAACGTTACTCGACCACGAGTCGAGAGCGAAACCGAGCCAAGTCAACTTTCGGGAAAACCGCGTCGATCGAAGACGCGTGACGATGGCTTTACGCGTCCGTCTGAGCGAACTTAAAACGTTCTCCATGCTCAGGAAATGGTTGAGAATGGGTAAAATGAAGAAATGGTTGTTGTAATACTGTTCATTAATAATTAACCGATCGCGCGAAGACCGAAAAGTCTTCCATTTTCACCCACATTTTCATAAATTCTCCTCACTTCTAAATTGTGTCACACGCGAATTTTAACTCTTCCTATATATCATGTTTTTCATCGAGTGAGAGAGCTCTTCCTATGATAAGAATGGCAGAGGAGGAAGAACAGGAGGGAAAGAATCCACCTTCAGTCCTCCTCGTGGAGGCCATCTCGGCGGACGACAAAGACGACGCGTCGATGATGCAAATGATGATGACGACGAACGTCTGCGCGTATATTTCCTACTCGTACGAGAGAGTCATTGACTTCGCGGCGCGAGCCGTGCAAACGTGGGGACCACTCGACGACGACGCGTCGATGATTGAAGGGAGGAGCAAGGATGATGAGGTGCCGATGACGGAGCGACAAAAGGCGAGAGGGAAGGCGTGTTTAGTAGGAGGGCTGATTTCGGTGGTGGTGATTGCTTTGTGCGGGTTGGTGGTCTATCGCGGAGGAGGAGGAGGAGGAAGACCTGGGACGGACGGAAGGATGTACTACTACGGGTCTTCGTCGTACGAATCTGAAGTATCGAGCGGCGGCGCGTCCGGTGGTTGGTTGGAGCAAGCGAGGGCGTTCTTGAGCAACGCGACTGGGGTGGAGGCAATGTTAGGGACGACGGATAACGAACACATGTTTCCTACGATATTGGAGGAGATACACGAAGACGCGTCGGCGTGCGACGCCAGAATTCGAGCGGCGCAAGTTCCATATTTTTATAATCGACACTGCGCGTATCTGGGACGTTTAACGTCCGCCAACGCCGGCGAGGAGAGAAGGGATGCTTTGTTTGAACATTTAGCGAGAGATTTAGAGAGCCGATTCGCGAGGAATTACATCGCGTTTCTCGCGGAAACGAACGCGTATCGCTTGCGAGGCATGGGGAAGACCGATTGGGGGGTGGATGAAGACGCCGAGGAGAAATTAGGGATGTTTCCTTCTTTAATAAGAGAGGCGTTGGAGGAAGACGAGGAGAAGAAAGCTTCGGGGATACTCGCAGAGGAAAGCGTGGAGGAAAAGATCGAAGAGGCCGTCGTGGATACGTTAGCAAATAGCGAAGAGAAGAGAAGGAGCAGGAGAGCGTTGCTCGGTAGAAGTAGAAAACGTGCGCAATCCCGCATGTCGAAACATTCCGCCCATTTAAGGGACCTCGTTCGCATCGGGAACAACAATCATCTCGTCATATTAGCAATTGGAGCGAAAGAAGCGCCATTCGCGTTAGCCGCGGCGAGAGCGCTTCGGAAAAACGCTGTCCCGGGAGTGGCGAGAATATTCGAAGGCTCGCCAGAACAATTCTTCGCGTTGGAGCAAATGAAACTGGCTTTGCCGAACGTAAAGGATGCGAAACGATTGCGATTAGTCTCGAGTTTTGTCGGGAAGGCGAGGAAAACGAAGCAAGTGAGCAAAAAGGAAGTGTTTGGCTCAATCGGTGAAGCCGATTGGGGGCGGACGCAATATTTTGGTTCCGGTTTAGACGAAGAAGGAAAGCGAAAAGGCACGAAAATTGAGCTGTTACAACTGTCGCCTCGAGAAGCGATGGTAGGTGGCATTCCGATCATCTTATCCGCTGCGGACGAGCTACAGAGCGGTGTTCTCGATGGTTTGAGCGCGACTGGCGCTTTAGGCGACGGTATGCCTTCGGTGATCATCTTGCGCGCGCACGCGTTGGGATTTGCCCCGGAGTTTAGTCAAAGATTTCCGTATTTCGTGTATGCCATCGCTCCTGGAACGCAACCGGACGAGGAAGAGAACAAGGACGAACCAGAATCGATAGAATTGTTTCGAGTGGATCATTTAGTGTGGTCGAAAGAGCTCGCGAACGTGGCCAAGCAAAGACGCGTTTTATTAGTCGCGTTTGCCAAAGATCGGTTCGAACCGTTTCGAAAGTGGGCAAACGATAGAGGTTTGTTCGCGTGCGGCGATTGCAACACGGGGACGTGTGACGTGACGACTAGAAGCCAAGAAGACTCGAAATGTGCGGAACTTGAGAGTCAGAAAGGCATGGACCAATGGGCCGAAGAGCTGAGGCAGTTGGTGAGAATGCGTGAAATAGGCTTTTAATGCTATTTACGCTTGTGTGCTCTGCAATAGTTTAATTGATTAGAAATCATCGATTGAGATCATCGGCGGATCTACGCAGGTGAATTTCCCGCTCATCCCGTACGCGCCCGCTCTCCGAACGATCCAAATCTTTGTAATCGCTTCAACATTTATCGTTCCGTTTATGCGCACAAACTCTTCGTTAATATTTCCATCGTTCTCGTCGTCGTCATCGTCGTCGTCGTCGTCTTCTTCTTCTTCTTTTTCTTCTTCTGTATCATCTCCTTCTATCGTATTAGTATTAGTATTAGTATTATCATTACTTTCATTCACCTTCTCGTCGACGTTCTCCTGATGTTCGCCCCGGTCTTCTTCCTCGCTCGTGCTCTCGTTCTCAACTTTATTCCTATACTCGTCCAAAACAATCTCCACGTCTCCATTGAGCCGTTCCGTTCTTAACTGCACGATGTAAAAAAAACCTTCCTCGTCTTTGTGACACTCGTTCAATTTTTTCTTCATCGCTCTCAGCGAAGAACACGCTTCCGTGCTGCCAATATGTGCAAACTCCTTCGAAACGTACGTTTTTTTCTTCCTCCGATTTTCATGTTGCTTACTTTTCGACCACAAAGAAGAAGAACTCACACTGCTGTCCGCGTTCCCCGTCAGCGGCAGTTGCGAGTGGAAATACTGCGCCTCGCACGCGTGATACAACGCCGTCCCTTCCTCGCGCTCCGCGAGTCGCTTTGCCACTTTTTCTGGATCAGCGGACTCCTCCTCTTCCCCGGGGGGGGGCAAATCTAAATCATCTAAATCGTGCGGCGCGGAATACACGCCAGGAAACGCGCAATAGCGGCGATAGAGTTCGTCGTTGCACAAACCGACGACGTCGGAGGCGTCTAATCTTTGCATATTTATTATATTAGTAGTACTGCGAGAGGTATGCGCTGTGGTAAGTGCAGTTGTATTTAAGTGTTTTGACTTTTTTTTCAAGTGGTAAAATGAAGCGTTACGAGAAAAACAAAAGAAAGGCAAAAATTGGACATCATCATGCTTAAAGAGCGCGCGAGGGAGTTTTATGCGAGGATGGACGACGATAATACGCGCTTTCATTCTACGTGACCCCTTGAAAATATGACTTCTCTTCTTTACTACATCATTATTCTTTAAGAATCAATCACTTTTTGCTATGCATGTATACTTTTATATTACCCTAACATTTTCAAACACCTGGTTTCCGAGTGAATCTGATTACACTTCCTGCAACAAAATCTCATACCGCAACGCGAGCACGTGTACGGGCTCGGAAATCCGCACACGGAGCAAAACTTTCTCGGCGCGCCGCTACTCGGCGGCCCAGCCGCGATGGACGTGTACGTAGGTATCCCGACCGGCGCTCGGTCTAATGCGTTCGCCTCTAACAGTTGATTGAACGTCCTCAGCGCTTTCGCCGATAACGCTTTACTCGAATCCCCGCCCGCTCCACGCGTCGCTCTCCCACCACCCTTCGCATTTGACCCCTCTCCTTCGCCTCCTCCTTTCTTTTTCTTCTTAGACGCTGGAACAATCTTCGTCATCGCCCCGTCCAACTTCGGTTCCTCCACCACAAACTCCTCGTCCATAGTGTCGCCTCCTCCTCCTTCGTCGTCGTCGGGTAACGCGTCCCGTTCTAACGCGTCTAACCTTGCCGAAATCGCCGCCTCTCGTCCAGCCGCGTCGACTTTACGCAAGGCTTGCGCGATATTTCTCTGTCGAGAGGATTTGAGTCTCTCTTGGTCCGCCATGTTTACGTGTTTACGTGTCTCTCTCTCTCTCTCTCTTTCCCCGCTTTAAGTGATTGTTGATTGCACCAATGAGACTCTGTTTTGTGTTTACGCTACTTACGCGTGTACTATTTATTCTCTCTCTTTCTCTCTGAATTATCTCTCTCTCTCTCTTCCTCGCAAATAAAGTTTCTATGCGGTGTTGATCTCGCACGACTCGCGCCCGGAAGCAGCAAAGCAACTCAACTAATGAGGAGAAAAATCACCACTTTTTCCCCAAACAACAACAACACACTTTGGGAGGATGATGATGACGATGCAAACGACTCCTCGTCACTCTGCAGGACGAACGAGCTGCTTTTTATCCTCCTCCTTTTCCTCCTCGACTTCCTCTTCGCGTTCTCGTCGCGATGACCACCGTTACCACCACCCCGCGACGACGACGGGGAAAAGAAGACGAACTCTGCGTTCGAGGAGGAGGACGAAAAGCAACGACGACAACAACAACAAAGCGGAAGAAGAAGAAGACAAAGAAGAGAAAGAAGAAGAACTGAAGAAGACGAGGAGAGCGATGATGACGAAAATGGCGCTCTCTCTCTCCTCGAGTGGTGTTGGTTTCCTCCTCGCAACAAAAACAGAGGAGGCGAATGCTTTGCAACTGGCACCTCTGGGAAAACCAACGCGAATAGGAAACGAGAAGCGAACGGATGCATCCATCGAAGATATCAAAGAAATATTAGAGAGAGATTTACAACCGGTGGAGAAAAACGCAGATGGGACGTTCAGAGGCGCGTATTTCGTCACCGGGAACGTGACGCCGGAGATTTTCGAGGACGACTGTCGCTTTATCGACCCGACGAATACGACGAAATCGCTGAGCAAATACGTGAACGCTTTGAAGATTTTATTCGATCCGGAGAACAGTTCGGTGGATTTGAGAAGCATAGAGGTGAAAGACGAGAATACTATAGTGGGTGTTTATGATTGCGAGGGGTATTTAAAGCTGCCGTGGCACCCGCGAGTGAAACCATACACCGGGACGGTCACGTGGAAGACGAGCAAAAACGGTTTGATCGAAAGCCAAACGCAAGAATGGAGTGGTGTATCCGCCGCCGGCGCCGTCATGGAGAGTTTTACGCCGAGTTAATGCCCACGTAAGTGGTGATTTTTCGAAACGTGCGTAGTCTCGCCGTGATAATAACACAACGTCGTCATAGATTTAGATGTATAAATTTTACAAGAATATTTTACGGCACGGCGACTAATATGCTCCCGGTCATTTCCTCTACTCGCGTCTTGAACACTTCGATCGGTTTTCTCTCTTTTTCCAACGCCTTCCCCAAAATCGGCACGCCTTTTCCAATCAATTTCGGACACCACTCCCCTTCTACCTCTCCGCTCTCCATATCGAACGCCGTCTGATGCGCGGGACACACGATGCACGGCGCTTTCGACCCTTCTCTCTTCGGCGCTTCCAATCCAGCGCTCAATAAAGCCGTCTTCCCTTGCATCGAAATACCTAAATGCGGGCACTTGTTCGAGACGCAATACAACTCGTCCATGAAATATTGTAACAAGACTTTCTTACCGTTCACTTCAACCACTCGGCGCTGTTTGTCGCTCTGTTTCAGTTCCGAGACGGTAACGCCAGTCGGGTAGTACTCTTTTTCGTTACCCTTTCCCGTACTCTTTGTCGTGGTCTCGTTATTGATGTTGCTCCTACTGCTACCGTTGCTACTGCTACTCGTACTCGCGTCGTCGTTGTTGTTGTTCATGTTCGTGTTACTTTCCCCTGCGGCGGTTCCTCCTCCTCCTCCTTTCTTATTCACGTTCCTCATCCTGGCCGTCCAGACGGTCTCCCCTAACCCTTGCTCCGCTCTCGTCATCGCCGTCTCTCTCTCTTTCGCCTCTTTCCATATCCGTTTCAATCGTTTCGCTCGTCCTCTCAGCTCTTCTCTCCACAGTAAACTCCCCACGATCATCACGCACACGTCGCTGGCCGCCGCTAAGATTGGGTTTTCCAAACTCGACGATTGCTGCAAGATGTACACCAACTGCGCCGCCGCCACGGACGAGGAAATCGCGTACGTGGCTAACCGTGGGCGACGGAGTGGGACCGATTTGCGTTCGGCTTCGATGATGAACTGAGGGACCCCTTCCGCGCCGACGACGGTTTCGTCCGTCGAAGACGACGGACGGAAGATGTTAAATTGATTTTTTCCATTTCCGTTCTCGTCCTCCTTCTCGTTGTCGTTTATCGCGTCGTCTGAATCGTCGTTCCCTTTGCTCTTCCTCGCTAAAGTGTTCTTGTTGTTCTTGTCGTAAAGGTGAAGATTTTGGTATCTCCTTCTCCCTCTTCTTCTCCCTCGATGATGATGAATACTCGATGGATAATTCGTCGAATAACTCGTCGACGTGGAAGAAAAAGCGAACATTGTTTTTTAATGACGATTTAGAGACGAAAAAAGCTTTAAAACGAGTGCGAGAGCACTTCTTTGTTGCGATGACTACTTTCAACAATCTAAACGCTTTCATTATTATTTACGCGTACAAAACTATGGCTAAGAACTTATTCTTTTCTAATGTTGTTATATTCTCTATTATTGTTTTCGTTGTTGTTGTTCTTCTTGTTGTTTCAATCGATCGACCAACGCGTCCGCGCTTGTTTCCGGTTTCGGAACGTTCAAGGAAGAAAGCGCGAGTAAAGTCGCCGAGGGAGAGTTCTTCACGTCCAATCCGTGGACGTATTTATTACCCCATAATTTTTCCGCGAGTTCGCCTTGCGTGCTTTTTTCGATGTTTACTCGACCGACGGCGTCGTCGACTCGCATCGGGCAGATATCGTTCCCGCAACAGGCTCGCGTGATCGGGTACCAGTAGTTGTTTCCGTAGGTAAGACCGTCGCCTCGATTTTGCCTTTGGTAAGCTTTTAACAGAGCGCCTTCGAAACCAAGTTCGAGTAATTCGTCGACGGTTCGTTTCAAGTGCATGGCGTGTTCTTTTCGTGTCATTTCGTAGACTTCGTGGACGTCGTCTTCGGTCATCTTTTGGATTTTGCGTAAAAAGGGTTCCACGCCTTTCGGCCAATCGAAACCGACGAAATGGTCTTTGGCGTGGCATCGGTAGTCCATGGCGACGATCGGCGCCGTCCTCTCGCCGGCAGGTTGTGGACACGATAACGGGGTGTTACCGCAACACACCGCGTTGTACCCGATGCGGTAGACTTCGAATTTCTGTCCGCCTGGAAGTAACAAAGAATTCGTCGGGCCGAAACAGCCTTCGGAGTCGATGAGCGTGACGTCGCCTTCTTCGGTGACAAATACGTTTTGACCGTGTCTGTCTTGCTCGGAAAAGAGCAAATCAAACGTGGCAGCTTTGATGACTTCTTCGTGTTTGATGTTTTTGAACATCTCCACTGTGTCTTGCGCGACCGAGCTTCCGTAAACGGCTTCGATTGAGTAGCCTTTGGCGACCTCGTAAAATTGCGAGCGCACGTCAATTTTGTGGCCTTGGACCGCGTGTCCGTCCCACGGTAAAAAGGTTTTCACGGAACCAGTCCACGTTCGAGGGACGACGCCGGTTAAAGTCGAATCAACGGTCAGTTTGTCGAGCGCGTTGAGAAATTTGTAGTTGCACTCGCCGTACGCGTGAATGCCGCCTTTAATCGGACACTGGGTATTTTTCGATTGCGTCTCTTCGTTGCACGTCAACGGATGCTTCGCGGCGGTTTCCGGGTGCTGCTTGTACCCACCGAAATCGCACCAGGACTTTATGATCACGTTGCCGTGTTCTTTCGTGTACCCTCTCACGACGGCTGCTCCGGAAGCGCCGGCAAACATCTTCACTTTCTTACCGTGTAAATTTTGATTCGATTCTAACCGCGACAAGACGACGTTACACCCGAAGCACTTTTTGCAGTGGATTTTTCCATCGCGCGTCGTCCCCGACGCAGTTTCCTTCGCTTTCGCCGCTTTCCCCGTATCCACGCCTTTCGGCGGCTCCTCCACCGAGCACATCTCGCACGTGTCGCACGTGTCGTACGTCCCGTACGCCACCGTCCCTTCCGCTAATTCGCTTTCGTCCACCGGGACGAAACCATCGTCGTCGCCCTTTTTCCTCGTCGACGGGGCCGCCTCAGCCACCGACGCTTCCCGCGCGACCACCACCGCTAACTTCCTCTCCTTCTCTTTCCTCTCCTTCTCTAACAGCTCTAACTTTCTCCTCGTCTCTTCCTCGTTCCTTTCTTCTTTCGGGTTTCCGGCTCCCTCTTCCTTTTCCTCTGCCTCCTTCTCCTTCTTGAAATTCTCCAACGCCCTCAAAATCTCCTCTCTCTTCTTCTGCGGAATCTTTCGGAACAGTTTCAACGCCAAATCGGACTCTTCTTCTTCGTTCGCTGCTCCTGCTGCCACGTTTGGTGTTGTTGCTTTTCCAGCAATCGCATCGTTGTTCTTCATGTCGTCGTCGTTCTTCTCGACGACTTTTACTCGATGTTCCCATCGATCTTCCCACCCAGACTTCTCCTCCTTTTCCTCCGCACTTACGATCTGTTCTTCTCCTTCTCGTCGAAATGATCGTTTCTCTTTGAACAGCTTGTGGTGTCGGTGCCACTTCGCGATGGTTTCCGCCGGTACGACCGGTTTCTTCTCCGCGAGAACGACCGGGACGAGCGCGATTTCGACATCAGAGAGGAGGAGGAAAAGAACGAAAGCGCAAAGACTTCCGCGAGAAAGGAAGAAGGAGAAGACGCGCATCATGACGACGAGAACACAGACGAAACCACGAAACGCGAGGATAGTATTAGCACATCATCTGTCGCGCTTTTGGGCGGTGCGCTTCTCTTCTTCTTTCTTTGTCTTCTTCTTTTCGTGAACTACGTTATTGAGCGTTTTTTTGTGAAGTTTCTGTAGGGGAGAAGACGAGAGTCCAAACGTAGTAGCTTGACCTTTTACAACGCAGGCGAGAGGTATGTTACAAACACTATCTTAACATCTCTTCAATTCTCCATCATCATCGTTCTCTATATTAGCGAACTTTGGTTCTCATATCTTTCAATGTGCGCGCGATTTCACACATGCTCGGTCGATCTTTTGGCGTTCGTTTCCAGCACTTTTGAATCAGAAGTTTGGCTTCTTCCCAGTCGCCGACTTTCTCGCAGTCCAAGCGCTCGTCGTTGCAAACGGCGAAGGCTATTTGTACCGGGTGTTGGACGTGAGACCAGGGCGTTTCGCCGGAGAGGCATTCCCAGGATAAGATGGCGAGAGCGTATACGTCGATGCCGAATGGCGTCGTTGTGTTTGTGTCCAAGGAGCGGTCGAAGAGTTCCGGGGCCATGTACGCCGGCGTTCCGACGACGTTTTTATTGTTGTTGTTGTTGTTGTTGTGCTCTTTCGGGTCGTTGGTTCCTTTGGTGTTTTGTAAGAACGCGATGGATTGTTGCGTGGTGACCATGCCTGTGATTTGTGCGACTCGAGCGCATCCAACGTCGCATATTTTCGCACCCGATCCGTTCAATAATACGTTGTGTGACTTTAAATCGCCGTGCGTGATTTTCAATTCGTGCAAATACGCACCTCCCGCTGCGACGTCGGAGGCGACGCGGAGAAACTCCAATCGAGTCAGTCGCCGGTTTTTCCTATTCTCGCGATCGTTTTCGTGTAAAACCTGGAACAAACTTTTTGACATGAGTTCCATGACGACGCAGAGTTGATGATCTTTATCGTCCGTACACGCGCCGTAAAATGTGACTATGTTCACATGCGATAATCTGCTGAGAAGAGATATTTCGCATTCAAACGCGGTTTTTTCTTTCCGCGATAACGTCGATTTTCCCGCGTGTAACGTTTTCACAGCCACTGGAAAGCCTTTGTACGTACCTTCACACACGACGCCGTATGCGCCGCGTCCTATGGCGCGTCCGATCTTGACGTCAGCGAGTGTAATTTTGAACTCGTTCTTTCGCAACTCGTGCGCGCGCCATCCTTTTTTTTCCTTGCCGGCAGATTCTCCATCTCTGTCGCGACCTTGAGAAGCGAATAAACCAGTATCAAACATTCGAGCGAGCGATTGTACGTATCCGTTTATACTGTTGTACGTTTCAATCGATTGCGACGCGTACTTTAAATCCATGAGTTCCGATGAAGAAGATGTTCCTTCGTCTCCCCCGGCGCCTTCGTCCTTATTACAATCCAGCCTTTTTCGAGACGACGCGACATCGCATTCAAACTCCATGGTCATCGTTCCGTCGTTTTCGAAGATCGAAGTGTGCCTCGATTGAGGCCTTCGTAACGCGTGCACGGTGACTGTTTCGCTGACATTTGTGTGATGATGATGATGTGCTTTTGAAACTATGATGCCTTCGAGATCGATATCGACCGAAACATCCGTTTGACCGGGCAACAAGTGCGTGAGCTTACGAGAAATCTCGGGAGCGCAGCTTTCCAAATCTTTCGCTAAACGTTTCATGCACCGCCTCGAAATTTCCGTAATTATCGCAATCAAAACTAAACCGATAACAATCAATCCCGAAATTGAACCAAACGTACCGATATTAGATGGAAGCTTTGAACTTTTGGGCATTCGAGCGCCTCGATCGAGCGCTTGCGCTAAAGGCGAGAGCGGTACGACCTTTGAATTCTGAAAAGAGGCATCAAAAACGCTCGGCGATGAGTGTTCGAACGTATCAAATGCTTCTGTTGGTCCAGACATGCTAGTAACGTTACCATCGTCCGAAGGTGAATTAACTCCGTTCCCGCCGATTGGCTCGATGAGGATTCGAGGCGGAGGAGGAGGAGGTGAAAGAAACTGTCCGCAACACCAAGAGTACGACGTTTCTCCACATGCCGTTGTCTCGCTCGAGACTCTATCGCACCATTGACCATTATATGCTAAAGATACCAAATTCCCAGCTCGTTTTGTGGAGTTTTTGCTCGACAGCGCGCCTTCCTCGAACATCGCGGAACCCAAAAAACCAAACTCATACGTCCCCCCGTCGCCGGCTACTCCTCGAAAGAGCATTCTGTTCACCGCGCGAGCGGGCATACCGTTCGCGCCACCAGGATTGATTAATACCGCGCGATCATCGACTCGACCATCGGCGATGCCTTGTCCGTACGCGAAAACATAAGTGACTTGAAAAGATTTGTCCTCTTCCAACTTATTATTTCTCCAACGAATGGTCGCCGGAAAGGTGTACTCCTTATCTTCTTCTTCTTCTTCTTTTGCGATACTCGAAGAGGCTTGCGAGTTGTCGACGAGAGTATCTGCTCCACTATTCGTCGATGCACCATCGCTTATTATCGACAACGGACCGACGCCGTACTCGACATCTACCGAGCACAGCCGAGATAATTTTTCAAAAGGGTCCTTACTCGCGACTGCGCTTTCGTCGCATAAACTAGACTCATCAGATACGGACGAGAAAGACGACGACGTCGTCGGTTCTCCCACAACTCCCGTTTGAGAAGACGTTGCGAGTAAGGCCGCACTCGCGACGGTGCAAAATGCTCTTCTCGTCTTCGCGCTCCGCATAATGCGGGGCGAAAGGAAATTTTTCTCTTCGCCTCGAAAAAATATCAAAAGCAGTAATTTCCCCTAGTTGCGACAAACTCAGCATTTTTATTCATCATCCTCCACCACTCTTTCCTCCTCTATTGCATCTTCGAATACTTCTTCTTTAACGATACACTCACTCTCAGCTTTTGACGACGATGATGTCCCAAAACTGCTCTTCTTTAATATCCCCTGCGCAGGCGACGTCGGCAATCCCCCGCCCGCCTCCTTCGATATCGTCCACGGCGCGACGCCGTCCCCTCCGCTCATAGATTTGCCAACCATCCGTCCTAACAGACTCTTTCCTTCTTCCCTCTCTTTCATTGCACTCTTCTTCTTCTTAGAAGATGATGATGTAAACGCATCGCCGGAACTCTTAAACGTTCGAAACTGATGCTCGTTGGTCTTGCCTCTCGTGCTTCTCAGCGGTTGCTTAAACGCGTATCTATCGCTTTCGTATCTCTCGCTCTCCGCGTTCAGTTTCACCCACACGTTCTCCTCTTGGTCCACTTTCACCTCGTGCGTTCTTTGCCTCCACGCGACGGTTTTGCGTTCTTTCGTGAACGCGTCGAAGTACACGCGTTCCCCGCCTTTGCCGACGTCGATTTTATAATGGTGCCACGGGCACACGATCACGCACGAGGACGAAGAAGAAGCATCACTACAGTTGCTCGCGCTCCCGAAACTGTTGCCGCTGCACACATCGTCCTCGATGTCCGCGTGCAACAAAGGCGCGCCCATGTGGTAACACGTCGCGTCGAAGCATAAAAATTGTTGGTGATGATGTTGGACATCATCTTTATCGTCGTTTTCATCGTAATCCTTCTTCTCGGCCTTCTTCGACGGCGAGAAGGGGTTCACCATCAAAACGACGAATCGATTCTCGATTTCCAATTGCATTCGATGATTTGTGTCCCTTACGAACGGGTGGACCGTCGTACCGGCAAAGTGCCAATTAGTATCGTCGTCTTTCGGAACAACAACGACAGAATCTTCTTTTTCTTCCATTTTGCCGTTGTTCATCGTGTGGTGGTGTTATCGATTCATATTCACGCGTACTATATAATAGGGGAATTTCCAAAACGTCTCGTCATTCCATTCCCCCGAAATGTTCTCGCGCGGTGCTCACGCGACGACGAATAACAACAATAAAAGAGCGCATAAAGGGAGAGTGCGAAAGTTCTTCGTTTTAGTAGTATCCGCTCTTTTATTGTTTTCGTTGGCGAAGGTGTTTTTGCATGCCAAAGATGACGACGATGTTGATGTCGCGCGAAAGCAGCAGATGCAGATGCAACAGATGCAGATGCGGGGGAAGAGAAGAAGAAGAAGAAGGAGCGGAGAAGAAGAAGAACAAGAAGAAGAAGAAGAGATTGTGGCGATGGATGCATCGAACAACGCGAGCGGGAGAAGGAGAGACGACGACGGAGAAGAAGAAGAAGAAGAAGCTCCTTCCTTTCATCCACCACCAACAACAACAACAACAACAACAACAGCGCCACCATCGCCTGTGTCTCCTCCAGCAGCATCAGCGGCTGTTTCATCGAAGAACCGACGTTTCGTTGGCGACATTAAACTGCACGCCTCCCTGGTCTCGTTCGTCGAGCGGAGAGCGACGCCGAGGAAGAAACAACTGATTATGACAACCTTTGACGAACGGTCGTACGTGTTCGCGTTACATCACGCGTTGAACGTGGAGAGGGTGTTACGGGAGAGCGAGTTTAGCGATAGTAGAAGTAGTCGTAGAGGAGAAGGAGGAGAAGAAGAAGAAGAAGAAGAAGAAGATATTGGCGGATGGGTCGCGTTGACGTATAAGGAAGAGACGTGCGTTGAGTTTGAACGGTTGTGGAAGTTGGCGCACGAGCACAATTATCGCGACGAAGACGTGGAACGAGGGAAGGAGAGACGGACCTTGAAGAGTGAGATTGGGTGCGTTTGGGATTCTCGGTTTAGCGGTCCAGACGGGACGGTATGGACGGCGTTGAATAATATTCACGAGAATCTGGTGAGAGCGGTGACGGAACACGGACACTTGTTGTGGATGGCAAGGTGGGATTTGATGGCAAGGATTGCGTTAAGAGGCGTTCAAGTGATTGGTTCCGATGCGGACGTGGTCTTTACGACGAACCCGTTCCCGTTTTTGACTGAAGGCGCGTTGGGAAAGTTTACTGTGATGATTGCGGAGGAAAGTCACGAAAGCGGCCACGCGCAGTGCGGGATGTCATTTTTAAACGGCCAGAAAATGAGAGCGGATGGACCGAGCGTGAAGTTGATCGCGGACGTGCCTTTTATTTTAAGACGCGTGATTGACGCGGCAAAAGACTTTCCGGATTTTAGGAGGAATTACCTGTACAGAAAGATTACGAGAGAGAAAGATATCGGCCATGGTGTGACCATCTTCTTCGATCAACATTTGTTCAAGGATTCTATAATCACGTACGCGAGAGGACATCGGTCGTTTACGTTTTTCTTTGGCGATGGAATCAACAACTGGGGTAACACGAAAGATTTCATGGATGCTGGGTTAGGAAGAGATCGTCAGCACAGTCACGGAACCGGCGGGTATAAATGGGAACGAGAGGTGATGAGCGAGGCGAGCGGGTACGACGAAACGCAACTCGAACGGTTCGGTATTCACTTTGACGACGAGCAAAAGCATCACATTTTATGGACGCCGCTGACAAATAAACCATTAGGTAAGGAATCGATCGAAGAGTTTAATTCGTCTAATGTTGGTGAAGGTCCGGATGACTTTAAGAAGATGGTGTCGTATTTGAAGTCTTGGAAAGAGAAGAAGGAGAGAAACGAGCTCACGCAAGACGACGAGAAGAGAAAAGCGGAAGACGCGATTGGCGCCTTGGAACGATTGACGGTTGGCGCAACCGACGAAGAGATTGCAGAAGGCCCGTTCTTAGGTAGCAAAGGATACAATCCGTTGCCTCCAATGGATAATTTCGTGCCGAATGGTAATTTGCTCGCGCGATCGTACATCCTCGAGTTAGAACGCGAAATCCGAGAATCGCCACTTCCGAAACGGCACCCAAAAGGCAGAAAACCTTCGAATGACGAAGAAGTAGAGGAATATGATCAAGAATTGTTCGCTTTCTTACCGCAGTGGCTCGTGCAAACGTGGCGTGTGGGTGCTCTCGGCACTTTTGTGGACCCGTCTAGATTACGGGACGCGAAGAAGGACGCGAGAGCGGTTGCGTTCCACGCGACCAATGCTTGGGATAAAGTAGGCACGTTAAAATCGATTGGGTTATGGGACGAGCGCGTGGATGTTGCTTTACGAGAAAACACCGCGCGTCACAAATTGGCACACAGGCAACGCGTCAAAGCGGTCGCGTACGTACCCGAAATCGACTCGCAACCGCAAACCTTTTTACAATTTGACGTCAAAGAAGATTTCGTCCTCGCTGGCTTTTACGGTTTAGCGATGGTGGCAAAGAAAAGCGGTCGAGAAATGGTGGCGCCTCGACCACCGTGCGCATCCAAATGGATTCGATATTTCACCGATCGGAGAAGATGGTTGGAGAAACCGTACAAGTTCCGCAAGTGCACGCACCCGTTTTGCGACGAGTGGAAAATCGTCCCGGTGTTGCGCAAGAATTTCAACGAACACGAGGAACGCGAGGAAATGGATTTATCGAAGAAATATAGGTGCGAAATTCAAGGCGAGTCGATTATTGACGAAGACCCGGATCGGAATAAGAACAAAAGATTAGCCTGGGGGAACGCGTGTAAACATAGTCGCGACAATCCGAAAGGTTTAGCGCCTTCAGATTTGGATTTTTACATGAAAGTCTTCCCGGACGTAAAACCAAACGGCGGTGCGAAAAGTTTCGAATTGCAAATCCCATCCTCAGCGGTAAAAGATGAGAAATCAGGTATTTACTCGCTGACGGCGCAAGAGCTTTCTGATATGATTCGAACTGCGGACGAGAACGCAGACGTGTGGTACCTTTCGAAACCTATAGGGCCTGATTTTACGAGAAACGCGACGACGGTTGAGGACAACGACGCGAACACGATGATGCGATTCGATGCTTTGCATTATTGCACCGTTTAGATGATGATGAAAGATTGTTATGTATTTAGGAAGTAGTATTTTAGTCAGAATTAAAATCTGTCTGGTCGGTCTATATGTACAAAAAAATGATTCGTGTCGCGTCGTCGATGAATGTACATTAAATCATACATTTCTCTCGCGCATTCGCGCACCGCCTTCCTCTTCTTATTTCTCTCTATACGTTCGCTTCTTCTCTTATTAATATCAATTATAATAATCCAAAAGGCAGGAGAACAGAATAGAGTTCCAAAATATGTGCCTTGAACATATTTACATCTTGTCGCTGACCTTGGCGCACAACAAAGCCATGCCGCCGCAAAACGCCGCGTTCACGATCAACTGTTCCGGCTTAAAATCGTCCTTTTGCATGGCCATGATCGGCAACGCGGTGCCCCACGCGACGGCGGCGCCTTGCATTTGTTGCTTCGTCGCGACTTTTCTCGACAACAACATCGTGATGCCGTTACCGACCAACGCTTGGCCCATCCACGCTTGCCACTTCGGCGCGGCTTCAACCGCGCCCTTCTTGTAATAGAAATCGTTCGCGAATTCCGGGGCGAGGAGCATTTGCGCGCCGTAGTTGCACTGTTTTAATAAAATCGTCGTTCCATCAAAATCATCGCCGCGTCATCATGACGGAAAGAGAGAGAGAGAGAGAGAGGGTAAAAAAAATGTCAGCACACGTCTACCAAAGGGGTCGACAAAACGCAAAAAAAAAGGAATAAATTCTCTCTCATAAAAAAAACCAATTACGATCGGAAATGCGCGTCCTTTCCGCTGCTCTCAAATCGATTTTCTCGAACTTTATCCATAAACGATCGAAAACGAAAAAGTTTTTCGCGTTTGTATTATATTAGTTGTTGGTCGTCAGAGAGCGCGCCGACGCCGCCCGAGAAAGAGAGAGAGTTGGAGAGCGGTTTGTTGGGGGAATTCGTTTTTAATCCATCGCGATCAATTAACGAAATCCACAAACACAAAACTCTTTCGTCGAAAAACTACTCCGAAAACGAAAACGAAAACGAAAGCAAAGTAGGAATAAAACGTACCATGCCGACGCCGGCAATAGTCATGGTCGTTTCTGGAGATGGTAAAGATGGCATTTTTATTAGAGTAGTATATCGTGTGTGTGTGTGTAAATTTGTGAGCAACGAAAAGGTAAAAAAAGATGTGTCAGAGATACCTCTCCCATGACGTTAAGATTTCAGATATTTTCCGAGGCACCCAAGGAGACAAAAAGAAGTCAAAAGACGCTTTTTCCTTCTTTTTCACTTTTTTCACTTTTTGGTTTTTTGTCGAACTCACGTCAAAAATACTCCTTTTCGACTGCACAAAAACAAAGAGAAATGTTGCATTTTTCGAGCATTTAATAAGTGATATTACGCACAGACAGACACGCATCATGTACGCGCGCGTCGCATAAAAATGACGCGTTCTTCTTCTCCCCCGCGCTCGTTCCTTTTCTCCCTCTTGCTCTTCTTCTGTGTCTTCTTTCTTTTTGACCGACTTTTCGGTTTTGGATTGGTCGTTTCTGGAGGAGGAGGAGGAGGAATGAAGCAAACTGAAACTATTATGACGACGACGAAGAATCAAAGAAAAGGGGAAGAAGAAGAAGACAGAAGAAAGATGCTCGCATCCTCTCTGGCGTTTCCGGCGCCAGATTTCCTGAACGTCCTTTCCAGACGCGATTTATTCGACGATGTCGGTTGGTCCAACCAAGTGCCGATTAATGCGCTGACGGCATCTGGTCAGGAGGTTTGGCCCATCGGGTACGCGGATGTGTTCGGGAAACAGAAGAAGAAGAACAAAACGAGAGTACGACGACCGGACGTGTTTCTCTCGAGTAAAAACGGCAAATTTGACAAAATAACATTGTACGAGCACGTGGCTTCAGACGACGGGAGAACGTTCGCGCCGTTCTTTTTCCGACGGAACCACGTCACGCACCCGTTTTCCGGATTGAAACCACCGAAAGCGAAGTGCGTTTCGCAAAATAAAGAGACGAAGGAGATATTTGGATTCTTCGTCGTGGAAGGGACTATTTTGGCGAGGAGCCGGTACGACGAGGCGAGCGGCGGGTTCGTCGGGAGGAAAGAGATACACGTGACTGGGATACGAGGGAATTGGAAGGAGATTGAGAACGTGGTGTGCGTGCCCGGGAGGACAGATTTTGTGTATTTATTGGTGAATGATTACAGGAAGGTGAAAGGGAGAGAGTTTGATCGAGAGCGAGCTAGAATCTTGTGGAAGTACGAGGCGCCGAGGTACGATCCCACGGACGGCGGCGCGCGCAACGAGGAGGAGACGAATAGTAACAGAGGTAGAGGTAGTGGTAGTAGCAGTGGTAGCAGTAGAGATAGCAGCAGCAGCGATAATGATAATAATAGCGACGCAGATAACAACAAAGGAGACATTGAAACTTCATTTTGGAAATTGGAGGTTGGCGAAGCCGAAGACGCAAAGGACAGCGCGCGAGCGAAGAAAGCGAAAATGCCGCCGCCGTCCGCTTCGAGCGACGACGAAATCGATCGGTTACCGATTGTTTCTGCTTTTGGATTAGAAGATGGAAGTATACTTCTCGGCCACTCGGGTGGTGAAATTACGATGTATAGGAAGAATCCGAAAAGTACCAGCGAAGGTAACGAGAATGAGGATGATTTCGTCGCGCACGAGCGCGTTTTAACCGCTCCCGGGAACGCGCCGTTGAATGCACATCCTACGCCTAACGCGGTGCCGATGCCGTATCCGTACGCGAGTGACCACGACGATGACAACAATAACAACGATGCAAACGATGGTAGCAAGAAGATGAAGATGACTTCGTCGTCCGTAATGCCGTTCGATCTCCTCGTCGGCGGCGTTGGAAGTTTGTACCATTACAAACGGTACGTCGCTTCTACTCCTTATTCTCGCATCAAAAAATCCGCAGCCTCTGGGTTGAGCACAGAAGCCACGAATACTAAAATGGTTTTCTATCCACCGCGCGTTTGTGGAGAAGAAGATGCGGATACGTTTGTTGCCTCTTTAGGTACGATATCTCTCGTTGATCTCGATAACGACGGTCGTGAAGATATAGTTTCCGGCAGCGCCGAAGGCGTCTTGTACGCGCTTAAAAATGTTGGCACGAATGCGCAACCGTCGTACATGCCTCCGAGCGCGATTGAAACGGAATCTGAAATAATGAGACTCGTTCCAGACGGTAGTAACAAAATATCTTTGCATGGACCGCGTGAGTCTCGATTTGGTTACACCACCGTCGCGACTTTCGATTGGAACCAGGACGGTAAATTTGACATTCTCGTGAATGATTTTTCGGGAGAGATGTCACTCTTGGAAAACGTCGGTAAACCGTCGGCGATGAAATTTGACGCGTTGAAGAAACTCTACCGAGAAATGGAAAGCGGTAAAAGAGAGGTTTTCAAAACAGAATGGCAAGTGAAACCGTTCGTCGGCACGATTGGGAAGAAAATCATCGTCGTCGCGCCGTGTCCAGACACGAGCATTTTGCTCGTTTTTGAAAAAATAGGCGACGCGTTGGTGAAGAAAATTGGCGCGTTGAAAATGAACGACGAAAAGGAAACGCGCATTTCCACGCACACGTTACGCGGTGGGGCGAGAGGACGTCTATCGATTGATATCGTTGATTTCGATGGGGACGATGTTTTGGACGTTTTGATTACGGCGCCGAAACACGCGAGCGTTCCGGATCCAGAGCACGGTTTGCCTTTACACGTCGGGCATTATCAAGCCGCGCTTCTGTTTCTCAAAGGTTCATCCGATATTAAAGGAGATACCGAGAGTGATATAAATACTGTGCGTTTCAACTTTCCGGAGATTGTCGAGTACAAAGGTGAGCCGATGTACGTGGGCAAATTGCAAGGTTCAGTCGTGGCGACGAGCGCCATTGGAACTTCGTTATCGGAAACGTCTAGTTCTCTACCTAATCTGATGGTCGTGTGCGACGCCGGGCGCGTGTATTGGTACGATCGCAAAGACCTGTCGACGCGTTCCATCAAATCGTTCGTTCAGGCGACTTCATCGAAAAAGAGCAACAGCAGTAACGATAAGAAAAAGAATAAGCCGGCGTCCCGAGAACTCGAACGAGGCTGGGCTGTTCAATTTTTATCCGGCACGGCTTCGCCGCAGTGTAAAGCGTTTGACGGCGGACTCGTCGACTTTTCCGCGCTCGCCTTTGATGCCGCGACGTATACCGGTAGTGGTAGTGGTGGTGGTGGTTCTTTCGGAGATAGAAATACTGCGACCGCATCTACATTCTCGACGGTTCTACTCGTGCTTATCCTTTTCGCGTGCGTCGTCATCGCCGGCGTCGGCTGGTCGCGATTCTGGTTTTGGGCCCGAGGTCAAGTCGCTGCAAGATTTAACGTCAGTTTAGGAAGAACCGAACGCCGCGAAGTGTAATGATGAAATCATGTGGTTAAAATTGTAGCACTGTCGAGCGCTCGCTCTCACCTAAGTAGCTATGATATCTCTTTTACAAATCTACGATGGAACTCTCTACTCGCTCACTTTTTCTTGTCCGCGAGACTTTCATCCATCACCACGTACTCTCTCGTCGACGAACCAAACTGCACGCAATCCGACCCTTTCAATCGGTAATACTTCTTCGCCTCGATGACTTTCCCGTTCAATTTCGTCTTATTCGTGCTCCTGTTATCGTACAAATACCCAGCCACGTCATTTTTCGTCTCTCCGTACACGTCCGTCTTCCTCTGGTTCCGAAACTGCAACACCGCGTGTTGCTTCGAACACGACGGATGGTCCGTCGGAATATCCACCGCGTCTCGGTCTCGCCCGAAAATATACCTACTCTTGTTAGCTAAACTTATCGGTTTGTCAATCTCTTCGTCCCCTTTGAACGTGTACAACCGTAATCGCAATCCGTAGTGTTCAGGTGCGCACTTGTCCTCTGGTTCGTCGTAATCGATAAACGTCCCTCGTTCGTTCGCGTTCGCTTCTTGCCGTAAAAGAGACGAGAGTTCAAACGTTGGTTTTTCCTTTGGGAGTTCAGGAAGGTTTTCTGTTTCCGGAAACGCGTTCAGGTTGTTCCCGTTCGCGTCGACGCCAAACAATTTCACTCCTTTCTTCCTCTCGTTTGTATCGTCGTCATCATCATCATTATTAGTATCACCATCGTCCTCCTTCTCCTCCTTCTTTCCTTTACCGTCGTTTCCAAAGACCGGCGGCGAATTTGGCGCTTCTTGTCCTCTTCTTCTCCTTCTCCTCCTCTCGTATTCCTCGTCGCTAGAACGACCGCTCAACTCCGCGTCGGAGTCAAAATGGTGTCTTCGCCTCCTTCTATTGTCCTCGGGAGGTGATGCGCGCGAGTCGCTGCGGCCAGGACGATAGTCTTCTCCCATTCGATTAGTAGGGGGGAAAAAGTGAAGAGACGGACACTTGTTGTCTCCACTTTAAAGACCCCTCAAACATCCATTCATCATCTCTGTATCATGTCTCTGTCTCCTTCCTCTGCTGGCGCTGCGAGTACCCAGAACGATGATGATCTAGAATTTGGCGGGAAACACATAACGACGACGAGAACAACAACAACAACAAAAAGAAGAAGACTCACATCGCTCAAAGCATCCATTCGCAATTCGCTTTCCAATCAACTGTCCATTTTCACGAGCAAGAAACACTTGCGCTTGCGGAAGCAAGGGGAGTTATTCACACAAATCGTGTTTCTAGTATACGTGACGAGCTGCGTGATGCTCGTTGGAAAAGAGAACGTGGAGAATATAAGCGCGTGTGGGTATAATTCGGTCGTGCCTTGGTACGTGGGGATTCTGTTTTATGCCTCGGCGACGGCGAGCAACCACTCGTGTTTGTGGTACGTGGTTCGATCGG
>Ga0257106_1000211_pt1 | contig 36626 bp, 36 predicted proteins | sample LP_taG_3_FD_190177 | JGI IMG/M metagenome (GOLD analysis project Ga0257106, IMG submission 190177) | Marine microbial communities from Northeast Subartic Pacific Ocean, Canada - LP_J_2011_P26_10m | ecosystem: Environmental > Aquatic > Marine > Oceanic | place: Canada: Northeast Subartic Pacific...
CGCATTGTTTGTTCACAAGGCTGGTAGGAGTTTGTGTACCCGCGTACATTCAATTCATCAACCGTGGCGGGCAGCCTCCAGCATGGGTCGAGTGGTACTTCATCTTCATGGAGCCATGAAACAGGCTGATCTACGACGCATCTTTGAAGCGTATCACGACCGCATCAAAAGCCGTGGCGTCAAAGTCAACATCCATTCAAACAAACTCTCCTGCAAAGCCTATTGCGAGGCTTTGAGGCAAGTGCCAGGGAACCTCTATCTCATGGATGAGGGCGGTGTGCTTGAGCCCTCGTTGAGTTTCTCCAAACGGTATCAATCATGGAGTGTTAGTGGCGAACCCACCCACCTCGCGATTGGCCCCGCAGAAGGATGGACTGAAACGCCAGATCGTCATTTCGAGCGGCTTTCTCTCTCCCCGATGACCATGCCGCATGAACTTGCAAGCGTTGTACTGGTGGAACAGGTGTATCGTGCTACAGAAATTGCCCGAGGCTCCGACTATCACAAGGCTTGAGCAAAGGGTCAAGAAGCACCGGACACTGGGTCAATTGGAGGCATAACATGTTGCTCTTTGAACAGGACAGCCTTCGATGGATTCTGGTCGCATTTGAAACACTGATTGGTTTGGTCTTGATTCTTGGATCGAAAAGCCAACCCTTTCCGCTGCCGTCGCGCCGGTTCGGCTGGATTGTGTTGAGCATCGGCCTGCTTCTGGCGCTGGGGCAATTTGCACCCCGCCCAGTTTCTGTTCTCGGGCATCTTTCCGTTCTCACCGCCATCGGCTCGTTCGGGCTGCTGGTCGGTATCCACCACTTGATTCGCACTCGACGAGAAGTGTTGATCGCTCCATTTTCAGGGTTCATGTTTTGCGTTGGCGTTGGTGGACTGATGGTCACAACTTGGGCGGATTTGAACACCTTTGAACAGTGGTCAGGGTTCCTTGCTCTTGTTGTGCTCGGCGGTGGTCAGACTTGGCTTGTCTTCCGCGGCTTGCTGATTGGGCGGCTTCCACTGGCGTGGAGCCAGGCTGGCATGGTTGCACTGCAGCGTGGTTTTATTGACGGGCCAACCGGGGCTATCTCGTGCTTCGAAAAAGGCTGGGACGCTGAAGAAGAACACCTCAACCCCATGGCCTACGTTGCTTTACATCGCCTCAACCTCTTCATCGGTAACGCTGAAAAAGCAACTGAGTGGCTGGATGCATTGAATGATGTCGGCGGTGAAAAAGGCGTTGCGCCAGAATGGATTAATGCAATTCATGAGTCTATCCTCCGCATTGACCCAAACGCTTCTTCCCTCTTGCCGGCTCTTACAGCCGAAGAAGAATAGTTCCGGTTTATGGCGGCTCAAGCGCCAAATCCGTCAGAAAGCGGCCCGTTTTGGCCGCAGGCCGACGAGAAGGCACACATCTATACAAAGCACTTAATATCATGGAAGTCGATAGATTACCATGGAAGAAGTAGAAAACAGGGCAAACAACCTCTCGATGAACAGCCTTCTCTGGTACGCCGTGTTCGTATGGTTTGCCTCAAGCCTGTTTTCTCAGTCCCTGTACATGGGCTTCAACGGGGTTCCGTACGATGCGCTCGCTCTCTTGGAGGAACTAGGCCCGCTCTACTACGCTGTCCTCGTGGTTGAACTTTTGATTTGGATCGGTTTGGGCTCCCTTGTCCTGAAAAAGCTCGTTAAGAAAGCAGGAAGTGCCCTCACAACTGCTGCGGTAACTGCCTAGTGTTCCTTTTTCTAATCAGATTAGCAAACCTCGACAAGAAGGTTAGCGAATATTGTGCCAACCCTCGATTTTAGCGAAAAATCAAATGTTTTCGCCGATGACTTGATGGCCCGTCAAGTAAAGGAACGCATGTGAGAGAAGCAGGCGAGGTACCGTTCTTTTCAGGTCGACCTATGGACACATGCTCCTTGCGCGATCAGGAAGATGCTTTGCGTGTGCTTCCCCGAGGCGCACGGCTTGTAACGATCGAAGAAGCCCGTGAAAACCTTCCAAAGGTGACCCGCTGGTTGGCTGAACTCCAAGCTATGAGCGATGAGGCCCACGATCTAACTGAAGAACTCGAAGTGCTGCTTGAATCGCTTGAAGCAGAACATGAACACGTAGTCGAGGTGGCAGAACACCTAGCACAACTTGTCACGCATTGGCAACACACGACCTCCAGAATCGAGGCAACAGGGACACGAATCGCCTGCCTTGAACCTGGCCGCTTGGAATGGTATGGTGTGGTTGATGAACATCTGGCGTTGTATTCTTGGAGCCTTGGTGAAGAAGACATCGAATGGTATCATCCCATCGACTCGAGCTTCATGGCCCGAAAACCACTCATAGAAGCATGACTTGGCTTCGCATGAGGGGAGAACATGGTCCGCATCAATCGAGTGTACACCGGTGGCGGTGATGGAGGGGAAACTTCCCTTGTTGACGGCTCGCGCCGTTCCAAAGCCGATCTTCGCTTCGAAGTGGTCGGAACCTGTGACGAATTGAATGCTGTATTCGGTCTTGTGGCCATGGAAGCGGAACGTTTGCCAAAGCACGAAGATGGCGGCACAAGAGCGACCGTACAACGGGTTCAGACGATTCTTTCGATCGTGTTGACCCGCGTTCAAAACGAACTGTTCGACTTGGGGGCAGAACTGGCTTGCGTGCCTTCTGCTTTACCCGAATACATGGTCTTGATCAATGAAGATCAGAGCAAGGTTTTGGTCGATGAAATGGATGCATGGCTGGAACATATCGAGCCACTAACCAGTTTTATTCTTCCAGCAGGGCATGGTCCAGAAGCAATGCTACACCTCGCACGAACGGTGACTCGTCGGCTTGAACGCGCCGTGATTCGCCTCAAAGAGCACGAAGGGGAGGCTTCGGTCCGCCCGTTGGTTCAAGTCTATCTCAACCGACTTTCTGACTGGTTGTTCGTCCTAGGACGGTGGGTTACTGCCGGACTTGGCCACGATGAAACATTATGGCAACCCCTTGGCAAAAGAGGCCCTGAATCAGGAGTTGCAGATCGCATCCGCCGCCTCTACGCTTCAGATGAGGACTTCAAATCTCTGTGATCACTCAAGGCCTAAATCGTCCATGTGTTGGCGCGCTCGACGCAACACAGTCCTCGTCTCTTCATGGGAAACTTGCTGCTCAGCCATGTCCCAATCCAGCCACATGTAGCCGCGATGCTCATGAGATAATTTAACCGTCAACTGGTCGGTTTGAGCGAGGTACCAATAGACTTGCTTTTCCTTCTTTTTACCACGGTGGTGGAAGCTGTATTCGCTTCGCTCGACAAAACCCCTGACGAATTCAATACGGTCGATGCCGGTTTCTTCAGCTAATTCTCGCTGAGCAGTGGCGTGATGGTCATCATCCTCATCCTCGACATGCCCCTTCGGAAAATCCCAGTGGCCCTGGGGGTACTGGAGCAGAAGAATCGTGCCGTAGTTAACCAACACCACACCACACGAGGTCTCCATGCATTGCACTGTAGGGCTCGCAGTCAAGTCACTTTTGGCTGTTGACCTTCCGCAAATCTTCTTGTGAGGGTTGTTCTGCCTCGCTGTATGAGCGAAGGAATGAGCGTGCTTGAGGCAGCGGGTTTGCCAGCATTCACCTCCATTATTGCAGACTCAGATTTGGATGGCCTCTGCGCAGCGGCCGTTCTCAAAGCTGCAAACCCGAACGCAACCGTCCACTTTGCCCATGCTGCCTTGGTCCGTTCTGGGGCTATTGACCATCTGGTCGACCGGCAAACCGCTATGGTGGATTTGCCCTTCCACCCAGATTGTGGTTGGTATTTAGATCATCACCAAACGAACCGGCCAAACGAAGTGGAAGAGGCCCAGTTCACCGCTCAAGGCGGCACTTGCCATTGGGAAGCCACCCCTTCCGCAGCCAGGTTGGCGTATGATGTGCTCAGCCCCTACATTGATCTCAGCCACCTCGAGGAAATCATGCCAATTGTCGATGCACTTGACTCGGGCCAAATCACTCGCGAAGCGTTCATGGCAGACGGACCGGTGTTGCAACTCGCTCGTTCACTCTCCATGCGAGAGCCAGAACATATGCAACGGCTCTTGGACATGCTCGCACAGGGCACCTGTCTTGCAGACGTGTTGGCAAATGACTCAATCGCCCCCCATGTGGCACGAGCAAAAGAGGAACGTTCTGCTGCACAGTTTGTTGTTGAAACTCACACCACCATCGTTGACCGGCTCGCAATCTGCAGAATGGATGAAAAGGGCGTCCGCTCCAACGGCTACCTTGTCACTGCATGGGCCGGAGACAAAGCAGATGCATGTTGCATCGTTCATGGATACGCCGATGGCTCCATTGAAACTCCAGACCGACCTGCTCTTTCTGCGAGTTTTTACGCTAATTCGTTCTTAGAAAACGGGCAAGGTCGGTTCGATCTTTCTCGTATGGCAACGGCTCTTGACCCAACCGGAGGCGGCCACGCAAACGCTTGCGGTTGCAGGATTCAACCGCCTGGCGTCGAAGCAAATCTAAAAATTTGGCTCGACATGTGGGCCAATCGCACTGAAACGCTTGCAATTCGCTGATCAGCCCAAAACGGTAAACAGGTACAGGAAGCCAAGGAAGGCATGAATGAACACCAAGACAACAACCAAATCAGCAGCACGCCCGTGCTTCAGCACATGGTGGCTAAATTTCTCACCGCTGTTTCGAGCGGTTTTGGCTTTACGACCCATTCTTGCAAGCAGGAACAAAAGGGCAAAACCAACAGGTCCCATAAAACCATGAAGGCTTTGGGGCATGAGGTAAGAAAGCACGTCGCCATTGGTGCGTTGGCCAACAACAGCTCGGGCAAGGAAGGCCACAAGAATGACACCGAGCGTCGACCAGAGCAGGCGTTCACCCATCCGCTCATGGCGGCTGCGTGCCACAGTTCGATCTTCCCCTTTGAGTTCATGGCTTTTTTTCCGCCACGAATATTGCCACCAAATCCAGACCAGCAAGGCGGACGCAAGCATCGGGTGCAAGAGCATCACGACGGCATTCACTGGGTCCATTGAACTCGCCTCAATACAACGGGAGGTTTACCCGCCTCATGGATGTTGTTGGCCAACTTCACAGAAACCACGCATCCCTTAGGAGTACAGCATGCCGGTGGATTGAAGGAGGGTAGGTTGAGCCAAAGGTGAGAGGCGAGCATTCTGCAGGAGAACTATCTGGCAAAATGCCTTGAAGCCGCGTTTAAATCGAACGTGCCTAATGGTCGCCGCCAGTCGCTCGTTGTTCGAATCCCAGAGTGGAAATTACTTGAGGACCCATGGCGCCCAATATTGCATTTGGCGGTCTCTGAAACTGAACTCCCAGCGGCAGATGAAGACGACCAACCTTCGCCGATGCGCAAACCCTCAAACATGCGCCGGACACGAAACCGTCGAGGTGGCCGGGGGAAAAATGAGCCACTGGACACCCTCCCTACTGCAGCAGAAATGGTTGTGCCAAGTGACTTTTCTGATGCCTACCGACTTGCCGTTTTGCTTGCACACAAGCTCCTTAACAAAGACGACTGGGATGCCACATGGGAAAAAACAGAAACCACTCTGCGCGATTCATGTTTGGCAAACGGCGTCCACCCCGTTTGGGGCGAACTCGCTCAACACACGCCCTTGTTTGGACAATTCGCAGCCTTCCCTGTTGCCAAACCAAAGAAGAAAGCGTCGAAAAAGAAAATTGACAGTTCCGCAGGCTATGTCGATCCAATGGTCACCGAAGATATGTCGAAAGCGATTGAATTGCTGGCAGATTCCGTTGATTCAGCTGAAGCGCAAGTGGCGCTACGAACCGTTGGCTCGCAACTCTCTTCAGGACGGGCATTGAATCCAGCGGATTTGTTGCTGGAATTGGACGGCCCGGCTTCCCTCATTTCGTCTCTGCTCTCTATTGCAGTCGGAAAAGACGCAACAAAGAGCCTCACTAAGGTCAAGAAAATCGATGAAACACTCGCCGCAGAGTTAACCGATTTAGTCAATCTTCGCAACGGTGTCGTTAAGGATTGGAAAGCGAGTTCTAACGCCTCTGGCGATCATTCTCTGGCCCACTCACGCCGCTTCCTTGCATGGCAGCACCCACCTGAATCGAGTGCAAAACTCAAGGCGAAGGTGCTGAGCGAAGGTTTGGAATTGCTCCGCGATGGAAAAGCACCAGTGCAAGCCATTGAACGTGTGATGTGGTGGCGACTTTCTGCGCTCCACCGCGAAGGAAAAACCGAAGAAACGGTGCAAACCCTGACCTCCTTGAAGCTTGATGCCCACGCAGAACTGTCCCACCTTCTTCCACTCATCTCAGATTTGAAGAGCGTCGAAGTGCAAACTTGGCTCAACGGTCAAATCCCGCACTTGGACGACGGCGCCTTGGTTGACATCATCCGTTCCAGCGGTTTAGAAACTGAAATTCAAGCCTGGGCTGCTAAGCACCTGAGCGAAGAAAACGGTGAGGCTTGGGAAAGCGTCCTTCCGATTGTGATCGACATTTACACTCGTTCAATGAACTTGCGACGCCTTTCAGAAATCATTGTCAAAAACGATCTGACGCCGTTGTCGCACCCCTACGAAACCTTACTGGCCGCCCACCTTTTAGCAGCCGGCAAGGACAACGAACTCTGGCATTCTGTTCGCTCAGCCAGAGCCAAGGCACTTGATTCAATTCACAGCACAGAGGCACCCGCTGCCTTTTCATCGACCAGTGAGGCGCTGTTAATGCTTTTTGAAGGTGAAAATGTGAACGATGAGCGGTTGAGCACCCTGCTCGACAAGAACGGCTTGCTTGCCTTTGGGGTGATTCGCCGCGCTCTACGTGAAGGCGGATCCGGTATCGTGGAAAATAAGGAACTTAACGCCTTAGAGACAAGCATCACTGAAGCGAAACTATCCCTCATGGAGCAGCATTTATTTGCCGCTGTAATCGATACGCTCCGGCTCAACCGCGTGGCCTTGATGCTTCAACATGGAACCTCAGATCAAGAGACTGTGGAAAGCGTCAACACCCTTCTTGGGAATGAAAACGTTCCAACAGCAATGATTCATTCTGTGCGTCATTTGGTTTTGGAGCACGATTTGGGCTTGCCATCGCTTGTGCGCTGGTACCAAACAAACGATCCTTTGTCTCCGTGGCATACACTTGCTCGGGCTTCGGTTTCTGCAGCCAATGAAGATGAGTTGAACGCTGCCCGAGATTACCGCCGCGCTGGCGATCATGAAGGCTTTGACTACGAGCACAAAGTAGTGCTCTACAGGAAATCCCTCATCCATTTGGCATTCGCTGAACAGTGGAAAGAAGCGATTGAATTGCTTGATGCGCAACCAGCATTGAGAAGCGCCATCACGAAGCGCTTCCAACTCTATCTACGTGTTTCGCACATGTCACTGAAGGACACCAACGCCGCTACTCGCTTGTTGAAGGATTTCGTACGTTCAAGCAAGACCATTTCTCAGGAAACAGAAGAAGGAGAGATGGAAGACGTCGAAGTCACTTACTTCGCAGAAGACGACCTTGACATGCTCAAAACTTACCCGTTAGAACACCACAGGGAGCTACCGACTGACCCCTTCTGCGGCCGAGTTACAGCAGCAGTGAACTCACTACAGAAGAACCGTCGCCGCCAACGCAACGCCTTTGACACGCGATTTACTCAATTGATGCAAGGCCCCTCGCCTTCACTCAATGAATTGTACGAGTTGGCGCGAGAAGCGGCTCAAGAAAAACCAGTTGAGGGCTTGATGTTCCTCGAACGAGCTCAAAACAAAGGCCAATTCAACCTCCGAGAGATTAAACGCATAGCCGATGCAGAACAAGGTCTGTTCTCCTCTTACAAAGACAACATTCCAAACTCTTCTCGCCGTTACTTGCGAAACCTTTCACTCTCACCGCTTGTCATCGTCGACACAAACATCCTCGTTGACGCTCTAATGGACGCCATCAAGCATCGCTTGGAAGTGTTCACCGAAGCCAGCCTCGATATCGGCGGGCACGGTCACTTCCATCATGTGTTGTTGAAGCGAGCCCAAGAAGGTAAAGTTGAGATGTGGCTCCCTTCAATCGTTAAGCAGGAACTCACAGGCCTTGCCAGCAACATTGATTTCCTCCGCAACCGATTCAGCGGTCTTCTTGTTCCACCTTCAATGCTTGATACGGTTTTCCGCAGAGAGGTCATCGACGAACTTGTCGACCAAGTTTTACGCAACTACAGCACTTGGCGGCCAATGGATCTCCAATTGGAAGCCGAAGCAAACGATGAGAACAACAAGGCACTGATTGTCGAATTCCTGAAGGATTACACCGAGATTTATGAGGAAATAACGGCAATGAAGCGCACCAGAGGCGAACCTGCACGTACCGTTGTTGACGGTTTGGACGTGTATCCAGAAGCCCCTGATCGCACATTGATGAACATCGCACTTCACCTGGCAAAGCAATCGCTGGGCAACCTTGGAACCGTTCTTGTGGCCACTAAGGACAGTGACTTCACGCTTGTATCCCGGGCCTTCGAAGAACGGTTTGGTTTTGGCGTGGCTAAGAACAGCAGGGACCTCAACAGTTTCCTTCATGGATGAATTGACTTCAGAATCTTGTACCGACCCATTGAGAGGTGGTTTGGATTCATTATTATCAAAAATCACGGCTCACCATGTGCGCCAATCGGTTAGTCACTGGTGATCCAAGTCAAGATTTGATTGTATTTTGAATCGCTTTGATACGGCGGGTGATGGCCTGCAGACGTGCTGTGCATTTGTACACAATTCGAGAATTTCTCCGCAAGAGCAGGGGCTAAGTCCTTGAAACCGTCGTCGTTTTCTCCCGAGAACACCATGGCTGGCGTGGAAAGGGGTGCGTCTTCATCGATGGTGTCGATCAACCCTTCGTGCGTGGTTGGCAAGTAGCCGTTGTACATCAGAACCTTCTCGAACGTGTTGTCCGTGTTAGCAAGGTATACGGGAATCATTGCTGCGCCTTGGGAATAGCCCAAGATGGCGTGAAAGGGCCCCTGTTGCTCAACGATTTGGTCGAGGTAGGATATGGACGCATCGGCCCAATCTGGGTCGGTCGTGGGCTCACCTTTTCCTCCAGGCGGGTCTCGAATCCAGACGTTGTTACTCTCAGGCGTGCTGGCAAAGACGAATTCATAATCGGTCAGGCTTGCCATCAAGTCCTGCATGCCCTGCATGCTTCGAAAACCGTTTGCGGTTTGTCCACCGCCGTGGAGGGCGAGGATCTTCAGCGGCCCTTGCGGACCGATTTGGCTTTCTGAACACCCGACTTCATTTACGGTCTCGCCGCTTGGTGTGTTAGGGCACGTGTCGATGTCGTTGCCGACCCCATCGTTGTCGTCGTCCTTTTGAGATTCTGAGCAGCCAAAGGCGTCGACTTGCTCTCCAGCGGGTGTGTTCGGACACACATCGACGTCGTCGGTGAGTCCATCAGCATCGGAGTCTTTCTGTGCATCTGCGCACCCCTCGGCGTCTGTGTTGGCGCCGGCAGACGTGTTTGGACAGCGGTCGTCTGCGTTGACCACCCCGTCGCCGTCGTCGTCAGTTTCAGAGTCGGAACAACCCGTTGAGTACACTGGCTCACCAGTGGGGGTGTTGGGGCATTCATCGACGTCTTCGGGCACTCCGTCCTGGTCGTCGTCGCCAACCGGCTCAGGGGGCATGGGTAGGTTGACAGAGATGCTTTGTTCGGACTCGTCAAACATGCCGCATTTGGCCACCAAAGAACCGATTGTGCTGTATTCATCCGTGTCAAGCGAAAGGGTGTAAGTGCCATCAAAATCGGATAGGTTTCCAGCGATGGACGTTGCACTTTGGTCGCTTGGGCGATACTCCACCGAGCAGGTTTCAGGGAATTCATGGAGAACTGCACCCTCAACGACACCTAATGTTTCATTCTCCATCGGTGGTGTCCATCCAAAGGTAAGGCGGACATCGTTCTCTTCAGGTGGGTTGATGACAAGCATGACGGGGTTTCCTTCGCTGAACAGCCCTTCTGAATCGTACGCTGTGATGGCGAGCACGAACAAACCTGGCCCGATGATGCTCGTTTCTGTGGACCATTTTCCAGAGGGTAGAACGCTTAGGTTCATCGATTCAATCACGGCGAAATCTTTCTCGTTCAGCACGGACAAGGTGACCCAGGAGGTTGCCAGGTTCTCGTCGTAGACGTAGCCCTCGATGGCGACCGCAGTTCCGTCCCACATCATCGATATTTCTTCATCGATCATGAGTTTTGGTGGGTAATTTTCCACCTTGGTTTCTTCATCCGTTTCGACTTTCTCTTCTTCAATGTCAACTGTGGCGGTGTTCAGCGTATACACAACCGCGCCCGAGCTGCCCATAATGAGAGCAACGAGTAGACTGAGTGCAATGGTCTTCGCATCCATGAAGTAATGATCTCCAAACTGCGTATAAGCATGTGTAGCACTTGTAGTATCGTCGACTTAGGGCCTCCGTTTAGCCCTGCGCAGTTTCACATGTGTGAAATCATGGCATCGCCAAAGGCGCTGCATGAGAGCAATGTTGCATCGTCCATCAACCGTTCGAAATCATAGGTCACGGTCTGTGCTAGAATTGCACCCTCCATGCCCTTGACAATCAAATCTGCTGCTTCGGTCCAGCCCATGTGGCGAAGCATCATCTCAGCGGAGAGGATCATTGAACCCGGGTTCACTTTATCTTGGCCTGCGTACTTTGGAGCGGTTCCATGCGTTGCTTCAAAAATGGAGATGCCAGTGTCGTAGTTGATGTTTGCACCAGGTGCAATACCAATGCCACCAACTTGAGCAGCCAGTGCGTCAGAAATGTAATCACCGTTCAGGTTCATTGTAGCAAGCACCGAGTATTCTGCGGGCCGAGTGATGATTTGCTGAAGCATGGCGTCAGCAATGACATCTTTAATCAAAATGCTTCGACCTGTGTGTGGATTTTCAAGGGTGCACCATGGCCCACCATCGAGTTCAACAGCACCAAATTCATTCTTGGCGATGTCGTAGCCCCAGTCACGGAATCCACCTTCGGTGAACTTCATGATGTTGCCTTTGTGAACAAGCGTGAGGCTTTCCTTATCGTTTTCAAGCGCATAGCGAATTGCCGCACGGACGATTCGAGCGGTGCCTTCTTGGGAAATTGGCTTGATGCCAATACCGGAAGTGTTGGGAAAACGAATCTTATCGACGCCCATTTCATTTTGCAAGAAATCGATGACTTTCTTGACATCCTCTGATCCAGCTTCCCATTCAATACCGGCATAGACATCTTCGCTGTTTTCACGGAAAATGATCATGTCAACATCACCAGGTGATTTGACCGGTGATGGCGTTCCATCGTACCACCGGACAGGTCGCACGCACGCAAACAGGTCGAGCTTTTGGCGCAAAGCAACGTTGAGGGAGCGAATTCCACCACCAACGGGGGTTGTCAGTGGGCCTTTGATTGACACAAGGCCGGTTCGCATTGCGTCGAGCGTTGCTTCTGGAAGCCATTCGCCCGTAGCGTGAAACGCTTTTTCTCCAGCCAAGACTTCTGACCAAACAATGCCTCGCTCGCCACCGTATGCCTTGGTCACCGAAGCGTCGACGACCTTGATCATGACGGGTGTGATGTCGACTCCGATTCCATCGCCTTCGATGAAGTGAATTACCGGATCGTTCGGTATGTTGAGTTTGCCGTTTTCCATTGTGACGGGTGTTCCTGACATTGCAATCGATACGACGCAGAAGCGCCTCCTTCAAGAATGAACCGCCCTTGGCCCTTCTATGTACGGGCGAGTGGAGTGGACGGGTGGCGACACCTTGGCATGCACAAACGAAGGGGGCGACCAAATCGCTCTCAATTGGGAAGAAGGGCCTAGTCCCATGCAAGTTACCCTGCAAATGATTGGAGCATGTTCAACAGTTGACATCGTAACTGGTTTGAAAGACCGGGCGTTTAGCGAAGTTTGGGTGGAAATGGATGCTACAAGGGCCACAGAGCGTCCTAAAGTGTTCACTCACATCCACATGGTTTACCATGTTCGCGGCGATGTTCCTCTGAAGTTGGTTGAACGGCTCGTAGCAAAAAGCCACGAAAAGTATTGCACAGTTTCACAGATGTTCGTTGATGTCAACATCACTCACGCTTGTGAGATTCACGAATGAGCCATCAGTTGGACACGACACGGATCGCAGTCAGCGAATTCATTGCATGGAGCAAGAGTTCACGAAGAGCGTTGTAGAGCGGATGCCACGTTTGCGGAATCTGTGGTGGTGGCGCAACTGGAAGCGTTCCTTGGTCCGTTGAAAGAACGGTAGCGAAGGGGCGAACCTCTCCAGTTCCAACCATGTCGATGATTAACGACAGGTGGTATGCTTGTTGATCTTTCACGACCTTGGCCGATTCAATTTGGGCGATAGCTTCGGCAGGGAGGTCACTCAACCAGTCTTCACCGCGCTGAATGCGAGAGTGAAGTTCCTTCTTGACCAAGACCTCGAGCAGTTCGGTAACGACTTCTGTTGAGACAGGTGCAATTGCTGGTTCGGGGGCGGATTCCGGGATTGGTTGGTGAGCTACAACAGCGGATGGAGCGCTTTCGTTCGGTTCCGTTGTGATGGAGAACGTTGATTCCCCAGCCATAAGACTGGGCTCCTCGTCTTCATCCATGAACATGGCCAACGGATCCGAGGAGTTGGCGAACGTGGAGGGTTGCGGTTGGGGGGTGGCTTGTACAGCAGAGGGGCGTAGAGCTCCCAGTTCTGCAAAAATATCCAACTCTTCTTCTTCGGCTTCAATCGGTGCTGTTTCCCATGGTCCCATCATAGTATCACTTCGATTTGTTCTCTTCATAGTACATGAAAGGATGTTTTTTCGCCCTTTCTGCAAGAGGAGCGCAGTCTGCACATTTGACCGATAGATTATCAACAAACAAGTGCATCCAATGCCCAAGTGTCAAAGGGGTGGGCGGATTGGGTTTGAATGAAGCACATGAGGGTCACACATCTGCGTCCTATCATTGTTGGAATTGCCTTGATGGTCGTGCTTCTGGCTGTCCCAAGTTTTTCCAGCGTTCCAACCGGCGTTGGAAGCCTCGGCGATCAGGGTTGTACCTGCCACGGCGGTGATTCCAACGATGTACTCGTGACGATACGAGGGCTTCCTGCCACCTTTGAATCCAATACGTCGTACAATCTTTCCATCGCCGTGGAAGGCTCCTTGCTAGAACACAAAGAAAACCACCAAGGTGGTTTCCGCCTGACCGTCACTGGAGACGGGATAGTGGCCTTTGAAAACACAAGCCAATCGCAATTTTTGGACGATGGGTGGACGCATCAGAACAATGGCACATATCAGCGGGTGTGGAATTTCACCTGGACCTCGCCTGAAACGTCAAAAGACCCCGTTGAATTTATTGTCCATGGAAACGCCGTTAACGGGAATGAACTATCAAGCGGTGACAAATGGAACAGTTTTGGCCAAGCCATCGGGCATGTTGACAACCCACTTCCTCCCGAACAACCTGTGTTTGACCGAGATATCGGCCCTCTCGATTGGGCAGTATTCACATTTGGCCTCTCGGCATTAACGTTGTTTTTCATACGTGCAGTGCGCTGAACTCAGTTCACAAACTCAATGTGGCGGTTCTTGAGGGCGCGCAGTTGTCGGTTTTCACTGGCACCATGGATTTGTTCACTTTTGACACCTGTGAGGACAAGCATCACTCTAATCTCATCACCCAGTTCTTCACGAACTGCAGCGCCCCAAATCACTTGGGCATGAGGTGAAATTTGTTGACTGATGATTTTAGCGCATTTTTCCGCCTCGCCCAAGGTTAGACTCGGGCCACCGACCACATTGATGAGGGCGCCTCGAGCATCAGATGAGTCAATATCGAGCAATGGTGAATGCATTGCTTCCTCAGTTGCCGCCTCAACTCGACCAGGCCCACTCGCTTCGCCAAGTCCAATCATAGCAACGCCACTTCCGAACTGAATAACAGATTTCAAATCTTCGAAATCGAGGTTCACCATGCCATCGGTGGTCAGCATTTCAGCCACGCCTGTAATGGAACGAACAAGCAATTCGTCACCAACTCTGAACGCATCTCCGATTGGGAGATCTTTAACGCCCTCTATTTCCAGAAGCCGCTCGTTTGGAATGACAAGAATGGTGTCACAGTGCTCACGCAAACGTTCCAAACCCCATTCTGCGTTCTGCTTGCGTAACGCACCTTCTGAATTGAACGGATAGGTTACCACAGCAATCGTCATGGCGCCTTGCTGCTTTGCAAGTCGAGCAATGTGGCCTGCTGCGCCGGTTCCAGAACCACCGCCCATACCAGCGGTGATGATGGCAAGTTGGGTGTCATTTGTGATTCTTCGAAGGGCGAGTTCAGACTCGAGAGCTGCAGCCTCTCCCTTTGTTGGATCGCCACCAGCGCCTCGGCCTCGAGCGGTTCGGCCAATCAAGATTTTTTCCTCAATTGGTGACATCAAAAGTGCTTGAGCATCTGTATTGATTGCATAACCTGTGACATAGGAGTTCTTGAACAGCCGTTCATCGAACAGTCGATTAACGGCGTTGCATCCTGCTCCGCCGACACCGTACACTCGGATCCTTGGTTGGAGGGATTCCAGCAACGCTTGCAATTCCACTTCGGAGTTCTCACCCATTGGTGGAGCCGGGGTTTCGTTCGCAACCTGTTCAGCTTCAGTCAGTTCCAAAACTCGTTCAACAAGATGTCGCATGCCTGTATGCTCACCCAAGTGACCTTGAATGTGCCGCACCTGAAAACGCCCTTAACGGGCTTTTCTTGGGGCAATGATCAATCACGGAGGCCTTCTTGGGTCACCTGATAGACGCATTCGCCATCTGGTAGGTTTGGAGAATCGACAAGTCGAGCAATTCGACGTCCAGCCTTTGCCTTGCGCAAGTAAAGACGGAAGGTCGAGGCGTGTGCGAGGACGTGACCACCGATTGGCTTGGTTGGGTCGCCCCACATTGCATCTGGCTTTGAGTGGACTTGATTGGTCACCAACACAAGGGCGTTGTTGATGTCAGCCAACTGCTTCAGGTCCTTGAGGTGCCGGTTGAGCTTTTGTTGGCGGTTTGCAAGCATGCCTCGGCCAATGTATTCGGCACGGAAGTGGCTGGTAAGAGAATCGACGATGATCATCTTGACGTTCAAGCCCTTGCTCATGCGCTTGATTTCATCGACAAGCAGCATTTGGTGGGCGGAGTTGTACGCTCGTGCCACATGGATACGAGAGAGGACAGCATCAGGATCGAGGCCGTGGCCACGGGCCATTTGTGTGATGCGCTCTGGGCGGAATGTATCTTCAGTATCGATGTAAAAGACATCGCCGTCGAACCCACCTTCGCTCATTGGGAGGGTGCAGTTGACTGCAAGTTGGTGGCCAATTTGCGTTTTACCGCTTCCAAAGGCACCGTAGACTTCAACGAGAGCTTGGGTTTCAAACCCGCCACCAAGCAGATCGTCGATTGACTGAACCTTCGAGGACAGTTTGAGGACTTCACGTCGGCGTTCAAGGAGTGCATCACCGGAAACGAAGCCGCCGATGTTGGCCATTTTCTTTGCTGCGCCAATGATCTTGGTCGCTACAGCTTCTCCAAGTTCGGCTTGGTCTGCAAGGTCACCAGGTGACATCACTGCCAAGGCAAGGAGGTCATCAAAGCCTGCTTCTCGCAACTTTTCTGCGGTCGCCGGACCCACGCCTGGTAAGTCGTCAATTTTGACTTCAGGGGCTTCATCTTCCGTTGGCATCACTGCCAATGGCTCCTCTTGAAGGTCTTCATTGTTTTCAATCTCTATCTTCGCTTTCTTTTTCGATTTGGTCGCCATTTTGGTTCACGCTCAACCCCTGTTGGTTCGGCTAAGGTATATCAAAGACAGAAAGGCGGCGCGTAATTTTAATTGCCCAATGTGCTTCTTTTTGAACCAGTTGTTGGCTCGCTATGGGCCCTTTAGTTCACTTTTAGTTCAAATTCAGTCCAACTGAAAGTGAATTGAAACCTGAAGTTCATGCCTCGTCTTCGGGCATTTCTTCATCGGTAGGGAACGGGTTTGTTGTGCTCTCTTCGACAGCATAAGCAATGGTCACGACGTGGCTGATGTCGACGTTTTCTTGGTCCTGATTCAGGCCAACCTCGAGGGTCCAAGCGCCCGTTGAAGGATTGAACTCATTGTGCATCCAGTTGGCGTCTTGGCCGTCAGCGATTTGTTCAGGGGGGGATTCGACCACGGCCTCACCTTCACTGTTGTTTAGGTACCATGTGACGGTGACCGGAGAACCACCGAATCCACCCAAGTTGGAAGGGTTGGTGATTGTTGAATCAATTTGAATTTGTTCGGGCAGTTGGCATACACAATCTGGTGTGACGTCAATGCTCATCGTTCGTGGATCGGTGGTCCCAGTTTCGCTCCAGGTTGTTTCCTTGTCAACTCGGATGGTGATGTTTTCAGAATATTCATTCCCTTGATCGTCCACGGCGCCAATGGTGGCCGAAAACATCCCGTGCGTGAGGTAGGTGTATGTGATTTCTCCAGTGTCTGCGGCATTGACAGTGACTGGGTTGGAACCATCACCCGGGGTGTAAGAGAACGTAGAAATTTCACCTGCGCTGGATTTAGTATACGAAAAATCAAACAGAACCTCGACTCCTGTTTCCGAAACCTGCTGGTTGGTTTGAATCGTTTCTTGGATGGTACCAGAGGTCACATCATAGTAGACCACCAGGTCAATTGGGCCATCGTATTCAGCCTCTTCTTCGCTGCCAAGGCACCCTGCAAATGTGGATGCCAGCAAAACAGCACAAAGCAAGAGTGGCTTCAGCCTCGATGTGCGCATGTATATGAGAGAAGGTTCTCCTTCATCAAATCAATACCCTGTTAAAATTTCATCAATCTTTGAATCGAATTCTCCATCGAACGACGATAGGCGTGCATCGGTGGTTTGAAAGGAGGGAAGGTCGGCCCTTTGGTTAACGAGGTGGGGTAGTCTGGATATCCCGTCGGGCTCATAACCCGGAGATCGGTGGTTCAAATCCATCCCTCGTTACCAGAAAAACGGTCAACCGTACTCGTAGTAGTCGTGTTTTGGCGTCAATGCATCAAGCGCACTTTGCAACCGCGCGTTCGCTGCGGCCTCCCCACTTACAATAGCGGCCTTCTCGTTCTCAATTCTCTTTGCTTCTGAAGCACAAAGTTCAGTGTTGCCAATGCCATGCGGAACGGCCCCAAGCAAGGCTGCAGCAACTTGATCAGCATCCACCGTTTGACTCCCATTAGGTTCTAAATTGAAAACCTTATTCGAATAAATCACGGGCCCTGCTGCGGCACAAGAAATGGCCAAGCGGTCGATGAGTTTGGCTTCATAGCCCACGTATCGGCAAGCGTCAAGCGCGCTGGCCAAGTTGTTTGGGGCCATCTTCTCAGCCTTCGAGTATGCTTTGCGAGCGGCTCGAAGTTTTCCTCCTGCTCCGTACACATTGCCCGCTCGGTGTTGATCTTCGGCTTCGGGCGTCATTTGTTGAAGCAGGTGCGGCGCTCCTGAACGTAGCGTTTTGACCAATTTGCGCCGTTCCTTGAGCAAAATACCCACGCTTGCGACCGCTCGTGCGCCCTTGTTGCGAGCGACCAAGACGTCGCAAAGGATTCGCAATCCTTTGACCAACATGATTTGATCATCTGCTGTTCTTTTCTTCCGAAGCAAGTACATCTCGGTGAATTGGGTTGCCATGACTTCAGACATTTCCATGCGCCCATCCAAGATGTAACGCTCGAGTTGAATGAGCGTCTGAGCCGGGTCCTCCATTCCAAACATAGCAGCATTGGACGCTGGACCTCTTACCTATTGATGCCTTTGTTCAAACGATTCGAGGCCGAGGAACGATACCAGTTGAGTGTTGGTTGGAGGTGGATGTATTAACCGGAAGTCCGTGGCGCAACCATGGATACACCACGAATCATTGCGGTTACCGGAACCCCAGGGTGTGGAAAGACCACGCTTTGTGAAGCGTTGAAACAAGCAGGGCACGCTGTTGAGTCGGTTGTGGATCTCGCCCGCCGATACGATTGCCTTGGCGACGAAGACCCCACAGACGGAGCGGCGCCGGTTGACGTCCACAAGTTGGCTGAGGCCTGGCAAGAAGAGCCGGAAGCGATGCTTTTTGTTGACGGTCACCTCGCTCATCTTTTGGATGTCGATGCGGTTGTAATCCTTCGCTGCACCCCTGTGGTTTTGGAAAAACGCCTTGCTGAACGGGGCTATGATGAGGCAAAGGTGAGGGCCAATGTGGAATGGGAAATGCTTGGCGGCACATGGTCTGAAATGCTTGAGTTTGAACTCGAAGTACCGGTTCTCGAACTTGATGCAAGTGAGGTCGAAAGCACTGTGCTTTGCTCAGAACTTCTCGAATGGATTGAGTCCAATGCACCGTCTGACGGTGTTGAGGCATCGGCTTCCGAAGCCATCGATTGGTTGGCCTGACCACCCAAAGAACAAACACCCCCCACTGGAGCACAGGAGTCGATTGGCATGGCACTCGAGAAATTTCGCAGCACATGGGAGAGCGTGGTAAACCCGCTCATCGATTCGATTTCAACTTGGAAACCATCCACCTTGACATGGATTGCTTTACCGCTTGGCGTGCTCGGTGGTTTAGCCGTTCTTACGGCTCCAAACGACGCTTATGGAGCCAACATGTTGTTTGGCGGAACCTTGCTGATCACGATGGCCATCACCTTGGACGCTCTCGACGGTCCACTCGCCCGTCGAACGGGCCAAGTCACGCGCTGGGGCGATTACCTCGACCACACCTTCGATCGCTTGCTGGATGCCATATGGATCGTTTGCTTGGCGGGTTCTGTCTTTGTCGATGACCTCACTCTTGGTTTAGCAGCGGCGTGGGTGATTTTGCTTGGGTCGTACATGGGCACACAAGCACAAGCTGTTGCAGGCAGTCGAAATTACCGTGGTTTCGGTCGAGCAGATCGAACAATTTTAACCATCATCTCAGTCGCTTTGATGGGTGTTTTTATTCATCTTGAAGTTGGAAGTTTTGGCACCTATCCAGGCGTGCTTGACCACATTGAAATCAACCCGATTAGTTTGGTAGTCTTGATTTCTGCTTTTGGAGGCTTGTGGACCTTCTTGATTCGTTTCGTTCAAGCCAATTATGAGATTAAGCAAATCGATCGCGACGACCCCTTGCCACAGCCAAATCAGAACGAAGAATCAGAGTGATTCCGCCACCCCTACGGGGTGCAACGAACCGCTTGTTTGCCGACATATGAGGCGGCATACTCATAACGGTAGCATTCTACAAGAGCATTGATGACAGACCACTTGTTCGGTAAAGGCGCTGAAAGGAAAGCAATTTTCCTTGTGTTGTGCATGTTGATGGCCATCGTCCCTCTCGCCAATGTGGCAGCAGAAGACTTGGGTGCTCCAGCCAATCTGCAAGCTCAAGATATTGCAGCAACATTCGACCCGCTCAGTGAAACCACGACCATCACATGGCGCAACATTGACTTCGATGGTTCAGTCCTGCAAGGCCTGTTTTCTGCCACCTACAACGTCTACCGCTCAGCCGATCCAATCACCCAAATTTCAATCGCACAACTGTCGCCGTTTGCAACGGAGATTACCGCTTGTTCAGCGGTGGATGTGTTGAATGACGCTTTCAAGTGCCGTGGAATCAATGGTACAGTCGATGCCCACACGGCCTCGTTCCTGGTACCACCTGGTGTCAATGGCTCGTTCTATTACGCCGTTACAACCACACATGGCGACGGCACAGAGATGCTCGACCTCGACACCAATGCCTCCGTCATCGCTGACCCTATTCAAGAAATTACCACCCCAATTCGAACCCCATACAACCTCGTGGCAACCTTCGATCCCGAAGAAAGCAACACGACATTGACGTGGGTGAATTACAACGACATTTTCCCAATCCTGCCTGAAACCGGCGATGATGCTTATCAAATCCATGTCTGGCGCTCTGAATATCAAATCACCCGCTCCAATGGTGCGGACTTGCTCGGCAGCGGTTCTCCAGTGGCAGTCTTACCCGCAGGCACCTCGAGCACCGTGCTCAACATTCCAACAAGCACCGACCGGGAGGCGTATTACGCCGTTACCTATTTGCTACCAAATTGGACCGGGCCAGGCCAAGATTACGAGGATGTCCGCTTCCTTTCTAACAACGCCCTGACAAGCGCCCTCGTTGAAGACAACATGCCGCCTTCTCAAGTCGGTATCATGTACGCAGAATTCGTGGCAAGCCCAAGCGGTGGCGGCGGAACCACAACCATCTCTTGGACCGATGTGCCGGATGAAACTGGAGAATCGTATCGAATCTACATGTCGGGCAACCCTTTCGCCACCATTCTAAGTTCAAGTGTTCAATTGATTGCCACCGTCTCGGAAGGCATTGGATCATTCGACTATGAAGTCCCAATTGGGCGCCTTGGTTACGCTAACTACTGCATCATCACCATCGATTTATATGGAGTTTACAATCCTGAAACAACCGTCAATTCCTGCGCAGGCCCAGTGTTTGAAGATGCCTTCACACCGTGGATTGCTGAACCAACACAAGTCAACGCCGTCTTCATCGGCGAGAGTATAACAAGGGTGACATGGCAAGATCAGTTGGGTGTTGAAGGAGAGCGATACCACGTTTGGCGCTCAAACTTCAGAGTCACCGGTGCAGAATTCGTTGCGAACCAATCCATGGAATGGCTTGGCTCGGTCAGCGATGGTATTGGGACCTTCGATGTCCTGCTCGATGCCGACATCTTGCGCGACAACGCTCACTACTACGTCACCACAGAAGCCCTCTACGGGCACGTCAATGGAACCTACATGGACACTCGATTGAATCAAAATCACTTCGGGCCAATCTCAGAAGACACGCGCCCACCCAATCCAGCGCGCATCAAAGAAGCGACTTCCCTCGGCTCACTGAACCTCGTTACGCTTGAATGGTTCAACGAAAACGACGTCAATGAAGGCTATGAAATCTGGCGCCATTACGGCGCTCCATTCGGAGAGAATGAAGATCAAATCGGCACCCTAAGCGATGACGGATGGGAATTCGTCCTGGGCGACATCAGTCCCGGCGAAGGCACGCAAAGCACCCTCGTTCGGCAACTCCCAATCCCGGACGGCGTTGACCGGGAGGTTTGGTACGCAGTCATCATTGAAGATCAATGGGGCAATCAGAACCCTGAGATGTTCAACGGCATCGGTGGAAACGCAGTCAAAATTAATGAAGACACGAAATTCCCAGAAGCCTCGTTGCTGCTTCTCAACGAAGATGGTGAGGCTTTCCAAAGCCCATCCCTTGTCTCCGGCTCCTATGTTCTTCAGGTGGAAATCGACGAATACCTCCAAGGCAACCCAACCGTGAACATCACGACCGTTGCAGGTGGAGAGATATCTGGTGGCGACATCGAGATGAACATGATTGCAGACAACAACAACAACCCTGAGCGGGGTCCAGTCTATGCGTTCGAATTCTTCATTGGAGAGAACACAATTGCAGGCGACATGGTCATTGAACTGATCATGGAAGACGAATCAGGTAACGAAGTCAGCCAAAGCTGGTTTGACAGAGCCGTCGATGCAAAGCGACCAACGGTTCAGATTTACGCTCCTTCTTCCGGTAACGACGGCTCGAAATACCTATACGGCAATTCCATTCAATTGCTCGCTGGTGCAACCGATGACGTCATGATAACTTCCTTCCAGTACAAGTTCACTTACAACTACGGCACAGGAAACTCCCAATCGACACCTTGGTCAGAAGCCACCTCGGTCACAGATTTGGAAGGGGATAACCGTTCCATGGTGCTCGATATGGAATTCTCCGCTGGAAACTTTGAACCAGGTCAACATGCAGTATTTGTTCGAGCAATCGATTCAGCAGGAAACGAGATTTCCAAGAACGTAATTTTCGTTGTTGACCAATGCCGTCACCGAATGGATGGAACAACATCTTGCAACTATGTTGAATCCCTCCAGCCCGAGCCCGAGCCGGTGATCATCAAGCCTTCCATGACCGACCCACCTTACGTTTTGGTTTGGGTTCTAACCGGTGTGTTTGTTCTTTCCTTGCTCGTTATGGCAATGGTTCTCCAAACCAGCATGTCTGGGCCTAAGAAGAAGAAGTCGAAAGGCGACGATGAAGAAGAGGACGATGACTGGATGTCAGAATTTATCGGCACTTCCCAGGAACTTGATATGGGTGCAGTCACCGACACGAGCGGTGATAAAAAGGAAGATGAGAAGAAAGAAGTCGCTCCAATCCAACAAGAAGATGAAGAAGATCCATTTGCCGTGAACCTCGTTCAAAGAAAAACGCGAAGCAAAAAAGGCGTCGCGGAAGAGGACGACGACGACGACGACGATGACATGTTCAACTGGAACGATGAGGATGATGACGATGACGATGACGATGAGGACGACGAACCCGCCCCTGTCACAAAGAAACGCACCGTCGGTCGCCGTGCAGCACCTCGTAAAGCACCGACACGCCGCAAGGTTGGTCGCAAGCAAAAGGAAGAGTGAGCCGTTCACAAAGCGGTGAACTCAAGTCCTGAGCCACACTGGATTTGTCATGGGCGAAGCATCTGCTGCAAGCGAAGAGGAAGATACCATCCTCGAAGAACAGATTGAAATCGTTTTTGATCGACTTATCGACGCCGTGAATCCACTTAAGAACAAATTGAACTGGTTGCTGCTTGCGTTCCCCGTTGCGCTCTGGGCAAACGCCGGACACCATGGTGAAATGGCTTTCATTTTCTCGATGGTAGCAATTATGCCTCTTGCCTTCTTGATGGGGAAGGCCACTGAAGAAATAGCACTTCGAACCGGTGAAACTGTTGGCGGTTTACTCAACGCCACCTTTGGCAACGCAGTTGAGATGATCATCGCCGGTCTCGCCCTTTACACGGCCTCGCAATCAGTCAACCCTGACACAATTGAAACCATGATTACAGTCACGCAAGCCTCTCTGATTGGTTCCATTCTAGGGAACCTTCTGCTCGTACTGGGCCTGGCTATGGTTTGGGGTGGGGTGAACCACAAGATCCAACACTTCAATCAGGATTCAGGGCAAATGAATGGCTCCTTGCTGTTGCTTGCTATTGTCGCTTTCATTATTCCAAGCGCCGTGAACTACGCCGGCGGCAATGCTTCGGCAATCAAGGACCTCTCCCATTACGCCGCCATCATCATGCTTGTTATCTATGGGCTTGCTCTGTTGTTCCAACTCAAGACTCACGTCGATGTGTTCGCAACCGAAGCCGGCCACGGATTGCATGAACACCCAAAGATGAGCATCAAAGATGCATGGATTTTGTTGCTCCTCTCAACCGCTTTTGTCGGTTGGATGGCGCACATTTTGGTGCACAACCTCGAAGCCGCTGTCAATGAAATGGGGGTCCCTGAATTGTTTGTCGGTGTCATTTTGCTGCCGTTCTTTGGAAACGCAGCAGAACACTTTGCAGCGGTCATCGTTGCTGGCAAAGATAAGATGGACCTTGCCATCGCCATCGCTATTGGATCAAGCGTTCAGATTGCCCTGTTTGTTGCACCTGTCATGGTCCTTCTTGGATGGGCGCTTGGCGTTCCGTTGACGCTTGAATTTGGATTGCTTGAAACATCAGCAACCTTCATTTCTGTGCTCGTGGCCAATTCTATTCTGGCTGACGGCAAAACAAATTGGCTTGAAGGAACGATGCTGCTTGGCTGTTACATCATTCTTGGAGCAGCGTTCTTCTTGTTTTGAACTCGGGGTGGGATGAATGAAAAAAACTGGTCTTGGAATCCTCATTGTATCGACGCTCTTGCTGCTTGGTGGAACCATCGGGTTCACCATGGATGGAGCAGTTGAGGATGTGCCAACTCCGAACGTGCAGGGCTTGGTGTTCTTCTCGGATGACGCAATGACCGGAAACGCCGTTGCGCTCTTGCTCAACGCTGATACAACCATTACATGGGATCGCGATGATGTGTTCCTTGTCATCGCAGACGAGGGCAAAAAGAAGCAGTGCGATGATATCGCAAACGGCGGGAGCCTCAGCGGTTTCGATACCACCAGCAAAACGTGTTCATACGGTGATGAAGGCTATGTAGCCGGCGGAGACGATGGAATTCAAGGTGTTGAATGGCGCGTTGAATCCGGTGAATTTTACCCCGGAATTGGGACCAAAGACGGCGTTCTACCCGAGGGAAGTGAACTGAACCTTTCGTACACGATTAATCTGACCTTGAGCGCTGCAGGTTACCTGTTCTTGCTGATTGGTGAGGCCGCTGGTTTCCTGCTTGTTCGTCAAAAATGAGGCGTCACTCGACACCGTCGTAATAGGATTGAACGGCTTCGTCCAAATCCAACCATGACTTGCGTTCATCAATGGTTTTCGTTGTTCCATCGAATCGAATTCCTTCGCCGCCAACCCAGAGGTCAAGGCATGCAGCCCCGTTGAACAAGAGGTTGGTGATGTGACGGTTGTTCGATCGACCCACGGGGCGCATCCGCACATCCTCTAGATCCCAAACAGCCCAGTCTTGGCTGCCTTTGGTGGCCATGGCAAACGCACTGTTGGCTGTCATGAGGGTTGGGTCCCAGTGATCGTGGCGCTGGACCAAGGCTGCAAGCCGCGCTTCAGCCAGCAAGTCAAGACCGTTGCCCGAGGAAGCGGCGCCGTCTGTTCCGAGCCGAACATCCACACCAGCATCATTGAACGCAGGAAGGGACATCGTGCCCCCACAAGCCAATTTCATATTTGATGAGGGGCAATGCACCGCAGTGACTTCGTGGCTGGCTAAAGTGCGAATCTCATTTTTCTTCATCCATGAGGCGTGAGCGCACACCGTTCCTGGTTTGAAAAAATCAAGGCTGTCGAGGTATTCAACTGGATACATACCGGTTGAATTATGACAATCTGCCACCTCTTTACGCGTCTCACTGACGTGAATGTGCAATCTTCCGCTTCGCCGTTCAGCCAGTTCTGAAGCTCTTCGTAGAGTTTCTTCGCTGCAAAGGTAGACTGAATGGGTGGCAATGGCGTATTGGATCTTGTCAAGGGGCGATTGTTGCTTCAGCAAGGTGTCGAGTTCATCAAGGGCCGATTTTGCATCTTCATGCGATGGAAGTGCCGCATCGCTCACCGGCCCGCCAACAAGCCCCCGCAACCCCGCTTGACCGAGCACTTGGCCAGTTACAGCGGGGTAAAAGTACATGTCAGCAGCAAAAGAGGAGCCGGTTTTGATCATTTCAGCAGCCGCAGCTTGCGCTCCAATTCGGACAAACTCAGGCGTGATCTTCGCTTCGGTTGGGAAGATGGCTTCGTTGAGCCAACGGTGAAGTGGAAAACCATCGCTAAAATCGCGTGCATTCAACTGCATGGCCAGGTGCGTGTGCCAGTTTTGCAGACTCCGAGTGATCAACCGCCCCGAACCATCAACATCCAGTTTGACATCTTCATCGCCGTTTGATGCGGTCCACGAACCATTGGCATGAAGCAACACATCACCGACGTGCTTGTTGCCTCCTTCATCATAGAGGACAGTGTTGCGATAACGCACCGCATTGTCTTCCCCCATGACATGATGTGAGGCCCTCTCCCTCATCAACGCTGGCTTTTGGACCGTGTGGCTTATGTCCATCAGTCACCGCCGACCACCTGCGCCACTGTGGCTTAGCTGGTATAGCACCTGATTCGTAATCAGGAGGTCGGGAGTTCGAACCTCCCCAGTGGCTCCTCATCACTGAATGTTGATCGAAGATTGAGTTTCCATTGAAAACGCTCGAGCGCTCGCTTCTAAACTCGCAACCGCAGGAAGGCTACGTCCTGAGATGTAATCCAAACATGCCCCACCGCCGGTGGAGACATGACCCATCTTTGATGCCAAGTTGCGCTTCATGATTAGAGTCGCAGTATGGCCTCCTCCGACCACAACATACGCTTTCGACTCAGCGCAGGCGTTGAGCATCTCAACGGTACCAAGGGCAAAATCAGGTAATTCAAATACACCCGCAGGACCGTTCAGGTGGACGGTTCCTGCTTGTTTGATGGCTGCAGAAAGGTTTCGAATGGATTGAATTCCAAGGTCGAAGATCGGGGCAGAAACGGGCAACTGTTCGAGAGAAATATCGACTCGATTGTCTTCAATGTTAGCGGCTAAGTCAACAGGAAGCATGATTTTCTCAGGGAAATCAACGAGTAACGCTTTCGCTTTTTCCACAGTTGGATACCACTGCTTACCCAACTCGCCAACGAGGAAGTCATGGTTGACCAATCCAATATCATGGCCTGCAAGTTCGACCATAAGGTTCGCCACGCCGCCTGTGACCCACACCTCGTCACAAATGCCGTTTCGGAGCATGTTATCGGCAACGGCGATCGAATCGTCTACTTTGACGCCACCAAGCACAGCGATGCAAGGGCGAGTCGGGTGCTCCAGTGCCTGATCCAACTTTTGGATTTCATTGGCCATCAAGTCACCGGCAACGCACGGAATGAGGTGAGTAAATCCAACGCCCGATGGTGTGGCTCGATGAGCGCATGCAAAAGCATCGTAGACATAGAGGTCGGCAACGCTTGCCAATTTCTGTACCATTTGTGTTTCTGCCATGGCTTCAAATGTACCCTTTGTCTTGATTTCTTCATCGTACATGCGTACATTGTTGAGCATCAAAATATCCCCATCGACCAACGCTTCGATGGCCGCCATCGCCTTGTCACCAGCCAAATCTTCGACCCACTTCACAGGACGGCCTAGGATGCGTCCCAATTCACGTGAGTGACCAAGAGTGCTCGTGAAGTCATCTTTACCAGGTCGAGATTGGTGGGCCAACAACACCACTTTCGCTTTTGAAAGGCGGTTGAGGGTTGGAACGATGGCCTTGATCCGAGTGTCGTCCAGAAACGATTTGGTGTCAGGCGCCATTGGTGAATTAACGTCCACGCGGACAATCACAGTACGTCCTTCGACGTTGACATTCTCGAGGGTGAGAACACTCGCCATTGACCTGTCCAAGTGGCGTGGGCTTTTGATTCAAACGGGTCGAAATCACCTCTCGCGGTAGAGGTCATCGACCTGTAAACCGCGCGTCTTGAGGTGTTCGTCGGGCCGAAAGGTGATAAAGCCGCGAACACCGCTAGCAAAAGATGGCACGCGAAGCCCCCGAAAGGGACACCTCGTTGGATGGTGCACGTCGCCGCGCCAGCACAAGCACCTCCGCCTTTGGGGTGTCAAGGCGTGAAGGTCACGATGCCTCAACCTACTATGGAAGCAGGCTCAATGAGGGCCTCGTTTCCACCCGAGAGGTTGGCGAGGAACAAGCGCTCCCCCCAACCATGGCCAACACGGTTATTTCTGGGGATTCAAGAAACCTCGATCTCCCGGATAATTGCGTTCATCTCGTGGTCACCTCACCGCCCTACAACGCAAGTAAGGAGTATGATGAGGACCTTTCCCTTGGCGAATACCTCGATCTTTTGCACGGGGTTTTTGCTGAATGCTACAGAGTGCTCACACCGGGTGGCAGAATGGTTGTCAACGTCGCAAACCTTGGCCGCAAGCCCTACATCCCTCTGTCAAGCCACATCAACCTCATCATGTCAGAAATTGGATTTTTGATGCGTGGAGAAATCATTTGGGATAAATCCGCAAGTGCAGGTTCTTCATGTGCATGGGGCTCTTTCCAAAGCGCCAGCAACCCCTGTTTGCGAGATGTTCATGAATACCTCTTGGTGTTCTCAAAGGGCGATTACAAGTTAAAGCGCGACAAGAAAGAGCGAGCAGAGGGGCGAATCGATACCATTCCTCGCGATGATTTCATCAAGCACACCAAGTCAATTTGGTCGTTTGCGACCGAACGCGCCTCGAGGGTGAATCACCCCGCACCTTTCCCGGTTGAATTGCCAAAACGTTGCATTGAGATGTACAGTTTTGTTGGCGATGTAGTGCTTGATCCTTTCAACGGCTCAGGCACGACATGCGTGGCTGCGAAGTCAACAGGTCGAACTTACATTGGCGTCGATCTTTCCCAAGAATACTGCACCATCGCCGAAACTCGCCTTGAGTCCGTCGAAGCCTGGGTTGCTCCAGAAGTAACCGTCTGAACCTCATTGAGGGGGCTGAACGTTGTCCCACGGATTCTGAGCAGGCTGTGCTTGCTGAGGCTGCTGTGCTTGCTGAGGTTGCTGAGGTTGCTGCGTCAATGGGGGGCTCATGTGCCCTTGAGCCATGCCCGGTTGTTGCATCTGTTGTCCGTATCCTTGTTGCACAGGCTGACCCATGGGAGCTTGATTCAGGACTTGGCCGACGGGTGCTTGACCCATGACAGGGACTTGATTCATGCTTTGGCTGACAGGAGCTTGACCCATAACAGGCGCTTGGTAGCCGAATTGTCCAGTTGGTATTTGGCCAGCAGGCATCATGACATTTTGCACAGGATCGTCCAACACAAAGGCCAGAATGAGCCCGAGAACCAAGAGGGGTACAGCGCAGCAAAGGGCTCCAAAACCGCCCAAGGCAGCGCCTATGCCGCCGACTGCGGCGTCGACACATGCATCATCGCAATACGTGCCACGGATGCTGACTTCGACGTTGCTCTGAACAGTGTATTCCATGCCGGAGGTATCGTGATAGATTTGTCCGTAATACTCTTCTTCACCTGCTTCATAGCCTAATTCATCGTATAGATAGCATTCACCGATAACATTAATCCCATTGCTGTCTATAATGGAGAGATCTATTGTTTCGCAATCAGCAGGGTGGATGACATAGACAGAAATAGACCATGACTCATTGACATTTGGGGCAAACGTTCCACTTGTGACCTTTGTAAGGTAGGTTTGATCTTCACCTGCATCGGCCACACTGCCAATGCCTCCGACCAAACCTACTCCACCGATAACAAGGAGAATTGCGCCGAGAATAAGTGTTACTTTTGTTGCTATGTGCATGGTTAGCCGTTGATGCGGCCGGTTATCAATATGTTCTTCCCTACTATCTTCTCTTCCACCTCTAGGCTGCAGACATCAATCCATGAGATAGGAGTCATTTTGAACGGCTGGCTTCCACCCTTGAGCCATGACCGGTTGGGATGTGGCAGATTTAGCCGGTCCAGACGGTGAAGACTGGAGGGTTCCAGCAAGTGAACTCGAGGCACGTCAAACCCTCCTTGCAAGCCTCTTGAGGGATGCCGGTCATGCAGGGGCACTGATTCAGCACCCAATTGATTTGTATTACTACGCAGGAGGCCGGCAAAACGCCTCATTGTTCATTCCAGCGCAAGGTTCTGGTGGCAGCAAGGAAGCCGATGGAAACGGGCCCGTGCTGTTTGTCCGCCGGTCACTTCAGCGGGCTCAACACGAAGGCGGTGACACAGACTGCCCGCATGAGGTGATTGCATTTCCTCGAATGAGTCAATTTGCTGAAACCCTCGCTCATCGAGGTGTTACGGCAGCACCTTCCTTGCAATTCGGAGAAGTTCCGAAGACCTATTCTGATCGCTTTGTAAGTGCCTTTTCTGAACTCGGCCCCTGTCTTGATGTCACCGGGCTCATTCATAGGCAACGGGAGATAAAATCCAAGTGGGAACAAGAACAAATGGACGCAGCAGCAAATGTCCAACTTCGGATGTTTGAAGCGGTTCAGGCTGTTGGTGGTGAAGGCGTAACAGAATTGGAATTGGTGGCCGCAGCAGAAGCAGTAAGCCGCTCCGAAGGCTTTGGTGGCCAAGTCCATATGCGGCGCTTCCCACTTTCATGCGACCGTGGCGTCATCGTCGCTGGTCGGGCAGGAGGCATTCCTTCTTTCTTCGACTCAGCCGTTGGGGGCACCGGCGCTCATCCATTGAACGGCATGGGTTCTGGTTTCACTCGAATCAAAGCGAATGAACCGGTGCTCGTGGATCTCGTTCATGCTCATCGCGGCTACATCGTCGACATGACTCGAATGTTTGTAGCTGGTTCACTCGACGAATCGTGGGTCAATCGGCTTGAAGACATGGTGGCTGTGAAGGACACTGTAGTCGATGTTCTTGACCGCGGTGGGCTCTGCAGCGAGGCTTGGAACGAAGGGTTCGCCTTAGCCCAAGAATTGGGTCACGCCGCTCACCTCATGGGCATGGAGCCGGATCAAAGCCGCTTTTTGGGCCATTCAGTCGGATTGCAACTCGATGAATCCCCCGTCGTAGCAGCCGGATTTGACCGACCTTTGCCAATCGGGGCAACGATGGCCATTGAACCTAAAGTGGTCCATGTTGAGGGCAGCATTGGAACAGAGGACACCTGGATTCGAGACGAAGAAGGCATGCGCCCCGTCACAGCCGATGGCTTGTGGCCTTCAATTACGGAGTGGTAAAGATGACTGAACAAGAACAAACCGAAACAGAAACAGATATTTGTGAAAAACTCGAAGGCTGGACGCGTGAAGACGTCGGAAAACGTATACCAATTCGCAGCACCCCAAATGGAACTTACTACAACGAACCAATCGTGGCAGTTTTCTGCCAATTCTGCGGATCAGAGTTCATTGGTCCAAGCCGTGAAGCCGGCGGATTCCTTGGCGGCCATGAGTGCCTTCATGCTTGGGAAATTTCTCAAGCAATGAGCCGTGAAGACGGACTCACCGAGTGATGCGGCCATCCTTGGCGACCATAGTGTTCAATATGCTTCCTCGCTGAGTGGGAAGCATGGCCAAGCCCTACGCTCCCAGTCACATCGGCGCAGTCGCGTCTAACTTTACTGATATGAGGATGGCTGGTGCTGTAAAAGAGCGCTTAGTTGAACTGGTGTGTGAAGAAATTGAACGCCTTGTTCCTGAGATGGAGCAAGCGACCTTGGCTCAAGATGCTGAGCGAAAAACGCTGGACGATCCTCATCGCACTCGCCTCAATTACAACCGCACCCGAGGCCTTATGATTGCGCAACTCAACGCCGTCGAATCGGTGGGCTCGGCTGCAGTACAAGGCGGTATTGAGCACATCGAGCGCCATCTCGCATCGTTGATCAAGCACGCTGAGGCGGCCGCAGAGAAAGATCGTGTGGCCACGATCAAACCGCGCCACCTTGAAATCGCTATACAAGGCATGGGTCTTGAGGGTGAAGATGAGGGTGAGGAACATACAGAAGCGGTTCAAACTGAAGACTTCGTTGTCAGCCAGGGGGGGGGCGTGCTTACCGAATCTGCCCTGCTCGCTCTTGCAAAAACTCATGCAAAAATGCCAGTGACACGCGATGCTGTTGAGGAATTACTGGAAACATACTACATGGTCATTGAGCAACTTGAATCCGACATCCGAAAACACGCTCAACTTGGCGGTAACCCTGTGCAGTTCATCGAATCTATTGGACGAATGAAGACCCTCATGTCGCTTGGATGGATGAGAGCAATGCTCAGCAAGGCAGCCGAAACGGCTAGAGAACGGGGATACAAAAGAATCGACGTAGAGCAAATTGTGCACATCGATCCATTTGATACAAATTGACTCGCGTTCAAAGGGAAGCAGCGAATGCAACAACCGCATCGTAATCCGGCTCTACGCCAGGGTTTTCAGCGACCCAACGGTGTTGAACTGTACCCTCCTTGTCAATGATGATGATGACACGGTTGGCACTGACGTACCCTTCGATGCCACCAAGGCCGACAAAGGTTGCATCGTAGGCAGTGACCACTTTTCTGTCAATGTCGGAGAGCAAAGCAAATTCTAGATTGTACTTTTTCGCGAATTCTGCGTTGGCCCAAGGTGAGTCCACGCTGATCCCAAGAACAACAGCATTGGCGTCATTCAACGATCCAAGGTTATCCTGGAAGGCACACATCTCTTTGTCACACACGCCGGTAAAGGCGCCCGGATAGAAGGCGAGGATGACGTTTTGGCCTTGGAAATCAGCCAAGCTGACATCACTCTTGTCGGTGGTTTTGAGGGTAAAGGCAGGGGCTGTGTCTCCAATATTGACCATGCCAATGCCAACCGTCGCCGGCGTTTATCTGTTTCGATGTGCCAAACAGTGCCATCAAGCAACGTCAAATCGATCAGCGTTCATGACTTTGTTCCATGCGCTGATGAAATCGTGGACGAACTTGTCCTTGTTGTCATCTTGAGCATAGACTTCTGCAATTGCACGCAGTTGAGAGTTGCTACCAAACACAAGGTCGTAACGGGTCGCTCGGCGAACAAGTTCTCCAGAAGAGCGGTCATGCGCTTCGTAGGAGTTGCTGCCAGTCGCCTTCCATTTCACGTTCATGTCAATGAGAGTCGTGAAGAAATCAGTGGACAAGGTGTTTCCATCACCGAACAATCCTCGGTCATCGGAACTGACGCCCATCGAACGTAGGCCACCAACGAGAACCGTCATCTCTGGTGCAGATAATCCAAGCAGTTGTGCTTTATCGAGCATCATTTCTTCGGGACTGACGCTGTAGTTCTTGAGGAGGAAGTTTCGGAAACCATCCGAAACTGGTTCAAGCACTGCAAAGGAATCCACATCAGTGTGTGCATCGCTTGCGTCACCACGGCCAGGTGTGAAGGCAACTTCAACTCCAGATGCCATCTCAATTCCAGTGTTTCCAGCAAGAACGATTGTGTCAGCAACGCTTGCTCCGTGAGCTTCAGCGAGCGGTGTTAGAACAGCAAGCACCTTGGCGAGTTGTTCTGGCTTGTTTGCAGCCCAGTCTTTCTGAGGCGAAAGTCGGATACGAGCGCCGTTGGCTCCACCGCGCATGTCAGAGCCTCGGTATGTGGAGGCGCTGGCCCAAGCGGTTTCGACCATCTCAGAGACGGAAAGCCCTGAACCCTTGATGGCTGCCTTCAACGATGCAACATCGTAGGATGTGCTTCCTGCAGGAACGGGGTCTTGCCAAATGAGGTTTTCATCTGGAACATCAGGTCCAAGGTAGCGTGCTTTTGGACCCATGTCGCGGTGAAGCAACTTGAACCATGCACGTGCAAACGCATCGGCGAAAACATCAGGGTTTTCGTGGAAGTGCTTGGAGATCTTGCGGTACTCTGGGTCTCGAATCATGGCCATGTCTGCTGTGGTCATCATTGTTGGAACCTTGATGGATGCATCTTCTGCATCAGGTGCGAGGTCTTCAGGGTCTGGGTTTGCAGGCGTCCACTGGTTGGCGCCGGCAGGACTCTTGACGAGTGTCCAAGAATCTTCATGCTTGAACAGCAGGTCAAAGTAGCCGTTGTCCCATGTGGTTGGGTTTGCGGTCCATGCGCCTTCGATACCACTGGTGATGGTGTCGCGACCCTTTCCTGATCCGTGCGTGTTTGCCCAGCCAAAGCCTTGCTCTTCGATTGAGGAGCCTTCGGGTTCAGCGCCAACTTGAGCAGCGTCACCCGCGCCGTGTGCCTTTCCGAAGGTGTGACCACCGGCTGTGAGGGCCACAGTTTCAGCGTCATCCATTGCCATGCGTGCAAACGTCTCTCGAATGTCTTGAGCGCTCAAGAGCGGGTCAGGATTTGAGTTTGGTCCTTCTGGGTTGACGTAAATCAATCCCATTTGAACTGCAGCAAGTGGGTTGTCGAGGTCTTGGCGCGTGTCACCGTATCGGTTGTCGCCAAGCCACTCATCTTCTGCACCCCAGTAAATGTCTTCTTCTGGGTGCCAAATGTCAGGTCGACCGCCGCCGAAACCGAACACAGGTCCGCCCATTGATTCAATTGCCACAATACCGGTCAAGACCAAAAGATCGGCCCAACTGATTTTGTTTCCGTACTTTTGCTTGATTGGCCAAAGCAAACGTCGAGCCTTGTCGAGGTTTCCGTTGTCAGGCCAGCTGTTCAGGGGAGCGAACCGTTGAGCGCCTGTAGCGCCTCCACCGCGCCCATCGCCAATCCGGTAGGTTCCGGCAGCGTGCCAGGTCATTCGAATGAAAAAGGGCCCATAGTGGCCGTAGTCAGCGGGCCACCAGTCTTGGCTGTCCGTCATCAGTGCGTGAAGATCTTTCTTCATAGCAGCGTAATCCATGCTGTTGAATGCGTCCTTGTAAACGAAGTTCTCACCCATTGGGTTTGATTTTTTGTCGTGTTGATGGAGAATGGCCAAATTCAATTGATTTGGCCACCAATCGTTGTTCTTCATTCCAGTGCTTGGTGCACTGATTGCCCCATGCATTACTGGACACGTTGCGTCTGTACTATCTTCACCCATTCCTCTCATGATACTTCCTCATTTTACTGGAAACTCTCATGACATATCAAGGTGTAGTTTCAGTGTTCTTCAGATGGTCACCTCGAATAAATCCACGATGGTAGGGTTGATGTGCCCGCGCTTCCGCCCAACACCATGAGCCTGCACGCCCCTTGCACGTGTGGTAATTTCAGACGAGGGCTGGGTCATACCATTGAATGGTATTGGGCCCCAACCTTCTCGAACATGAGGCGGATTTGATGCTTGAAGTTGAGCAACTCAACCCGTCCACGTGGCAAGAATTCCTCGAAGCACCAGCGGCCCTTTTGGTGCTTGGCAAGGCAGACTGTCAACCGTGTAAAGCATGGATAAAGGCACTCACTTCTCAACCTGGTGACGTTCTAAATGGCAGTCAGGTTCGGGTGGGAACACTGCTTCTTGATGCACCCGGGTTTGGCCAATTCAAAATGACCCATCCTTGGGTTGCGCTGGTGGATGTGCTCCCATTCAACGCCCTATACAGAAACGGGGAACGTGGTGCTGAATGGGCTGGTGCAAGCATTGAGCGCTTGCTGAACGAACTGAACGGGCGTGCGTGATTATGCTTGCTTCATCGCTTCTTCTTCCCGCCTTGTTCGCAGGCTTGGTTGCCACCGGTGTTACACTCGCCATTGAGCGATGGGGAGGACTTGTGGGTGGTGTGCTTGGTACCGTCCCCTCTACCATCGTTCCTGCAGGAATTGGTATCTATCTGGCAGGAGGTGAAGACGACTTCGTCGCCAGCATGATGGTGGTGCCGCTTGGCATGTTGCTCAATGCGCTGTTTCTCGGGGCATGGCTGGTGCTTCCACGTTGGTTCTCCAAAGCCTCCCGCCCGCTTCTTTTGACTTCCATTGGGGCCCTTGCCTTTTGGTGTGTCATGGGCATGGGCGTGTGGTTTCTTCTCCAGAACACGGTTGTCGGCATTCTCTTCACGGAACAGGAATTTGCCGCCATGGGTTTGGTCCTGTTGTTCCTCATTGCGGTGTGGTTTAACCGGCGCCCTCAACCAGCACCGAAAGGAACCAACGCCGTTTCCAAAACCGTCCTCATTGCCCGAGGAAGCATGGCTGCCCTTGCAATCGGAGTGGCCGTTTGGATGGCTGGCCTTGGCCTTCCGCTCCTGGCTGGTTTGGCCAGCGTTTTTCCTGCAATCTTTTTGACGAGTATGGTCGCATTATGGCTTGCTCAAGGCGAGACTGTTCCCCGGGGCGCCGCAGGGCCAATGATGCTCGGCAGCGTGAGCGTTGCGGTTTACGCACTGGTGATCATGTGGTCCTTGCCCACATTGGGTCCCGTTTTGGGCTCACTTGTGGCATGGCTTGTCGCTGTGGGTGGGTGGTCTTGCCCGGTTTATCTGGTCCTGCGAAGAAGGGATGTTATCCATTCACTTCACGGGTCCAGCGTTCTGCAGCAGGAACCCCTTCAATCGTGATTTCAACTCCAGTCACGCCCTTGAGGCTTGAGACCTTATGATGTAAATCACGAAGGTCCAACAGGCAGCACGGGCAATGGGGGCGGTGCGGGGTAATGCACATTGTAACGATGCCCGTTTCTCCAATCTCAATGCTTTGCATGGCTTCAGTTTTGGTGTAGGGCAAATCGGTATGCGGGTCCTTCCATCCATTCAACAAGCGAATCACCCGAAGGCTCAGTGCTTTGTGGTGTCGGGGCTTCATGGGACTCGGCTCCTGACTTCACTCTGGGTTCTGAGCATCCTGTGCTTGAAGTTCGTGTTCAAGATCGTCCAAACGAAGTTCGTTAAGGCGGCCTTCTGCAGCAACGAGTTCCGCTTGGCAGGTTTTCAAGAGCAAGGCGCCTTCTTCGTAGAGTTTGAGGGTTTCATCCAACCCCATACCGCCTCGCTCGAGTGCGGCCACTATTGCTTCAAGTCGTAGAGCAGCTTCGTTGTATGTTGGTTCTTTTTCAGTCATTTTTCATTCTTCCTTGGTGTGAATTTCAGTCACCGCGGCCTCTGCGGTTCCATCGGCAAAGTGCAGGTTAAATTGCTGTCCAACGGCAAGCATGCTCGTTTTGGTGATCACGGTTCCATCCTCGGTTTGCGTCATTGCATAACCTCGCTCAAGCACCCGCTTTGGGTGAATGGAGTGCAAGGCTGCCTCGAGACCCGCTATTCGGGTGCGCTCTCGTGCAAACGTAGCTTCTGTGGCCCGGTTGAGCTTTGCTTTGTGCGTCATCAGCAATCGTTTTTCTGCATTGATGCCGGCAAGTGGGGCCACTTTCAACCGGGTGTGCAAGCTGGTTAAACGCAGCCTTGCATCACGAAACGTCCTCCGTGTGGCATGGTCAAGACGTTCGTCGAGGTCATCCATCCATTGCTCCAATTCAGCGCGGATTGGTACGCTTCGTTCAATGGCGTTTGAAGGGGTTGAAGCCCTGA